>Ga0307296_10000063_pt1 | contig 40535 bp, 34 predicted proteins | sample ER_DNA_153_FD_194467 | JGI IMG/M metagenome (GOLD analysis project Ga0307296, IMG submission 194467) | Bulk soil microbial communities from the East River watershed near Crested Butte, Colorado, United States - ER_DNA_153 | ecosystem: Environmental > Terrestrial > Soil > Floodplain | place... | reverse complement strand
CGGGTGGCCACCGTCGCTATCCGGCACAGGGGGTGGAACAGGTGCTTCAGACCATGACCGCCGCCGGCGAGCCTCGCACCACTCAAGGGCCCAGCCGCTGACCGAACGCAGCCAAGCGGGCCGGCCCAAAGGCCGGCCCGCCGAAAGCTCTCCTACCATGGGGCGATCCGGACGCGCAGCGGCGTGGAGGCGATGGATGGCGGCCCGCTTGACCCTTCCCAGGACGGCCGCGTGGGTCTGGCACGGCGAGCCCAGGTCCATCTTCGGCCTGGACGCCGTGTTCGTGCGCTGCGCCAGCGGCACCAGCGGGACCGCCCGCTCCGGGTTCAGCTACGCCGACAACTTCCGGGCCTGGCTGCGGGCCCGCGGCCCGGCCGTGATCCCCTGGTCCTGGTTCGGGCCGCCCCACGGCAGCGACGGGCCGGCCAGCGCCGACGCCCTGGCCGCCATCGCCCCGGGCCAGCGGGTGTACGTGGTCGAGGTCGGCCCCGAGACCCCACCGGCCCAGGTGGCCGCGTTCGCGGCCCGGCTGCGCCAGCGCGAGCCGATCGCCGCCCTCGGCTTCTCGAGCTGGCCGACCCGGGCCGAGGCCGAGCAGGCGGCCGTCCCCTGGGACGCCTGCGTCGAGGCCTTCGACTTCGGGCTGCCCCAGGTGTGCACGCCCACCCAGCGCCAGCTCCTGCTCCGTGACGACAGCCCGGTGGTCGAGGACATGGCCGGCAAGCCGATCCATGTGGCCGTGTTCCCCGACGCCGACCCCCTGTGGGTGGACAGCGCCCGTCTCGGGGTGGCCGAGCACGCCGGCGCCTCGGCCTTCTCGGTCGAGCAGTCGAGCTTCTCGGCCTGGCGCCGCCAGCTCGGCGCGCTCGGCGAGGGCCGCCTGGAGCTGCCGCCGCCGGCCGCGCCCTCCGAGCCGACGCCGGAGCCGCCGGCCGAGGCGCACGAGACCCTCACCCCCGTCCAGTTCGACGAGCCGGGCGAGCTGGCCCTGCTGGCCAACCGCATCCTGGCCGTGGTCCAGGCCCGCCTGGACGGCGGCGGCCGGCTCACCGACGACGAGATGGTCACCGAGATCGAGGACGTGCTGCGGGACACCGGCGCCGACGACCGGCCCTAGTCCGCGATGCGCAGAGCCACCGCCGGGTCGATGCGGGCGGCCTGGCGGGCGGGCCAGGCGGTGGCGGCCAGGGAGGCGGCGGCGGCGGCCGCGACCAGCAGCGAGATCGACAGCCAGGGGATGGGGAACGGGGTGCCGGCGCCCTGGAGGGCGTCGTCGTTGCGGAACAGCAGGTAGCTGGTGACCAGCGACAGGGCGGTGCCGAGGAGGATGCCCTCCAGGGCCACGAACGAGCTCTCCAGCAGGAACGCCCGCCGGACCACCCGGGCCGGGAAGCCGAGGGCGCGCAGCACCCCGACGGTGCGCCGGCGTTCCCGGACCGCCCGGACCATGACCACGCCCAGGCCGGCCACCCCGACGACCAGGCCCAGGGCCAGGAACCCCTGGAGCAGCTGGAAGAACGACCGGTTGGCGGCGAAGTCCTGCTCGACCAGGTGGCGGATGCGGGTGACGACCATCCCCTGGGGCAGGAACTCGCCCTGGAGGTCGGCGGCCAGGTCCCGGTCGGAGGCGCCGGGGGCGACGGCCAGCAGCGCCGCCGCCGGCCGGGCCCGCGGGCCGAACTGCGCCCGCAGCCCGGCCGATGCCATGACCACCGGGCTGGTGAAGTCGCCGTCGCCGGCGCGGTCGAAGGCGGTGGCGTCGCGCAGGATGCCGGCGACCACCTTGCGGGCCTGGCGGCCGCTGGCCGGGTCGACCACGGTCAGGGTGTCGCCGGGCCGGTAGGTGACGGCCCCGATGCCGCTGCCCTCCTGGCCGAGGTACTGGTCGAGGAGCACGTACCTCGGGTCGGCCAGCACCGCCCGCCAGATCGCCCGGTCGTCGCCGCCCAGGCGGCCCAGCCGCTCCTCCAGCGGGAACAGGCCGTGGCCGGCCAGGGCCGGGGTGGCCCCGACGGCCGTGGTCCGGACCGGCCCGGTGGCGCCGGGCACGCCCAGCACCCGGGCCTCGGCGCTGGCCAGCGGCGCCACCGCGGTCACCCGGCCGGCGAAGCGGCCGCCGGCCAGCCGCGCCTCCGGGTCGGCGACCGGGGCCGCGGGGTTGTAGTCGACCCGCAGGGCGTAGCCGCCGGAGGCGGCCGCCACCGCCCGGTCCACGCTGGCGTCGATCACGGCGCCCAGCACCGAGATCAGCACCAGGGTGAACACCACCAGCCCGTACATGATCAGGGTCGCGCCGGTGCGGAAGCGCCTGGCCATCGGGTAGGCGACGGCCAGCCGGGCCGCCAGCCCGGAGCTCGAGGGGCGGGCCAGCAGCGGCCGCAGCAGCCGCAGCAGCACCTCCTGGTTCTGGGAGACGAGCAGCACGGCCGAGAAGGTCAGGACCACCCCGAGCACGATGAAGGTGGCCGTGGAGCCGTCGTCGAACACCTTGGGCCGCAGCGTGTTGGCGGCCAGCCCCCAGGCGAGCACGGCCAGCGACGCCCCGGTGTAGACGGCCCGCCGCGGCAGCAACCGGACCAGCAGCGGGCACAGGGCGAGCACGGCCAGGGGCGGGAGCAGGTAGGTGCCGACGCCCTGGCTGCCGGCGACGGCGACCACGGCCGCGGCCCCGATCCCGGCCGCGGCCAGGGTCGAGGCCAGCACCCAGCGCCAGCGCAGGCGCCTGCCGGCCGCGGCCGGCAGGTCGCGGATGGCGGCGATGATGTTGACCCGGCTGATGCGGATGCTGGTCAGGGCGACGGTCAGGAAGCCGATCAGGAACCCGGCCGCGAACCCGTTGACCAGGCTGGCCGGGGTGGCGGTGAAGACCAGGTCGAGCCCGCCCTCCTCGGGCGAGAAGCCGGCGAAGATGCGGGCCGTGACCGCGACCACGGCCCGGCCAACGCCCAGCCCGGCGGCCAGGCCGACGGCGGCGGCGACCAGGGAGTAGATCGCCCCCTCGACCACGAAGCCGCGGACCAGCCGGCCCCGGCGCATGCCGACCGCCCGGAGCATGCCGAGCTCGCCCTTGCGCTCCTCGGCCAGCATCACGAACACGTTCACCAGCAGCAGCACGCCGGCGATGATGGCGAAGCTGCCGATGAACAGGAACAGCGAGCCCACCGAGCCGCCGGCCACCTTGGCCGCCTCCAGCACCTCCTGCTTGGGCGTCTCGACCACGGTGCCCTTGCCGGCCAGCGGGCCCAGGGCGGCCTGGAGCCTGGCCTCGACCCGGTCGGTGGCGGCGGCGCCGCCCTCGACCCCGCCGGTGTTGGAGACCAGGGTGAGGACCTCGGGCCCGGCCCGGCCGCCGACCGGGGCGGCGGTCCGGCCGAGGCCGCCCGGGGCCACGAAGGCGCCGCGGTCGGCGAAGCCGGCCAGCCCCCGGGCCGGCACCACCCGGGCCACCTTGAGCTCGACCGGGCGGCCGTAGAGATAGAAGGTCAGGCGGTCGCCGGCATGGGCGTCCAGCGCCCCGGCGAGGGCGTCGTTGAGGACCACCCGGCCGGGGCCGGGCGCCGGCCCGGCCAGCGCCGACCCGGGCCCCTCGAACCGGGCCGCCGCCGGGAAGTCGAGCTCGAGCACGCTGGCCCGCGGCTCGCCCTTGCGGCCGGGACCGGCGCCCTTGGCCACCGCCGCCGCATGGCGGCGGACGGTGAGCAGCCCGTCGACGTCGGGGTCGCCGGCGAGCCTGTCCAGCAGGCGGGCGGCCTGGGTGCCCTGGGCCTGGTCGGTCGAGGCGACCACCTCGTCGATCACGCCCAGGTGCTGGTAGGCGTCCTGCCTGACCGAGCGGTCGAGGGTGTCGCCGACGACCAGGCTGCCGACGATGATGGCTGTGCCCAGCACCGAGCCGGCGACGACCAGGGCGGCCTCGCCGCGGCGACGGTTGATCTGGCGCAGGGCGAGCCGGCGGGTCATGGGGCCACGCAGGGCTAGCCAGGCGGTGACGGCCAGGGCCGCGCCGCCCAGGCCGACCAGGAACGGGGTCAGCTCCGCGTACACCGCTCAGCCCCCCACCGACGCCAGCGGGCGCCGCTCGTCGCCGGTCAGGTGGCCGTCGCGCATGCGCACCACCCGGCCGGCCGAGCCGCCGATGGCCGGGTCGTGGGTGACCAGCACGATCGTCTGGCCCTCCTCGCGGTTCAGCTCGTGCAGCAGGGCCACGACCTGGTCGGCCATGGCGGTGTCGAGGTTGCCGGTCGGCTCGTCGGCCCAGACGATCGCCGGGCGGGCGGCCAGGGCCCTGGCGATGGTGACCCGCTGCTGCTCGCCCCCTGACAGCTCGTTGGGCCGGTGGCCGGTGCGGTGGCCGAGCCCGACCCGTTCCAGCATGCGCACCGCGGCGGCCCTGGCCCGGCGGGCCGGGACGCCGTTGAGCAGCAGCGGCAGCTCGACGTTCTCGGCCGCGCTGAACACCGGGATGAGGTTGAAGGCCTGGAAGACGAAGCCCATCGACCGGGCCCGGTGGCTGGTGCGCCGGGCGTCGGACATGGCGAACAGGTCCTGGCCTTCGACCAGCACCCGGCCGCCGTCGATGTCGTCCAGCCCGGACAGGCAGTTCAGCAGGGTGGTCTTGCCCGAGCCGCTCGGGCCCATGACCGCGACCAGCTCGCCGCGCCGCACCGCCAGGTCGAGGCCGGCCAGGGCCTCGACCTCGATGCCGCCGGTCCGGTACACCTTGCGCACCCGCTCGGCGACGAGCAGGGGGATCTCCTGGCCGTTCTGGTCCACCTGGGGCTCCTCGAGCTCGGGGTCGTCTCGAGGAGCCAGCCTGCGGCCTGGCCGCTCCCGCCACCATCCGGGATGCCCCCGGAAGATCCCCCAGCTAGCCCCCGGCCGGGCTCAGGGATTCCCCCGGGAGGCTCTCTGGAACGAGGCTCAGCCGGGCCGGCGGTCGGCCAGCTCGGCCATGGGCAGACGCAGCTCGAAGCGGGCCCCCTCGCCGGGCGGGGCGGGGTCGGCGAGCAGCAGCTCCCCGCCCTGGGCGTTGGCCAGCTGACGGGCGATGTACAGGCCGAGGCCGACCCCGCTGGCCAGCCGGGTCGCCCCCGAGTCGAGCTGGGTGAAGCGCTCGAAGATGCGCTCGCGCTCGGCCGGCGGGACCCCGGGGCCGCTGTCCTCCACGGCCAGGACGGCCAGGGCGCCGACGCGGCGGGCCTGGACCCGGATCGGCGCACGGTCGGGGGCGTGCTTGGCCGCGTTGTCGAGCAGGTTGCCCAGCACCTGGCGGATGGCCTCGGGGACGGCCCGGACGGGCAGGACCTCGCCGGCCTCCAGGACGACCTGGCGCGCCGGGTAGGCGGCCCTGGCCGCGGTCACGGCGTCGCGGGTCACGGCGGCGGCGTCGACCACCGGCCGCTCCCCCTGCTCGTGGCCGCCGCGCTCCAGCCGGGCGGCCAGCAGCAGCTGCTCGATCTGGAGCTTGAGCCGGTCCCCCTGGCGCACGGCCATGCCGATCAGCTCCTGGCGCTGAGGGTCGCTGAGCTGGGCCTCGCGGGCGCTCAGGGTGGCCAGGGCGCCGAGCATGCCGGCCAGGGGCGTGCGCAGCTCGTGGGACACGGCGGCCAGCAGCTCGTCCTTGAGCCGGTCGTTCTCCTGGAGCCGCTCGACCAGGGCGTGCTCGACCGCGGCCAGCCTGGCCTGCTCGTCGGCGACCCGCTGGGCCTGCTCGGCGGCCTTCTCGGCCACCGCCCGGTCCTCCTCGGCCTCCTCGGCGGTCCGGAGCGCGTCGCGGACGGCGAACAGCGGCAGCAGCACCAGTGGCAGCAGGGCCAGGCTCCGCTCGGCCACCGCCACCATGATCGGGGCCATGGCGAACACCATCGCGTAGGGCCAGGCCTCGGCTCGGAGGGACTCTTTGAGGTCGGCGAGGAAGTTGCGGCCGTGGGCGAAGGTGGTCACCAGCCCGACCAGCACGAGGTTGCCGGCGAAGTAGACGAGCGCGGCGGCGGCGAATGGCGGGATGTCCCCGGCGGCGAAGGGATGGTCCCCGCCCAGCAGCTCGTAGACGCCGCCGGCCACCGCCATGAGCAGGCTGTACTGGCCGACGTTGAACATCAGCTTCTCGGGCGCGGCGCGCCGGAGCACGTCGGAGACGAGCACGGCCAGGGCCAGCGCCACCACGGCCGCGGTCGTCCCCCAGCCGAGCATGATGGCGAACGCGAACGCCTCGGCGGTCGTGACGTCCTGGGTTCCTCCGCAGACCTTCGAGAGGATCGGCAACGACTCCATGACCACCAGGCTGGCCAGCAGCACCCAGAACAGCGGCGGCTGCTGCAGCACGGAGGAGGGCCCGCTGTCGAGCACGAGGAACACGAGCAGGCAGAGCCCGACCGCCGAGACGGCGAGCACGTAGGTGAACAGCGCTGATGAGCGGTGGTACGCGACCATCGTCACCAACCAGCAAGATGGGTCAGACCGGCGAGCGGGCCGATAGCACACCACGTCGGTCGACCCTTGTCGAGCCTGTCGGCGCCGTCACCACGAGCCAGGCGCTAGTGCCACTTCTTGCCGGCGCCGAGGGCAGCGGCCAGAGCGACCATCGACGCCAGCGACCAGGCGACGCGGGCCAGGCGGGTCTTGAGGTGCGTCATGCTCTTTCACCTCCTCCCGAGGCGGCGGGTGGAGGAGGCGGACCTCCTGGGTTGTATCGCGCAGTATAGGACGAACCGGCAGATCAACCCGACGGCCTGGCCCGAGGTACTAGGATGCGCCTGGCGGCCGCCACCGACAGGGAGAGGACCCATGAACGCCGACTCCACCCTTGCCTCCTACCTCCGCACCGTCTGCCCCGACGCCGACCTCAGCGGGGTCAGCGCCGAAGCGCTCGCCTTCGCGGCCGCCATCGAGGTGGTCGGCGAGGTGGCGCCCGAGATCGCCACCTCGATCGCGGCCGAGCTGGCCGACCAGCGGGCCAACCTCAAGCTGATCGCCTCCGAGAACTTCGCCTCGCCGGCCACCCTGCTGGCCATGGGCAACTGGCTGTCCGACAAGTACGCCGAGGGCTCGCCCGGGCACCGCTTCTACGCCGGCTGCGACAACGTCGACGCCATCGAGAGCCGGGCCGTGGAGCTGGCCAAGGGCCTGTTCGGCAGCGACCACGCCTACGTCCAGCCCCACAGCGGCATCGACGCCAACCTGGTGGCGTTCTGGTCGATCCTGACCAAGCGGGTCGAGGCCCCGGCGCTGGAGCGGGCGGGGGCCAAGGACCTCAACGCCCTGTCGGACGCCGACTGGGAGTCGCTCCGGCGCGACCTGGGCAGCCAGCGGCTGCTCGGCATGGCCCTGGACGCCGGCGGCCACCTCACCCACGGCTTCCGGCCCAACGTGTCCGGCAAGCTGTTCGAGATCGCCCGCTACACCGTCGACCCCACCACCGGGCTGCTCGACTACGACCAGGTCCGCAAGCAGGCCGAGAGCTTCCGGCCGCTGGTGCTGCTGGCCGGCTACAGCTCCTACCCGCGCAGGATCAACTTCCGCATCTTCCGCGAGATCGCCGACGAGGTCGGGGCCGTGCTCATGGTCGACATGGCCCACTTCGCCGGCCTGGTCGCCGGCAAGGTGTTCAGCGGCGACTTCGACCCGGTGGCCCACGCCCAGGTGGTCACCACCACCACCCACAAGACGCTGCGCGGGCCGCGGGGCGGGATGGTGCTGTGCGACGAGGAGTTCGCGGCCACCGTGGACCGGGGCTGCCCGCTCGTCCTCGGCGGGCCGCTGGGCCACGTCATGGCCGCCAAGGCGGTCGCCCTGACCGAGGCCTCCCGGCCCTCCTTCGCCGACTACGCCCAGCGGATCGTCGACAACGCCGCCACCCTGGCCGACGCCCTCCAGCAGCAGGGGGCGACCGTGGTCACCGGCGGCACCGACAACCACCTGCTGCTGGTCGACGCCCGCCCCTACGGCCTCACCGGCCGCCAGGCCGAGACCGCCCTGCGCGAGGCCGGCATCACCCTCAACCGCAACGTGATCCCCTTCGACCCCAACGGCAGCTGGTACACCAGCGGCCTGCGCCTCGGCACCCCGGCCGTCACCACCCTCGGCATGGGCGCCGACGAGATGCGCGAGATCGCCGCCATCGTCCACGCCGTCCTGGAGGCCACCCAGCCCGTCCCCGACTCCAAGGCCAAGTACCGCCTCGACGCCCCCGTCCGCGACCAGGCCCGCTCCCGAGCCGGCGACCTCCTGGACCGGTTCCCCCTGTACCCGGGCATCGCCCTGTAGAACGGGAGGGTAGCCGACCCGGCGGTGGGCTGCTCGGGGTTGTCCACAGGCCCAGAGACGGGGCACGCGGCCGCTAGGGACGGCGGCGGCGAACCAGCGCCACCGCCACCAGCAGGGCCAGGGCGGCGGTCACGGCCAGCAAGGCCGGGCTCCCCCGACCCGACCCGGTGCCCGCGGCCGGGTGGGCGGCGGGGGCCGGGGCCGACGCCGACGGGCCACGGGTGGTCGGGGTGACCCGGGCCAGGACCGGGGCCGGGATCGGCACCCGCCAGACCTCGCTGTTGACGCCTTCGGAGCCGACCAGGACCGAGCGGCCGTCGGCCGACACGGTCAGCGACTCGCCCTGGTACTGGGGGGGCAGGTCGAGCTCGCCGACCCGCCGGCCGGGGGCGGCGTAGACGTGGGCCCCCTGGTAGTCGCGGAGCACGAAGCCGCGGCCGTCCGGGAGGAACGCCCCGTCGGTGATCACCGGCGGCACCCGGGCCACCCGGTGGAGCACATTCAGCTGGTCGGTGCGCAGCCGGGCCGGGGCCCGGTACAGGCCCCCGCCGTCGGGGTCCTTGGTGGCCACGTACAGGCGGTTGCTGCGCGGGTCGACCAGCAGGGCCTCGGCGTTGCGGGGCCCGTCGGCATAGCGCAGCCGGTAGCGCACCGCCGGGACGGCGGCGTCGCGCAGCCGGATCGGCTCGGCGACCCGGTACACCGCCACCTCCGGCCACTGGTCCAGGTTGTCGCCGATGTCGCCCACGAACAGGGCCGGCCGGCCCCGGTCGTCGCGGCCGGCGGCCATCGCCTCCCAGTCGCGCGCCTCCACCCCGGCCAGGGTCAGGGTGGCCACGGTCCGGCCGTCGGCACCGACCGCGTACAGCCGGGGCCCGTCGCCGCTGTCGTTGTGGGTCCACAGCACCTCGGGGTGGCGGCGGCTCAGGGCCAGCCCGCTCGACTCCTGGATCCGCGGGTCCTCCAGCCGCGCCACCACCTCGGCCCCCTCGACCTCCTGGGCCGACGCCGGCAGGACCGGCCCCAGCAGGGCGGCGGCGGCCAGCCCGGCGGCCAGGCGGCGGACGCGACGGGAGCGACGGGAGCGCATGCCGGCCAGCCTACCGCCGGCCCGGCCGATGGCCGCTCAGCCGCTCAGGCGGCGGCCGGGCGGTGCCGCCTCGGATCATCAGCCGGGGCGTGGCGTCCTCGAAGTCGCCCACGCTGTCGCCGTCCAGCAGGGCCAGCAGCCGTTCGGCGGCCCGGGCGAGGGACGAAAGCAGCTCGCGGGGCGCGTCAATGCCCCGGACTCGATCACTGAACCGTATGCGTACCCTAGGCCCCGTCGGCCCAGAACCCGCCGGGGGCGAACAGCGCGTCGACCAGCTCGTCGAAGGTGCCCGTCTCGGCGGCCAGGTCGAGGACGGTGTAGCGCCGGCGGATCATCCGGGCGCGGTGGTAGGTGTCGCGGAACGCGGACGCGGTCAGGCCGAGCTCCGACGGCCGGGTCGGGCACCCGGCCGCGGCCAGCAGCTCCCGCACCCGCTCGGCCGGGAGCAGCTGGGCCCGGAGCCGGTCGCGCAGCCCCGGCCAGCGGCCGGCGAGCCGGGCCAGCCGCCGCGCCAACGTGTCGGCGTCGACGTATTTGGCCATGGTCTCGGCGACGGCGGCCTCGTCCAGGCCCGGGGTGGTGTGCGCGGCCCGGACCGCCGCCTCAGCCTCCTCGGGACCGGGCCAGGCGCGTCGCAGCGCCTCGACGTCCAGGGCGGCCAGGTCACGCTCCAGGAGCCGCTCGTAGAGGGCGGCGATGGCGACCGTGCCCACGCCGACCTTGAAGCCGTGCGACAGCGGCGGCCGCCGGTCGTGGCCCAGGCCCTCCATCTCCCACAGGTGGCTGAACTGGTGCTCGGCACCGGAGGCGGGGCGGGAGGAGGCGTGGGCCTGCATGGCCAGCCCGGACATGACCAGGCCCTCGACCAGGCGCTCGAGCGCGTCGGGGTCTCCCCCGGCCAGGTCGCCGGGGCGGCCGACGACCGCGCGCAGCGGGCCCTGGACCAGCTCCCAGACCCGGGCGTCGACCGGCTCGACCCCGAGCGCGTCGGCGACCAGCCAGTCGGCCCCGGCCGTGACCTTGCCCAGCAGGTCGCCGTAGCCGGACGCGGTCATCTCGGGCGGGGCGCCGGCCAGGACCTCGAGGTCGGCCAGGACGGCCCGCGGCGCCGGGCAGGTCATGGTCTGCTTGTAGCCGTCTCTGGTGATGGCCGCGCCGAAGGCGGTGTAGCCGTCCATCGAGGCCGCCGTGGCCACGACCAGGTACGGTCGCCCGGCCTCGTGGGCGGCCCGCTTGACGATGTCGTTGAGGCTGCCAGAGCCGACCGCCACCGGGACGGCGTCGTGGCCGGTGAGGGCCTGGCGGAGCCGCTCGACGTTGTCATAGGTGGCCAGGACGAAGCTGCCCGGCGGGAACAGGTAGGGCTGCTCGGTGGCCCGCCCGGCCGCCTCCAGCCGCCGCGCGACCTGCTCGCCGGCGACCCGCCAGGTGGTCGCGTCGGCGACCACCACCACCGGCCGGTCGGCGACGCTCCGCCCGACGACCTCGGCGACCGAGGCGAGCGCCCCCGGGCCGATGACGACCTGGGCGGTGTCGGTCGCCTCGGCCAGCGCCGCGGAGACCCGCCCGTCATCCACCGGAGGCTCCCGCCGCGCCGGCGACGTGGCTGGTCACCTGGTGCATCACGTCCCTGGTGGCCGGGTACAGCAGGCCCGCCGGGAAGCCGCCCTCGTCGCGGTCGTCGTAGTACTTGCCGCTGGCGGTGTTGACCGAGGTCGCCGCCTCGCCGGTCAGCCGCTGGATGGCCCAGTCGGCGCGCACGTCCATCCACATGATGGCCGGCCGCAGGGGCCGGCCATCGGCGTCGGTCGCCACCACCGTGGAGGCGGTCGCGTCCACCGAGATGCCGGCGATCTCGGTGGCCGGCACGCCGCACCGCTCGAGCGCCCCGCGGCTCGCCCGGGCCAGGCATGACCACCATCCGTCCGGGTCCTGCTCGGCCCAGCCCGGACGCGGGTGGTGGGTCGGGAGCTCGACGGCGTGGAAGACCGCCGGCGAACCCTGGCGGTCGAACAGGCCGACCCGCACCCCGCCGGTCCCGAAGTCGATCCCCATCAGGTGCGGAGCTTCCGCCATGCGCCCTCCCTCCGCCGGGCCCTGCTGGCCACCCATGCCAGTCCCATACCCACGCCGCGGGAGCGACAGGCCCCCATGGTAGGTTCGCCGCATGCCGTTCTACGCGGATCTCCACATCCACTCGAAGTACTCGAGAGCCTGCAGTCGGGACTGCGACCTGGAGCACCTGGCCCTGGTGGGGCGGCGCAAGGGCATCAGCGTGATCGGCACCGGGGACTTCACCCACCCGAAGTGGTTCGAGGAGCTGGAGTCGACCCTGGTGCCGGCCGAGCCGGGGCTGTTCCGGCTGAAGCAGGACCTGGAGCGGGCGGTGGAGGCGCGGCTGCCGGCGAGCTGCCGGGGGCCGGTGCGGTTCATGCTGTCGGTGGAGATCTCGACCATCTACAAGCGGGCCGAGCGGACCCGCAAGGTCCACCACCTGCTGTACATGCCCGATCTGGCGTCGGCGGCGCGGTGTGCGGCGGCGCTGCGGCGGATCGGGAACCTGGCCTCGGACGGGCGGCCGATCCTGGGGCTGGACTCGCGCGACCTGCTGGAGATCACCCTGGAGAGTGGCGAGGGCGCCTACCTGGTGCCGGCGCACGCCTGGACGCCGTGGTTCTCGCCGTTGGGGTCCAAGTCGGGCTTCGACCGGGTCGAGGACTGCTACGCCGACCTGGCCGGGCACATCTTCGCCCTGGAGACGGGGCTGTCGGCCGACCCGGAGATGTGCTGGCGGGTGTCGGGGCTGGACCGCTACCGGCTGGTCAGCAACTCCGACGCCCACTCGCCGCCGGCGCTGGGCCGCGAGGCCACGGTGCTCGACACCGACCTCGACTACTGGGCCATCCGGCGGGCCCTGGAGACCGGCCAGGGGTTCGAGGGGACGGTCGAGTTCTTCCCCGAGGAGGGCAAGTACCACCTGGACGGCCACCGCAAGTGCGGCGTCCGCATGGAGCCGGCCGAGACCCGGCGCCACGGCGGGCGCTGCCCGGTCTGCGGCAAGCCGCCCACGGTCGGGGTGCTGCACCGGGTCGAGGAGCTGGCCGACCGCCCGCCGGGCGCCCGCCCGCCCGGGGCGGCCGGGTTCCGCAACCTCATCCAGCTCCCCGAGCTGGCCGGCGAGGTCCTCGGGGTCGGGCCGAGGAGCAAGGCGGTCACCGCCGTGGTCGCCGGCCTGGTCGACCGCCTGGGCCCGGAGCTGGACATCCTGGAGCGGGTCCCCACCGACGACATCGCCAAGGCCGGCCCGCCCCTGCTCGCCGAGGCCATCGCCCGCGTCCGCCGCGGCGCCGTCATCCGCGACGCCGGTTACGACGGCGAGTACGGCATCATCCGGGTCTTCACCCCCGACGAACTCCGCTCCGCTCCCGCCACGGCCACCCTGTTCGAACCCGACCCCCCGCTCTTGGAGCCCACCCCGACCCCCGGACACGCCGCACCCCCGCCCCCGGTTCCTGGGGCCCCCGAACGGGAGGGTAGCCCACCGTTCGCAGGGGTGGGTGCCGCTGTCCACACCCCCGTGCTCGACCCTGACCCCCGCCTCGACCCGGCAGCCCCCGACCCTGGGATCCTCGGGGGGCTCGACCCCGAGCAGCGGGTGGCGGCCGGGGCCGAGGCGGGGCCGTTGCTGGTGGTGGCCGGGCCGGGGACGGGCAAGACGCGGACGTTGACCCACCGGCTGGCGTACCTGGTGGCGGAGCGGGGGTTGGCGGCCGAGCGATGCCTGGCCATCACGTTCACCCGGCGGGCATGTGCCGAGCTGCAGGAGCGGCTGGACGCCCTGGTGCCGGGGGACGCGCGACGGATGGTGGTGACGACCTTCCATGGGCTGGGGCTGCGGATCCTGCGCGAGCAGCATGAGGCGGCGGGGCTGGGGCCCGGGTTCCGGGTGGCCGACGAGGCCGAACGGCTGGAGCTGCTCACCGAGCTGCTCGGCTGCCCGGAGCGGGAGGCGCGGCGGCTGCTGCCCGAGCTGGTGCGGCGCAAGCGGGCCAGGGCCGCCCGCTGGCCCGACCTGGACGCCGAGCCGTCCGAGGTCGCGGGGCCCCTGGCCCGCTACGAGGCCGCCATGCGCAAGCTCGACCTGGTCGACCTGGACGACCTCCTGGTCCTGCCGGTGATGCTGCTGGCCGGCGACGCCGCCCTGGCCGCCCGGTACCGGGAGCGGTTCGGGTTCGTGGCCGTCGACGAGTACCAGGACGTCGACGAGCTCCAGTACCGGCTGCTGCGCCTGCTGACCACGCCCGGCGCCAACCTGTGCGTGATCGGCGACCCCGACCAGGCGGTCTACGGCTTCCGGGGGGCGGACGTCGGCTTCTTCCTGCGCTTCGCCGAGGACTTCCCGGCCGCCACCATCGTCCGGCTGACCCGCAACTACCGCTCCAGCCCGGCCATCGTCGCCGGGGCGCTGCAGGCCATCGCCCCCTCGACCCTGGTCGCCGGGCGGGAGCTGGCCGCCATGGCCGGCCTCGAGGCCCCGGCCCAGATCATCCTCCACCAGGCGGCCAGCGACCTGGCCGAGGCCGAGTTCGTGGTCCAGACGATCGACCGGCTGCTGGGCGGCGCCTCGTTCCTGTCGCTGGACTCGGGCCGCGCCGACGGCGGGGCCGAGCATGGCCTGTCGTTCGCCGACGTGGCCGTGCTCTACCGCACCGACGCCCAGGCGGGACCGCTGGCCGAGGCCCTGGGCCGGGCCGGGATGCCGTTCCAGAAGCGCTCGCACGACCGCCTGGGAGACCGCCCGGCCGTGCGCGCCCTGGTCCGCGCCCTCCGGGCCCCGGCGGTCCCGGCCGGCGACCGCTCCTTGACCGCGCGCCTGGCCGCCGCCGCGGCCGGGTCCGGGCCTGCCGAGGACACCGCCGAGGGCACGGCCGAGGCCCTGGAGCTGCTGGCCCCCCTGGCCGAGCGCTGCGGCGACGACCTGGACCGGTTCCTGGCCGAGCTGGCCCTGGGCGACGAGGTCGACACCTGGGACCCGCGGGCGGACCGGGTGTCGCTGCTTACCCTGCACGCCGCCAAGGGCCTGGAGTTCCCGGTGGTGTTCCTGGTCGGCTGCGAGGATGGGCTGCTGCCGCTGCGCTTCGGCCCCCGGCCGTCGCCCGAGGAGACGGCCGAGGAGCGGCGGCTGTTCTTCGTGGGCATGACCAGGGCCCGGTCGCACCTGTTCCTCAGCCACGCCCGGCGGCGGGCCTGGCGCGGCTCGGTCCGCGAGGCCGAGCCGTCACCGTTCCTGGCCGACCTGGAGGCGGCGCTGCTCGACCACGCCCGCTCCCCCGCCCGCCGCCGCCCCCAGCCCGCCGCCGGCGACCAGCTCTCGCTCCTCTAGGGACGCTGGGCGACCGGGGGCGGCCGGGCGTGGCAGGCGCGACTCGACCAGCTTGAACTTGCCGGCGGTGTCGCGCTCGTCCTGGAGGTTGTCGCGCAGCTCGACCTGGACCGCCGGGCGGGCCACGCCCTGGGCGGCCAGCTTCTCGACCAGGCGGTCGGTCACCAGCCGGACCGTCTGGGTGGGGTCGGCGTCGGGGCGCAGGGCAGCCCGGACGTGCAGGCCGTCGCGGTCGTGGACCACCTTGTACTGGGCCAGCCAGGGGATGCCGGCCAGGGCGGTGCGCAGGGCCAGTGGGTGGACCGCGGCCGTGCCGCCGGCGGCCGCCGGCAGGTAGAGGATGTCGTCGTTGCGGCCCTCGATGGCGCGCAGCAGCCGGAAGGGGCGGCCGCAGGGGCAGCGCTCGCCGGCCACCGCGACCATGTCCGAGACCTCGTAGCGGATCAGCGGCTGGGTCCTGAGGACCAGGTTGGTGACCAGCAGCTTGTGGCCGACCTGGCCGTCCGGGACGGGACGGCCCTGCTCGTCGACGACCTCGACGATCGCCTGGTCCTCGAACAGGTGGATGCCGCTGTGGTGGTCGCAGTGGGAGCCGAGGATGCCGGCCTCGGTCATGGCGTACAGCTCGAAGGAGCTGGTCCCCCAGGCGGCCCGGATGGCGTCGCGCAGCTCGTCGGTGTGGGTCTCGCCCGAGCTGGCGATGACCGTGGGGCCGATCCGCAGCCGGCCGTCGAGCTGCTCGGCCGCCAGCAGCCCGAGCACCGACCCGTAGGCGTAGAGGAACTCCGGCTGGTACCGGTTGAGGGCCTCGACCATCTCCGCGAGCGGGGTGGCCGCCTCCAGCCGCAGGACCCGGTAGAGACCGACGTCGATGCTGGCCGCCATCCGGAAGGTCATGTGCAGGGGCCGGGCGGCGGCGATGGAGGCGATCCGGCGCCGCCGCGGCAGCCGTGGCACCAGCCCGACGTAGTGGTTCCAGCGGAAGAAGCCGGCCAGGTACTGGCGCCACTCGGCCCGGTCGGCCACGAACACCCCCTTGCGGCCGGTGCTGCCGCCGGTGGCCATGGCCCGGTAGCGGCCTTGCAGCAGCTCGTCGCGGGTCAGGCCGTCCAGGTGGGCCTCGACCGCGGCCAGGGTGAGCCGCCGGTCGCAGACCAGGTCGTCGAAGCGCTCCATCACCGTCGCCTTGTCGACCGCCGGCAGCCGCCGCAGCTCGACCGGGTCGCCGGGGTCCAGGCCGGCGTAGCGCTCCCGGTAGAAGGGGGAGCTGGCCGTCGCGTGCCGGACCAGCTCGCCGAGCCGGCGGCGCCGGAAGGCCTCCAGCTGCTCGACGGTCCAGCGGTCGTGGCCGATGAGCTCGCGGCCCAGGCGCATCGCCGCGGCCAGGTCGGCCAGCCGCTTGATCTGGTCGGTTGCCGCCATGTCAGGACCTCCGTTCGGCCGCCGAGTCGTCGGCGGCGACACCTCGCAGGAAGGAGACGGCCATGGTGGACAGCAGGCCCTCCGGCACCCGGGCGGGGTCGGTGAGCCGCTCCAGGGCCACGCCGTTGCCCATCGCCACCACCGCCCTGGCCAGGACCTCCGGGGCCAGCGGGAGGGGCAGGCCGAGCCGGGCGTAGTCGGCCTCGATGAGGCCGGCGTAGGCCGCGACCAGGCGCTCGTGGCGGGCGCCGAACTCGCGCCGCAGGCGCTCGTCTCGGGCCGCGTGCGACCAGAACTCGAGCACCAGCGGGAACCAGTCCCGCTCCCGCTCCAGCAGGGCCATGCGCCGGCCGGCCAGCAGCTCGGCGTGGTCCCCCAATGGCTGGTCGAGGCCGGCCACCTGGCCCACCTCGGCGACGATCTGGTCGATGCGCTGGTCCAGGATGGCCAGGAACAGGTCGGCCTTGCTGCCGAAGCGCGAGTAGACGGCGCCGATGGTGAAGCCGGCCTCCTGGGCCACCAGCTCCAGCGAGGACGCGTGGAACCCGCGGCGCAGGAACAGCTGCCGGGCCGAGGCCATCAGCTCGGTCCGGGTCTGGGCGCTGCGTTCGGCCCGTGTGAGCCGCTGCTTCGTCATAGTAACGCTACTTTAATAGCATCACTATGAAAGTCAAGGGCCGGCCGGCTGCTCCTGCGGCTGGTCCTTGCGGCCCCACTCCCAGGGGAAGACGCGCGTGTTCCTGGCGCCGCCCTGGTTGTTGAGGATGGTCCCGAGCAGCACGAACAGCATGATGATGAGGGCGAAGACCACGATGGCCAGCTGGAGGCGCAGCGAGCGCCAGATCTCGGCCTTGTCGGCCCGCTCGCGCGACCCGGCCCGGTGGCCGGTCGCCTTCCACAGCTCGCGCGGGGTCACGGCCGCGTAGACCCGGCCGCGGCGGCGCTGGAGCTCCTCCTGGTCCATCTCGCCGGCCGCGTACGCCTCCTGCAGCAGCCGGTCGGCGTCGTGCTTGTCCTGCAGGGAGATCAGCTTGGGGCCGTCGTCATCCAGGCTGGAAGGGTCCTGCCGCTTCCTCATGGCACCTCCGGCGGTCGTGCGACGCCACGATGATGCCCGGCCCCGACCGCCCGGACAATCAGGTTGCTGGGCCAAGTCTCCCAGCATCGCCCCCGGCCCGCCGCTCGCGTGCGCGCGCCGGGCCGAGGTGCGACGATGCCGGCCATCGACCCCCCTCGAAAGGCATCGCATGGCCAAGAGCTCCAAGCCGGCCGCCCGGCTCTCGGACCTGCTACGGGTCCCGGCCGGCCCGGTCGACCTGAACGCGCTCGACACCCGGGCCACCCCCGGCTTCGACGGCGGCAAGGCGGCCGGCAAGGCCTCGCTGGCCGCCCTCGGCCGGCGACTGTCCGACCTCCAGGAGCGGCTGCACGCCGAGGGGGTCAGCGGCGGGACGCGCAGCCTGCTGCTGATCCTCCAGGGCATGGACACCTCGGGCAAGGGCGGGGTGGTCCGCCACGTCATCGGCCAGGTCGACCCCCAGGGCTGCCAGATCGCCTCGTTCAAGGCGCCGACCAGGGAGGAGCTGGCCCACGACTTCCTGTGGCGGATCCGCCGGCGGCTGCCCGGTCCGGGCAAGCTGGGGGTGTTCGACCGCTCCCACTATGAGGACGTGCTGGTCGTCCGGGTGCACGACCTGGTGCCGAGGTCGACCTGGAGCCGGCGCTACGCCAGCATCAACCGCTTCGAGGTCCAGCTGGTCGAGCACGACATCCGCGTGGTCAAGGTGTTCCTGCACATCTCCAAGGAGGAGCAGCGCCAGCGGCTGCTCGCCCGGCTCGACGACCCGACCAAGCACTGGAAGTTCAACCCCCACGACGTCGACGAGCGGGCCTACTGGGCCGACTACCAGGAGGCGTACGGGGCCGTCCTGGAGCGCTGCAACGGCGACCTGGCGCCCTGGTACCGGGTCCCGGCCGACCGCAAGTGGTACCGCAACTGGGCGATCGCCAGCCTGCTGGTCGAGCAGTTCGAGGACATGAAGCTGACCTGGCCCAAGGGCGACTTCGACCGGGAGGCGCAGCGGACCCGCCTGCTGGCCGACGCCTGAGCCGCCGACCGCCTGGCGTGGCTAGGAGCACGAGGGGACGCAACCCGATCTGGATGCGCACCCGGGGTGGCGCGCCGTAGGCTTGCCAGTCATCGTAGGCGTCGACGGGAGGAGGGCCATGGAGGCGGTTCGAGGGCCCCTGCGCGCGGCCGGGCGGGTCGCGCTGGCCGCCATGTTCATCACCGGGGGTGCCGACGCGTTGTTCGATCCGGGGCCGCGGGCGCCGAAGGCGGCCGAGATCGGCGTCCCCCTCGACCCGGAGGTGGCCGTCCGGGCCAACGGTGCGGCCATGCTGGGCGCGGGCGTCGCCCTGGCCCTGGGGCTGTGGCCCCGGCTGGCGGCGGCGGTGCTGGCGGGCTCGCTGGTCCCGACCACCCTGGCCGGGCACCCGTACTGGCGGGTGGAGGACCCGGCCATGCGCCGCCAGCAGCGTGTCCACTTCTTCAAGAACGTCGGCCTGTTCGGCGGGGCGCTGCTGGTGCTCAGCGAGCGCCGGCGCCGCTGACCCGTCGCGCTGAGGTGATCGTCGTGACCGAGCCGCACGACTGGCCGTTGGAGCAGCCCGCCGAAGGCACCCTGCGTCCCTGGTACCTCACGGCCACCGGCTACCTGGTGGTCCTGTTCCGGGACCCTGCCGAGGCCCAGCGGGCCCACCGGGGCCTGATCGAGCGCAAGGTGGCCGCGGAGGAGCTGCGGCTGTACGAGGCCGAGGAGATCCTGCGCAGGGTGGCCCGGCTGCAGCAGGAACGCTCCATCCTGGCCAAGGCCGTGGCCGCCCTGGTCGCCGACCCGGGGGCCAAGAGCCGGTTCATGGACAACGCCCGCACCGGCGGCTCGGCCCTGTGGCTGGTTGCCCCCACCAAGGACCGGGCCGACCAGCTGGTCGTGCTGCTGGCCGACTACAGCTACTCGTCCCTGCGCTACTACGGCCAGGAGGGCGTGTCCGACCTCCAGCGCGACGCCGACTGATCCCACCACTCGTCGGCGCCGCTCCCGTAGGTGTAGGCCGGGCCCGGCGGCGGGGGCGGGGGCGGGGCCTGGCGGTTGGCCCGGTCCTCACGCAGCCGCTGCATGCGGCGCTGGTAGCGCCGGTCGATGCGGACGCTGGCGTAGCACAGCAGTGGGATCAGCACGGCCAGCAGGGCGAAGCCGATGGCGTGCTTGGCGTCGAGCGGCTCGTCCAGCAGCGGGATGGTGAGGCCGAACAGGCCCTCGCCGTGCTGGTGGCCCTCCGGCTCCAGGTGGGACGTCACCACGGCCGAGACGCCGTGCTGGTGGGGGGTCGTGGTGCTGGGGGCGCTGGCCGCCCCGGCGGCCGCCCCGTGGTGGTCGTGGCCGGTCTGGGCGGCCTGGCCGCCGGGGACGGGGACGGGGGCCAGCGGCGGGGCGCCGGGCTGCTCCAGCTTGACCGCGGCGGCGACCCTGCCCGAGCCGGAGCGCTGGTCGCCGTTGACCCGGAGGCGGTTGCCGCCACCCGACACGGCGTAGGAGGCCACGTTGGAGTCGGTGAAGTCGATCGCGTACGGCACCTCGGCCGGGCTCATCTCGACCTCGGCGCCGGTCGAGCCGCGCAGCTCGGTCCGGCTGAACCTGGTCGCGTCGCCCTCGGAGGGCAGGGTGTGGTCGTCGGCCACGATGCCGTGCTCGGAGATGCCGGCGCCGTCCAAGAGCAGGTCGTCGAAGCTGAGCCCGCGGCCGCCGCGTGAGCCGGCGCGCAGGTTGAGGCCGGCCTCGCCGTTGCCGTACAGGGTGACGCCCTTGAAGTGGTAGGTGTTGAGGTAGGCGCCGTGGTCGATGCCGTACTGGCCGTTGTAGTAGAAGACCGAGTCGTTGATGTCGTGCTTGCGGGAGTCGTTCTGCCAGTTGAAGGCGCCGTTCACGGCGTTGTTGTGCGCGACGTTGCCCTTGAAGGTCCATTCGGCGTGCGGGTCGCCCTCCTCGGGCCAGTGGAACCCGGCCGAGGTGGTGCTGCCCTGCACGCCCACGGCGACCGAGTTGCGGGCGGTGTTGCCGTTGCCCTGCATCATCCGGAAGCCGCACAGGCGGAACTTGTCGGGGCCGTCGTCGGCCGCCTTGACCAGGGCCGCGACCGCGAAGTCGTAGAGCACGTCGTCGGTGTCGGGGCCCGGGTCCCACCAGTAGGCGTCGCCTTCGGTGTTGTAGCTGATCGTCTGGCGGAACTGGACGCCGTGGCTGGCGTGGGCGACGAAGGCGTGGTTGCCGGCGTCGCGGACGACCGTGCCGACCACCTGGGAGCCGCGGCTGCCGTCGCCCGCCTCGTGGAAGTGGACACCGTAGCGTCCCAGCTTGCCGGGCACGCCGACGTAGCGGAGCTCGGCGTAGTCGATGGTCTGCTTGTGCTCGGCCATGCTCATGAGGTGGGCGTGGCCGTCGGGGGTGCCGCCGATGCGCACGTTGCGGGTCAGGTTGAGCACCTCGGGCCTGACGCCGCCGGCGCCGGGGTGGTCGTACTCGAGCGCCCGGTCGAGGGTGACGGTGGCGCCCGACACCGATCGCAGCTCGACCTGGTCGAAGGCGTCGGCGAAGTGCTCGCTGGTCGGGGGCAGGGAGGGCACGACCACCAGGTCGTCGCCGGCCTGCCAGCCGACCGGGGGCGCCTCCAGGGTGAGCCTGCGGTCGCCCGCCCTGGCGCCGCGGGTGCGGGTCCAGGCCGTCTTGGCCGCTCCCTGGATGTCGAGCTGGCCGTGGTGATGGGCCCAGAGGCCGACGTCGGAGTCCAGCACCTCGTGTCCGCCACCCCGGACGGCTCCCTCGTCGATCCCGACGAAGCGGATCACCTGCTGGACCTTGGGGTTGGGGGCCACCATGCGGAGGGCGCCCTCGACCATCAGGTTGCCGCGCAGCTCCAGGGTGGCCGACCTGTCCTCGGCGAAGGCCAGCGTCCCGCCCTCGGCGACATCCACGCTGCGGGCGCGGGCGGCGGTGTCGACGGTGACCGTCCGCCCCTCGGGGATGGTGACCGCGTCGCCCGGGCCGGGGACGCCACCACCCCAGGTGCCGGGGTCGGACCAGGCGCCGGAGGCGGCCGCCCTGGCCTCGGCCTGAGCCGGCGAGGTGACCGCCAGCAGCAGGACGAGCGCCAGCAGCGCGCCGAGCAGTGCCCTTCTCATCTCGCCGGCTCACCCTCCCCACCGGGCCCCACCGGATCGCTCTCGAACATATGTTCAGTCAGGGTACTGTACACCCGCGCCCTAACGGAATGTCAATGTCCGTGCTGCGCCGCGCCGTTGCGCAACACGCGGTACCTGAGGTGGGTCGCGTCGGGGGCCTCGACGACCCCGGTCGGTGCCAGGGCCAGCCGCTCGCCGGCCTGCCCGAACAGCCGGATCCCCTGGCCGAGCAGGACCGGGATCAGGTGGATCTGGACCTCGTCGAGCAGGCCGGCCTCGACGAAGCCTTGGGCGGTGGTGGGGCCGCCGCCGACGGCCACGTTCCTGGTGCCGGCGGCGGCCCGGGCCTGCTCCAGCGCGCTGGCGATGCCGTCGGTGACGAAGGTGAACGCCACCTCGCCCGTGGGCGGGCGGGTCGGCGGCGTGCTGGTCAGCACGAAGTGGGCCGCGTCATAGGGGGTCTCGGAGAACCCCTCGGCGTCGTCGCCGGCCCCGTAGGTCCGCCGGCCCATGACGATGGCCCCGGTCGAGGCGATCGACTCCTCGATGACCTCGCGGCTGCGGCCGGCGGGGGCGAAGAACCAGTCGTTGAGCCCGCTGTCCTCGCCGCCGGGCCCGGCGGCGAAGCCGTCCAGCGACATCGCCATGTCCAGGACCACCTTGGCCATGGCTGTCGGTCAGCGCTCCTCGACGCCGAGGAGGACCTCGGTGGCCTTGATGAACACGGTGACGGGCTGGCCCTCGGCCAGGGCGAGGCGCTCGGCCGAGGCGCGGGTGATGGCCGACACGATCTGCTGGCCGGCGACGTCGACGGTGACCTCGGCCATGACCGCGCCGAGCTCGACATTGCGGACGGTGCCGCTGAGCTGGTTGCGGGCGCTGAGCTTCATCTGGACCTCCTGTGGTCGGTCGATGAGGGATGGTTGGCGAGTCTACCCGCGGTCGTCCGGCGGGTCCGGCGGCGGCGGGTCCAGGCCGACGCCGCGCAGCCCCCGCTCGCCGGGGCGGACCAGTGGGTTGGCGGCGGTGTCGTGCCGCTGGTACCAGCCGCCACGGACCTGGTCGAGCCAGCCGCTGCCGCGGGTGTAGCCGGGCACGTCCAGGTGGGGCTCGAACGGCTTGATATCGAGCACCGGGGTACCGTCGACCAGGTCGACGCCGGTGAAGTCGACCGTGCTGCCGTGGACGGCGACCACCCGGACCAGGCTGAGGGCCAGGTAGTTGGGCCGGACCGGGGAGCGGGTGGCGAACAGCCCGACCCGCTGGCCGGTCTCCTGGAGCAGGAATGGGACCGGGCGCAGCCGGTCGCCGACGAACGGCCGGGTGCCGCGGCCGTCGGCCTCCCAGGCCCGGTCGAGGAAGCAGATGAGGTGGGCGTAGTCGAACCCCTCCAGGCCGTCCAGGGCGGGGGCGTACTGGTCGAGCAGGACCAGGTGGCCGCGCTCGTCGGGGTTGCGGGAGGTCTGGATCGGGGTCTCGGCCAGGCTGTGGTAGGGCGTCCGGACGTAGCCGATCGGCCGGAGCTGCACCTGCTCCAGTGCCATGGCCGGCCTCCTGTGGCGGTCAGGCGGGGTAGACGGTGACCTCGGTGGCCTTGACGGTGGCCCAGACGGGGCCGCCGTCGGCCAGGCGGAGCTCGCTGGCGGCCGCGGGGGTGACCTCGGCCACGACCGGCACGGTACCGGACACGCGCACCCGGACACGGTCGCCGACGACCTCCAGGGCGTCGGCGGTCCCGGGCCAGATGTTCCGGGGGGTGCCCTCCGGAGGCTGGCGGTGCAGGGCGACGGCGTGGGGGTGGACGGCGGCGAACACCTCCCCGTGGTGGTCGTCGGCGACGACCAGGACGCCGCCGGGCAGCTTGACGGCGTGGCCGTCGGCGTGGCCGTGGAACAGGTTGACCCCGACCAGCTCGGCCGCGTAGCGGGACCGCGGCCGCCCGCTGACCTCGGCCGGGCTGCCGGTCTGGGTGATGTGGCCGCCTTCCAGGACGACCAGCCGGTCGGCCAGGGCCATGGCCTCCAGGGGGTCGTGGGTGACCAGCAGCCGGGTGCCGTCGAAGGAGGCCAGGTGGCGGCGCAGGTCGCGGCGGACCTCGGTGCGGGTGGCGGCGTCCAGGGCGGCCAGGGGCTCGTCCAGCAGCAGCAGCCGCGGGTCGCCGACCATGGCCCGGGCCAGCGCGACGCGCTGGGCCTGGCCGCCCGAGAGGGCCCGGGGCCGGGCGCCGGCGTGGGTGGCCAGGCCGACCCGCTCCAGCCAGCCGGCCGCCCGCCGGCGCGCCTCCGCCTTGGGCAGGCCGCGGGCGCGCAGCCCGAAGGCGACGTTCTCCAGGGCCGACAGGTGCGGGAACAGCAGGTAGTCCTGGAACACGAACCCGACCGGCCGCTGCTCGGTCGGCACCCAGGTGCCGGCCGCGGTGTCCTCCAGGACGTCGCCGTCGAGCACGACCCGGCCCCGGTCCAGGGGCACGAGCCCGGCGATGGCGCGCAGCAGGGTGGTCTTGCCGGCGCCGTTGGGGCCGAGCAGGACCACCAGCTCCCCGGTGGCCACCGCCAGCTCGACCTCCAGCACCAGCGTCCCCAGGGTCAGCCCCAGGCCTGCCTCCAGGCTCACCAGAACAGCCCCCTGCTGTCCTCCGGACCCATCCCGCTCATGCGGTGGGGAACCAGCGGTCCCGCAGAGAGATCAACACCGCCAGCGAGATCACCAGCAGGACCAGGCTGAGGGCGATGGCGGCCTGCAGGTCGGTCTCCAGGGCGATGTAGACGGCCAGGGGCATGGTCTGGGTGACCCCGGGCAGGTTGCCGGCGAAGGTGATGGTGGCGCCGAACTCGCCCAGCGCCCGCGCCCAGCACAGCGCGACCCCGGCCCCCAGCGAGGGGGCGATCAGCGGCAGGGTGACCCGCCGGAAGGTCGTCCAGCGGCCGGCGCCGAGGGTGGCGGCGGCGTCCTCGTAGCGCCGGTCCATGGCCCGCAGCCCGGCCTCGGTGGAGATGACCAGGAACGGCATGGCCACGAAGGCCTCGGCCAGGATGGCCCCGGCGGTGGTGAACGGCAGGGTGACCCCGAAGGCCTGGTCCAGCCACCGGCCGACCAGCCCGCGCCGGCCGAAGGCCAGCAGCAGGGCCACCCCGCCGACCACCGGGGGCAGCACCATCGACAGGGTGGTCAGCGCCCGCACGAAGTTGCGGCCGGGGAACGCGACCCTGGCCAGGAGGAAGGCCAGCGGCACCCCCAGCAGCAGCGAGACCGCGACCGCCCCGAGCGAGCAGACCAGCGACAGCCGCAACGCCTGGAGCGCGATCGGGCTGGTCAGCTCGGCGAGCAGGTGCCCCCAGGGCGTCTGGTTCAGCAGCCCGAGCAGGGGGATGGCCAGGAAGCCGACGGCGAGCGCGCCGGGGACAGCGAACCAGATGGGTGGCCCGGACCTGGTGGTGGCCGCCCGGCGACGGCGGCGCCGAGCGACAGCGGTCACGAGGCCGGCGGCGGCCCGAACCCGTAGGACTTCAGGACCTGCTGGCCCTGGTCGGAGAGGACGTAGTCCATGAACGCCTGCGCCTGGTCCTGGGCCTTGCTGGCCTTGACGGTGGCGATCGGGTAGGTCGCGTCCACGTTCTGGTCCTCGGGGATGTCGACCCCCTCGACCTTGTCCCCACCGGCGGTCACGTCGGTGGTATAGACGATCCCGGCGTCGGCCTCGCCCAGCGACACCTTGCTGACCACCGCCTTGACGTCCTGCTCCTGGGACACCGGCTTGACGGTGACATTGGCCTTGGCCAGGGCCTGCTGGGAGTACTTGCCGACCGGCACGTCGGGGGCGGCCAGGACCACCTTCAGGTCGGGGTTGTCCAGGTCCTCCAGGCCCTTGACGCCCTTGGGGTTGCCCTTCTCGACCACGATCTGGAGCTGGTTGCTGGCGAAGATCTGGGGGGTGCCGACCAGGTCCTTGACCTTGTCCATGTTGGTGGTGTCGGCCGAGGCGAACACGTCGGCCGGGGCGCCCTGCTGGATCTGGGTGGCCAGGGCCTGGCTGCCGGCGAAGTTGAGGGTCACCTTGGTGCCGTTGTTGGCGGCGGTGAAGTCCTCGCCGATCTTGGTGAAGGAGGCGGTCAGCGAGGCCGCCGCGAACACCTTGATCTCGGCCGGCGACGCCGAAGAGCCACCCGAGGACGTGTTGTCGTCGCCGCCGCAGGCGGCCAGCAGCAGTGCCGTCACCGCGAGCACGGCGGCCAGGCGGATCCGGGAACGAAGCATGAGGCCTCCTCTACTTGGAATGGGGTCAGGCGCGGGCCGGCGAGGGCAGCTCGACGACCACGTTGGTCGCCTTGACGGCCGCGACCGCCAGCACCCCGGGGGCGAGCCGGAGCTCGTCGGCCGCCTCCCGGGTCATCAGCGACACCACCCGGTAGGGGCCCGCCTGGAGCTCCACCTTGGCCACGATCTCGTCCTTGACGACCCGGGTGACGATCCCCTGGAAGCGGTTGCGGGCCGACTGGGCGATCACCTCGTCATGCTCGGGCAGGCTCCAGAGCCCGGTCATGAACTCGGCCAGGGAGGCGCCGTCGACCACCCGCTGGCCGCCCTCGGTCCGCCTCGTCCCCAGGCGCCCGGCGTCCGCCCAGCGGCGCACCGTGTCGACGCTGACCCCGAGCAGCTCGGCGGCCTGGCCGATTCGATAGGTTGGCATTTGCTGGGAATTCTAGCATGTCATGCAGCTTCCGCACGCTATACTCGATCTTCCAGCCGCAACTGCGATCCACGCCACACCGCGGGGGGACGGTCCGCATGCACCCTCCGATCCAGGCCGACCAGACGACCCGGCGCGCCCAGGTCGTGGAGGCGCTCGCCGACGCCGTGGCCACCATGGACCGGGCCCCGCCGGTCCATGTGGCCGTCGACGGCCTGACCGACCCCGCGACCCGGAGCCTGGCCGACGACCTGGGCCGCGCCATGGCCTGCCGTGGCCGCCGCTGCCGCCGGGTGACGCTGGACGCGCTCAGCCTCCTGCACCCGGCGGGGCCGGGGGAGGCACGCCCCGCCCACCGCGCCGGGCCCGGCGACGACCTGGTGCTGGTCGACGGCCGCTTCCTCCAGCACCCGGAGTTCCTGGGCGCATGGGACCTGGTCGTGTTCCTGCGTTCGGGCCCGCCCGAGCCCGCCGGGCCGTACGAGGACCCCGACCGGGCCCCGGCCGCCGCCCGGTACCTCACCCAGGTCGATCCCGAGGGCACCGCCGACGTCGTGGTCGACCTGCACGACCCCGACTGGCCGGTGATCCGCCGCATGAGCCCGGTGCTGGCCGACCGCCTCGGCCCCGAGGTGTTCCTGGCCGAGACCCGCGCCTTCTTCGCCCCGCGGGCGGCGACCTGGGAGGAGCGCTTCCCCGACGACGACCCCGCCTACGCGGCCGCGGTGGCCGAGGCCGGCCTGCGCGCCGGGCAGAGCGCCCTGGACGCGGGCTGCGGCACCGGCCGGGCCCTCCCCCACCTGCGGGCCGCGGTCGGTCCTGGCGGCCGGGTCCTCGGCGTCGACCTCACCCCCGAGATGCTGGCCACCGCCCGCGGCCACGGCCGCCACGCCCAGGCCCTGCTGGCCCTGGCCGACGCCCGCCGCCTGCCGCTCGCCACCGCCACGGTGGACGGCGCCTTCGCCGCCGGCCTCCTGCCCCACCTTCCCGACCCCGCACGTGGTCTGGCCGAGCTGGGCCGGGTGGTCCGCCCCGGCGGCCGCCTGGTCCTGTTCCACCCCAGCGGCCGGGCCGCCCTGGCCGCCCGCCACGGCCGGCGCCCGCGTGACGACGACCTGCTGGCCCCCGGCCCCGTCCGCCACCAGCTTCAGGCCGCCGGCTGGCGGCCGGCCCGCTACGACGACGGGCCCGACCGGTTCCTGGCCGTCGCCGAGCGAGCCTCGTCGAGACCTTGACCTGCCCCCGGAGGTCCGCATGCCCAAGCGGCTGAGCGCCCCCAGCACGCGCCCCGGTCGCGGCGGCCTGCAGGCACTGGCCGAGGACCTGTCGGAAGAGGTCAGGGTGGGCCCGCTGCTCGACCGGATCCTGACCCACTCGACCCGCCTCCTCGACGGCGCGGCCGGCAGCATCTCGCTGGTCGACGAGGACGCGGGGTACTACCGGAAGGCGGCCGACCTCGGCGTGGCCTGCCGCTCCGGCCAGGTGTTCCCGCTTGACGAGGGGGTGACCGGCCAGGTGGTGGCCGTCCGCCGCCGGTGGTGCTGGACCGCTACGCCGCGGTCACGAGCGGGCACCTGCCGGCCGGCGACCCGGTGGCCGAGGGCGGCGTGGTCGCGGTCCCCATCTGGTGGCGCGACACCATCATCGGCGCCGACGTGGTCTTCGCCGGCCGCCGCCGTCACTTCACCACCACCGAGGTCGACCGGCTGGAGACGGTCGCCGAGGTCGCCGCCGTGGCCATCACCAACGCCCGCCGGCAGGCCGAGGCGGAGGCGGCGGCGCGGCGCTCGACCGCCGCCGACGAGCGCGACGCGGCCGCCCGCGGCCTGGCCACGGTCCTGCTGGAGCTGCGCGCCGCCGAGGAGGACCTGGCCTGGGAACGGATGCCGGCGCCGGAGCTGGCGGGGCTGCGCCAGGGCCTCGACCGGGCTCGGGACGCCGTCGAGGAGGGACTGGCGGAGCTGCGCCGGTGGGACGGCCCGCGCGGGGCCTCGCCGGAGCGGTCACTGGTCGAGGTGCTGCGCCAGGAGAGCGGCTGGGCGGCCCGCACGGGCCGGATCCAGGTGCGGGTCTCGGTCGCCGGGGACGAACGGGAGCTGCCGGCCCGTTCGGCCCAGGCGGTCCTGCGCATCGCCCGGGAGGCCCTGACCAACGCCGCCGTCCACGCCGTCCCGTCCCTGTTCCGCATGGGCCTGGTGTACGGCCGCACCGGCCTGACCCTGCTGGCCCTGGACGACGGCCGCGGCTTCGAGCCCGCCCCCGGCGGGGCCAGGCACGGCGCCACCCATGGCGGCCTGCGGCGCATGGCCGAGGAGGCCAGGAGCGTGCAGGGGACCTTCTCGGCCGAGTCCGTCCCTGGCTGGGGCACGGTGATCCGGGCCCATGTCCCCTACGACCATGCGGCGGCGCCGAACCGTGCCGCCGCGGGGCCGGCGGTGACGCTCACCGCGCGCGAACGCGAGGTGCTCGGGCTGCTCGTCCAGGGCCTCACCGACCAGCAGGTCGCCGACGCCCTGGGCATCTCGGCCAGGACGGTCGAGAAGCACGTCAGCGGGGTGCTGCGCAAGCTCGGCCCCCGCAACCGGACCGAGGCCGTGGCCCACGCCCTGGAGCGCGGCTGGGTCCGGCGCTGACGGACGGCGGCCGGGGCCGTACCTTCCCCCACTCCGCCGGCCTGGGGGATCTCCCCGATGCACGGCCGGCCGGCAACGGGTTCTGCTTGACCTGTCCTCGACCAGCCAGCGCCCACCCCGGGGCAAGGAGTCGCCGTGCCCGTCGTCCCGATGAAGCAGATCATCGACCGGGCGTTCGACGAGGGCTACGGCGTGGCCGCCTTCAACGTCGTCAACGACCCGACCCTGGAGGCGGTCCTGGCCGCGGCCACCGAGCTCCGGGCGCCGGTGATCGTCCAGACCTCGGTCAAGACGGTGAAGTCGATCGGCCTCGACGTCCTCTACACCATGTGGGAGGCGATGACCCGCGACGTGCCGGTCCCGGTCACCCTCCACCTCGACCACTGCCCCGAGCGGGAGGTCATCAGCGCCTGCCTGGAGCGGGGCTGGAACTCGGTGCTGTTCGACGCCTCCTCGCTCCCGGTCGAGGAGAACCGGCGCCAGACGATCGAGGTGGTCGCCGAGGCCAGGCGGTACGGCGCCCACGTCGAGGGCGAGATCGAAGGGATCCAGGGGGTCGAGGACGACATCGGCTCCGACGAGGCCTCGGCGCGCCAGTCGCTCGAGGTCGCGGTGGACTTCGTGCGCGGCACCGGCGTCGACTGCTTCGCCCCGGCGATCGGCAACGCCCACGGCGTCTACCGGGCCGAGCCCACCCTCGACGCCCAGCGGGTCAGCGACCTGGTGGCCGCCACCGGGGTCCCGATCGCCCTGCACGGCGGGACCGGCATGACCACCGCCCAGTTCCAGGACCTGATCGGCCGCGGCTGCGCCAAGGTCAACATCTCCACCGCCCTCAAGGTCGCCTACATGCGCTCCAACCTCGACTTCCTCCGCGAGACCGAGCGGCGCGACTCGTGGGACCCGCCGTCGCTGTTCCGCCACGTCCGCGGCGCGGTGATGGAGATGGCCGCCGACCACATGCGCCGCTTCGGGAGCGAGGGCCGGGCCTGGTGAGCGCGCTGGTGCTCGACTGCGACGGGGTGCTGGCCGACACCGAGCGCTACGGCCACCTGCCGGCGTTCAACCAGACCTTCGAGGAGTTCGGGCTGCCGGTGCGCTGGTCCGAGGAGGAGTACGGGCGGAAGCTGCAGATCGGCGGGGGCAAGGAGCGCATGGCCAGCCTGCTCACACCGGAGTTCGTCCGCGAGGCCGGGCTCCCGACCGACCCCGAAGGGCAGCGGGCGCAGGTCGCCGCCTGGCACCAGCGCAAGACGGCCGTCTACAAGGACATGGTCGCCGCCGGACGCCTCCCCGCCCGGCCGGGGGTGGCCAGGGTGATCGGCGAGGCGCTGGCGGCAGGCTGGCCGGTGGCGGTCGCCTCGACCTCGGCCGAGGAGTCGGTCCGGGCGGTCGTCGAGCATGTCGTCGCCCCGGAGCTGGCGGCGAGGATCGCCGTCTTCGCCGGGGACGTGGTCCCGGCCAAGAAGCCCGACCCGGCCATCTACCGGCTGGTGGTCGAGGACCTGGGCCTCGACCGTGGCCGCACGCTGGTCGTGGAGGACTCCCGCAACGGGCTGCGGGCCGCCGCCGGGGCCGGGCTGCGCTGTCTGGTCACGGTGAACGCCTACACCGAGCACGAGGACCTCACCGAGGCGGTGCTGGTCGTCTCGGCGCTCGGCGACCCGGACGACGCCCCCATCCGGGTGCTCGCCAACCGTGGCCGGGCCCGGCCCGGCGCCTACCTGACCCTGGCGGACCTGGAGGCCTGCCTTGAGCCCAGACCCAGACGGCCGGCGACGGTCGCGAGCCGACGGAGGTGCGGGTGACCGACAGCTTCGACCAGGTGAACCTGGTCGTGCGGACGATCGCGCAGACGGCGGTCGACAACGAGACCTACTTCGGCGACCTGGACGCGGTGGTCGGCGACGGCGACTTCGGGTACTCCATGGCCCGCGGCTTCGAGCAGGTGCTGGCCGGCTTCGACGACTTCGACCGCGCCGACATCGGCACCTTCCTGAAGAAGATCGCCGTCACCATCACCGGCCGGATCGGCGGGACCTCCGGGCCCATCTGGGGCACCGCGTTCCTGCGCGCCGGGGCGGTGGCCGCCGGCAAGACCAGCCTCGGGCCCGGCGACGTGGTCGCCATGCTCAGGGCCGCGGCCGAGGGCATCAAGCAGCGCGGCCAGGCCGAGCTGGGCGACAAGACGCTGCTGGACGCGCTCGTACCGGCCACCGACGTCCTCGAACGGGAGCTGGACGCCGGTGCCGGGGCGGCCGCGGCCATCCAGGCGGCCTCGGTCACCGCCCGCGAGGCCGCCGAGGCGACCAAGGACATGGTCGCCCGCCGTGGCCGGGCCGCCTACACCGGCGAGCGCAGCCGTGGCTCGGTCGACGCCGGCGCCACCGCGGTCGCGGTGCTGCTCGAACGGATCAGCGCCGCATGGGCGGCGAGCCAAGCCGAGGAGGACGGCGTATGAAGAAGTTCGTCAACGACCCCAAGAACTTCGTCCCCGAGATGCTGAACGGCATCGTCCTGGCCAACCCCGACAGCCTGCGCTACGTCCCCGAGTACAACCTGATCATGCGGGCCGACGCACCCCGCGACGACAAGGTCTCGATCGTGCAGGGCTCCGGCTCCGGCCACGAGCCGGCCCACGTGATGGTGGTCGGCAGGGGGATGCTCGACGCCGCCTGCCCGGGCGACGTCTTCGCCGCTCCCCCGATGGACTACGTCTACGAGACCACCAAGCTGCTCAACTCGCCCAAGGGCGTGCTCCACCTGATCAACAACTACACCGGCGACCGGATGGCCTTCGACATGGGCCGGGAGATGGCCGACGCCGAGGGGATCCGGGTCGAGACCCTGATCATCGACGACGACGTCTCGGTCAAGGACTCCACCTACACCGTCGGCCGGCGCGGCGTGGCCGGCAACTTCTTCGTCATCAAGGCCGTCGGCGCCGCCGCCGAGGAGGGCGCCGAGCTGGACGAGCTGGTCGCCCTGGGCACCCGCGTGAACGGCGTCACCCGGACCATGGGCATGGCCCTCACCGCCTGCACCCCGCCGGCCAAGGGCTCGCCCCTGTTCGAGCTGGGCGACGACGAGATGGAGATGGGCGTCGGCATCCACGGCGAGCCCGGCCGCCGCCGCGAGAAGCTGGCCAGCGCCAACGAGATCATCGACGAGCTGCTGGAGGCGGTGGTCACCGACCTGCCCTATCAGGAGGGCGACGAGGTGGCGCCGATGATCAACGGCCTGGGCGGCACCCGATCAGCGAGCTCTACATCCTCTACGGCCGCGCCCACGCCCAGCTCGCCGACCGGGGCATCACCGTGCGCAAGAACTACGTCGGGGAGTACTGCACCTCCCTCGACATGGCCGGCGCCTCCCTCACCCTGGTCAAGCTCGACGACGAGCTGGTCCGGCTGCTCGAGGCCCCGGCGGAGGTCGCCGTCCGCATCTTCTAGCGGGCGGCGGCCAGGGCGAAGCTGAGCATGCCGGTGGAGGTGAAGTCGATCGCCGGCTCGACGCTGGGCCAGGCGCGCACGTCGTCGAGGAAGCGGGCGTCGGGGCGGTCGAAGGCGGCGTAGGGGTTCCGGCCGTCGACCGGGCAGGCCCGGGCGCCGTCGGGGATGCCGATGTCCTCGAAGTTCTCGGCCCCGTTGGGGCCGTTGACCACCGCGCCCACGACCACGTGGCGGCCGCCGGTGAGGCTGCCGGCCAGGTTGGCGACCTGGTGCTGCGGGCAGTGCGGGAACACGGTGCCCTCGCCGATCACGAAGGTCGTGCCCCAGGCGTTGGCCCCGAGGGCCCAGTTGCGCTGGGCCGTCCCGAAGGCGTCGTAGGCGCGGTCGCCGGTGAGGCGGCGGTACAGCCGGGCGGTGGCCGCGTAGCCGAAGGTGCGGGTGGCCGCGTCGAACTGGGTGACATCCACCGCCGAGCCGAAGGGCTCGTCGCGGGCCGGGACGGCGCCGGAGTCCAGCTGCCGCCGCAGGTCGGCGAGGAGATCGCGGGGGCCGACCTCGAACCCGGAGGCCGGCCGGGTGTGCCGCAGCGCCCGCACCAGGTCGGCGTGGGCCAGGGCGCTGGTGTCGTACAGGTTGAGGGCGTCGCGGTGCTCGCTGCCCAGGTAGCGCCTGGCCCAGTGGGTGGCGGCCCGCAGCCAGCCCGCGGCCCGCCGGTCGTGCAGCCGCTTGGCCGCCAGGGCCAGCTCGACGGCCCCGAACTCCATGTCGTCCTCCCAGGAGTCCTCGGGGTAGTAGGCGTGCGGGAAGGCCGTCACCAGCTCGCCCACGCGGGTGGTCCTGGCCATGGCGAACACCGAGGCGGCGGCCCGCAGCAGGGCCCGCGCCCGCGGACGGTCGCCGCGGGCCTCCACCTGGGCGCCGAGGGCGAAGGCGGCGGCCACCCGGCCGGCCAGGTTGGGGCTGATGCGCGCGCCCGGCGGGGCGGCCCGGAACACCGGGCGGTACTTGATGAAGTACTCGGCGTCGCCCGGCCGCACCCGCAGGGCGTCGTCGGCCTCGGGCAGCCGCCACACGTCGTGGTCGCCCACGAACCCGAACTGCTCGCTGCCCGTGCCGAGCCCGACCTGGGCGTAGAGGACGCGGTGGCGCTCGTCCCAGACCTTGTCCAGCCAGCGCAGGCCATGGCGGGTCTCGGCGGCCAGGGCGGGGTCGCGGCGGTGCAGGCCGCGCCGGACAACCAGCAGCTCGGCCACCGAGTAGGCGGTCGCGTGGGTGAACTTGACGAAGTCGCCGGCGTCGAACCAGCCGCCCTCGACGTCCACCGGACCGCCGACCGGCTTCAGCGGGGCCGCCGGCACGTCGCCGCCGTCGCCCTCGAACACCGGGGTGGCGTACACGGTGGCGTGGCGGTCGGTCAGGTGGGAGGGCTGGCGGTGGAGCCGCCGCGGGACGTGGGCGCCGTCGCGCTGGACCTGGAAGAAGCGGACGGTGTCGTCGACCAGCCCGCCGAACAGGGCCCGGCGGGTCGCGACCCGGAACGGCGGCGAGGCCGCGGCCAGCCCGTCGACCACGATCCGGTAGCGGCCGGTCCGGCGCAGGGCGCCGAGGTCGAGCGGGTGCACCGCCCGGAAGCGGCCGTTCCAGCCGCCGGCCGACCGGCCGACCCGGCCCGAGAGCACACTCCGCCCGCGGTCGTCCACGACGTCGAACCGGGCCCCGCCGGCGGGCGCCTCGGCCAGCAGGAACGCCCGCTTGGCCTCGCCGGGCGCGTAGCCGACCTGGTCGACGCGGACGACGCCGCGGATGGTGGCCCGGGCGGCCCCGGCGGCCGGCGGCCCGGCGACCGGGCCGGCCACCAGCGCGACGCCGAGCACGGCGACGAGGGCGCGGCACCCGAGGCGGAATCGGCGGCGTCCCATGACCCTCTCCGATCATTAGGAAAGTTTCCTAATGGGTCTTGGGACGCTACTCCCGGCGCCGGGACACGTCAACCGCCGGCGACCGGGTAGAGTCGGGCCCTGAACCCCGTGCGCAGCCAAGGAGGTCCCGGTGAGGGCTCGTCCCGGTCTGGTCCTGCTCGTCGTCCTGCTGGCCGTGGCCCTGGGCGCGGTGCCGGTGGCCCATGCCCAGGCGGCGGTGACGATCTCCACCGGCACCCTGGCCGACGGGGCGACCTGGCAGATCCGCGTCCCGGCGGACTGGAACGGCACCCTGCTGCTCTACAGCCACGGCTACCGCGCGCCGGGCAGCCCCAACCCGGCCCAGGATGTCAGCGACCCGGTGACCGGCGGCTGGCTGCTGGACCACGGCTTCGCCCTGGCCGGGTCGTCGTACGCCTCGACCGGCTGGGCGATCAAGGAGGCGCTGGCCGACCAGGCGGCGGTGCTGGGCGTGTTCCAGGCCACCGTCGGCCGGCCGAGCCGGACGATCGCCTGGGGCGACTCGCTGGGCGGCATGGTCACCGCCGGGCTGGTCCAGCGCATCCCCGGGCGGCTGGACGGCGCCCTGCCGGCCTGCGGGGTGGTCGCCGGGGGGGTCGGGAGCTGGAACCAGGCCCTGGACGCCGTCTTCGCGTTCAAGGTCCTGCTCGCCCCCGACTCGGCCCTGCAGCTGGTCCACATCACCGACCCGGCGGCCAACCTGGCCCTGGCCACCCAGACCCTGGCCGCCGCCCAGGCCACCCCGGCCGGGCGGGCCCGCATCGCCCTGGTCGCGGCCCTGAACAACACCCCGGGCTGGGCCAACCCGGCCGGGCCGGAGCCGGCCCCCGACGACTACACCGCCCAGCAGCAGAACCAGTACCTCAACCTGAACGGCACCTTCGCGTTCCCGTTCGCGTTCCGGGCCGAGCTGGAGGCCAGGGCGGGCGGCAACCCGTCCTGGAACCTGGGCGTCGACTACGCCCGCCAGCTGGAGCGCTCGGTCGACCGGGCCGAGGTCGAGGCCCTCTACGCCCAGGCCGGGCTCAGCCTGGCCGACGACCTGGCCAGCCTCGACCGGGCCCCCCGCATCGCCCCCGACCTGGACGCGGTCGGCTACGCCATCCGCAACATCGTGTTCAACGGCCGGCTGGGCGGCGTGCCCGTGCTGACCATGCACACCACCGGCGACCCCCTGGTCGTGGCCCAGCAGGAGCGGGCCTACGCCCAGGCGGTCCGGGCCGCCGGCAACACCGGCCTGCTCCGCCAGGCGTTCGTCCACCGCGCCGGCCACTGCACGTTCACCCCGGCCGAGCGGATCGGCGCCCTCCAGGCCCTGCTGCACCGGGTCGACACCGGCAGCTGGGGTGACGCGACCACCCCCGAGCGGCTCGACCCGGCCGCCGAGGCCCTCGGTCCCCTGAATGTCCTGCTGCTCTCGGCCACCGTCCAGGTGCCGACCCCACCGGCCTTCGTGGCCTACACCCCGGGCCCGTACCTACGGCCGTTCAACCTGCCCCCGTTCGTGGCCAACGTGGCCGACCCCCTGCGGCTGGACACCGCCGCCTGACCGCCGCCCTCCGAGGCCTGGCCTCGGGGGCGCCGGTGCCGCAGAATCAGGCTGCTATGCGGCTCGCCGACCGGTTGGCGGTCGCCCGGCGCCGGCGCTTCGTCGGGCGGGCGGCGGAGCTGGCGATGTTCACCTCGGCGCTGGCCGACCCCGAGCCGCCCCTTCGCCCTCCTCTTCGTCCACGGCCCGGGCGGGGTCGGCAAGACCGTCCTGCTGGGCGAGTTCGCCCGGCTGGCCGCCGACGCCGGGGTCCCGGCGGTGCGGCTGGACGGGCGCGACCTCGACCCGTCGCCGCCGGGGTTCCTGGCCGCCCTGGGCCGGGCCCTGGACGAGCCGCCGGACACCTCGCCGCTGGAGGCCCTGGCCCGGCGGCCCCGCGGCGTGCTGCTGGTCGACACCTACGAGACCCTGGCCCCGCTGGACGGCTGGCTGCGGGAGACGCTGCTGCCGGAGCTGCCCGGCGGGCACCTGGTCGTGCTGGCCGGCCGCGACCCGCCGGCGGCGGGCTGGCTGGCCGACCCGGGCTGGCGGGACCTGGCCCGGGTGGTGCCGCTGCGCAACCTGCGCCCGTCCGAGAGCCGGGCCTACCTGCACGCCCGGGGCGTCCCGGCCGCCCAGCACCCGGCCGCGCTGTCGTTCACCCACGGCCACCCCCTGGCCCTGTCGCTGGTGGCCGACGTGTCGGCCAGCGGCGGCGACCCGACCGCCTTCGCGCCCGAGCAGCGGCCGGACGTGGTCCGGGCCCTGCTGGAGCGGTTCGTCGAGCGCCTGCCCGGCCCCCGCCACCGCAAGGCCCTGGAGGCCTGCGCGCATGTCCGGGTGACCACCGAGGCCCTGCTGGCCGCGGCCCTGGAGGGCGACGACGCCCACGAGCTGTTCGGCTGGCTGCGGCGGCTCTCCTTCGTCGAGGAGGGCCCACAGGGGCTGTTCCCCCACGACCTGGCCCGCGAGGTGCTCGACGCCGACCTGCGCTGGCGCAACCCCGAGGGCTACCTGGAGCTGCACCGCCGGGTCCGCCGCTTCATCGTCGGCCACCTCCGCCGGGCCCGCGGCCTGGAGCGCCAGCAGGCCTTCTTCGACCTGCTCTACCTGCACCGCAACAACCCGATCATGCGGGCCTCGACCGACTGGGACACGCTCGGCACCGCCCACGTGGAGCCGGCCACCGCGAAGGACCGGGAGGCCGTGCTGGCCATGGTCCGGCGCCACGAGGGCGAGGCCTCGGCCCGGATCGCCGAGCACTGGTGGCGGCGCCAGCCCGAGGCCTTCGCCATGTTCCGCAGCACCGGCGGCGAGCTGGTCGGCTTCGTCGCCGCCCTGGCCCTGCACCGGGCCGACCCGGCCGACCTGGAGGCCGACCCGGCCGCGGCCGCGGCCCGCCGTTTCGCCGACCGGCACGGCCCGGCCCGGCCGGGGGAGGAGCTGGTCCACCACCGCTTCTGGATGGGCACCGACACCTACCAGACGGTCGGGTCGGCCCGGAATCTGCTGGCCGCCACCAGCAGCTTGGAGTGTCTCAGCAACCCTCGGCTGGCCTGGAGCTTCGCCGTGTACGCGGACCCCGACGCCTGGCACCCGACCATGACCTACCTCAACTACCTGCGGGCCACCGAGGCCGAGTTCGAGGTGGGCGGCCGGCGCTTTACGGTCTACGCCCACGACTGGCGGGCCGAGCCGGTCCTGGCCTGGCTGGACCGCATGGCCGAACGGGAGCTGGCCACCGACCAGCGGGTGGACCTGCTGGAGGCCGAGATGGCGGCGCCGCTGCTGGTCCTGTCGGAGCCGGAGTTCCAGGCCGCGGTCCGCCAGGCCCTGCGCGACTACACCCGCCCGGCCGCCCTGGCCGACAACCCGCTGCTGCGCTCGCGGCTGGCCAGCCAGGCGGCGGCCGGCGCCCCCACCGCCGCCACCCTCCAGACGCTGCTTCGCGAGGCTGCCGAGGCGCTGGCCGCCAACCCCAGGGACGAGCGTCTGTACCGGGCGCTGGCCTGTACCTTCTTCGAGCCGGCGGCCACCCAGGAGCTGGCCGCCGAACGCCTCGGCCTGCCGTTCAGCACCTACCGCTACCACCTGGCCGGCGGGCTGCGGCGGGTCACCGAGCGGCTCTGGCGGCGCGAGCTCTACGGCGACGACTGACGGTCTCTGGCAGGGATTGGGCAGGGATTCGTCTGGCGGGTTGGCAGCGCCGTGCCGTCTCCTGACGGCGTCCGTTCCCGCGCCGCAGGAGGCATATCATGACCCAGACCCTGGCCGAGCAGCCCCGCTACATCCTCGGCCACGACCGCGACGAGCTGGACCGCCTGATCGACCAGGCCCGCTTCTTCGGCGACCTCACCGAGGAGGTCCTGCGCCGGGCCGGCGTGGAGCCGGGCATGCGGGTGCTGGACGTCGGCTGCGGCACCGGCGACGTGTCCTTCCTGGCCGCCCGGCTGGTCGGCCCGACCGGGGCGGTGCTCGGCGTCGACCGCTCGGCCGAGGCGGTCGAGGTCGCCCAGGGCCGCGCCCGCGACGCCGGCCTCGGCAACGTCTCCTTCGTCGTCCAGGACCTGTCCGAGGTCACCGTGGCGGCCCCGGTCGACGCGCTGGTCGGACGGCTGGTCCTGATGTACCTGGACGACCCAGGCGCCGCCCTCCGCCGGCTGCTGGAGGGCGTGCGGCCGGGCGGCGTGGTCGCCTTCCAGGAGATGGACATGGGCGCCTTCACCTGCGAGCCGGACTGCGCGCTGTGGACGGCCACCGGCGACCGGGTCGTCCAGACCTTCGCCCGGGCCGGGATCGACCACCGGACCGGCTGAAGCTGGCCCGGATCTTCCGCGGGGCCGGACTTGCCGGCCCCTCAGACCCTCCAGGGCGCCCGCGTGGAGAGCGGCCCCGACTCGCCCGTCTACGCCTGGGTGGCCCAGACCACCCGCACCCTGCTCCCGCTCATGGAGCGCGCCGGCGTGGCCACCGCCGCGGTCGGGCTGGACACCCTGGCCGACCGGCTGCGGGAGGAGATCGTGGCCACCGACGCCACCGTCGTCCCCCCGCCGCTGATCGGCGCCTGGGCCCGGAAGCCGGCCGCGTGACCGCCACCGTGTTCCTGGCCCTGCTGGCCGTGGCCCTGACGGCCTGAGGGCCGGCCGGCGTCAGCGGCGGCTGTCGGCCACGATGGCGGCGAGCAGGGCCACCGCCTCCTCGACCTGGCCGTCGGCCAGGTTGCCGTAGCCGAGCACCAGGCCCGGGCCGATCACGTCGTCGCGGCAGCGGTAGGTGTCCAGGTTCGCGACCCGCATGCCGCCGGCCGTGGCCCGGCCGACCACCTCGGCGCAGTCCACGCCGTCGTCGACCTGGACCAGCAGGTGCAGCCCGGCGGCCACGCCGAGGAGGCGGGCGTCGGGCAGCCGCTCGGCCAGCGCCCGGACCAGCCGGTCGCGGCGCTGGCGGTAGCGCTTGCGGGCCGCGCGCAGGTGCCGGTCGTGGTCGCCGGCCTGGAGGAAGGCGGCAAAGGCGAGCTGGTCGAGGGTTGACGGCCCGGCCAGGCGCCCGGTGGCGGCGCGCAACGGCTCGACCCAGGCCGGCGGGGTCACCATCCAGCCGATGCCCAGCGCCGGCGACAGCGTCTTGGAGAGCGACCCGAGCAGGACCACCCGGGAGGGGTCGGTGCCCTGCATGGTCCCGACCGGCCGGCGGTCGTAGCGGAACTCGGCGTCGTAGTCGTCTTCCAGGACGAGCCCGTCGACGCGGCGGGCCCAGGCCAGCAGGGCGCCGCGTCGTTCCGCCGAGAGCACCACCCCGGTCGGGAACTGGTGGGTCGGGCTCACGATGACCGCGCGCACCTCGGGGTCGTCGTCGAGGTCGCCGACCCGTAGGCCGTGCCCGTCGACGCGGGTCGGCACCACCCGCAGCCCGGCGCCGGCGGCGGCCTGGCGCAGCTGGTGCCAGCCGGGGTCCTCGACGGCCACGGCGCCGACGCCGGCGGCCCGCAGCGCCTGGCAGACGCGGCCGGTGCCGTCGGTGACGCCGCGGCACACCGTCACCTGGGCCGGGTCGACCAGGGCGCCGCGCACCCGCGTCAGGTACTCGGCCAGGACCTGTCGCAGCCGGGGGTGGCCGGTGGGGTCCGGGTAGCCCAGCTCGGCATGGGGCAGGGTGCTGGCGACCGAGCGGAGCGCCGAGACCCAGCGTCCCAGCGGGAAGGCGCGCAGGTCGGGCAGGCCGGGGGCCAGGTCGATCCGTGGCGCCCGGGCCGGCCGGGCCTCGGGCGGACGGTGGCCGGTGGCCGCCCGGCCGAGCGGCCGCACGCGGGTGCCGGAGCCGACCCGGGCGTCCACGTACCCCTCGGCCGCGAGCTGGGCGTAGGCCTCGGTGACGACCCAGCGCGAGCAGCCGAGGTCGGCGGCCAGCTGGCGGCTGGGCGGCAGGGCGCCGCCGGCGGGGAGGCGGCCGCCGCGGATCGCCTCGCGCAGGGCGGTCGACAGCCGGGCGTGCAGCGGTCCGGCACGCCCCTCGCCCAGCTCGAGGAGCATGTCCCACGCGAGATTGGTCTGGAATCCTGGCATCCGATCGGACCATACATCCGCACCAATGGCCGGGCTAGCCTGGGGTCGTCAGCGCCCGCGCACCGCGGAGAGGAGCAACCACCGTGCAGCAGCGCCAGCTCAGCGACGGCAGGGTCGACCTCCAGGTCAGCCAGCTCTGCCTGGGCACCATGAACTTCGGCTACCGGACCGACCAGCCCACCTCCTTCGCCATCCTCGACCGCTTCGCCGAGGCGGGCGGCACCTTCCTCGACACGGCCAACAACTACGGCCAGTGGCACGGCGACGCCGGCGAGAGCGAGCGGGTCATCGGGCGCTGGCGACGCTCCCGGGGCGTGACCGACGAGGTCGTCGT
>Ga0307296_10000062_pt1 | contig 40560 bp, 39 predicted proteins | sample ER_DNA_153_FD_194467 | JGI IMG/M metagenome (GOLD analysis project Ga0307296, IMG submission 194467) | Bulk soil microbial communities from the East River watershed near Crested Butte, Colorado, United States - ER_DNA_153 | ecosystem: Environmental > Terrestrial > Soil > Floodplain | place... | reverse complement strand
TGGTGGCGGTCGGTGGGCTGTTGGAGCCCGAGGCCGGCCAGACCCTGCTGGCCGCCCTGGACCCCCTGACCCGCCCCCACAGCGCCCAGGACCCCCGCAGCGGCAGCCAGCGCCGAGCCGACGCCCTCACCGAACTGGCCCGCCGCACCCTGGAGGGCGGGCGGCTGCCCCAGGCCGGTGGGGTCCGCCCGCAGCTGCTGGTGCTGGTGGACCTGGACAGCCTCCAGGGCCACACCGGCCTGGGCGGCGACACCGATGCGGGCCCGTTGGATCCCGAGGCGTGCCGTCGGCTGGCCTGTGACGGCACCCTGACCCGGATCCTGGTCACCCGCCACCCCACCAACCCCAACAGCCGCTGGGACGACAACCAAAGCGGCGGCCACGACCACCCCATCGCTCAGCCGCGATCAGCCGCCGCCGCCTGACCGGCGGGAACAACGCCGACCGCCAAACTGATTGGCAAGCCGGGCCGCGGGTGCGCCGCCGGGCCGCGGGTGCGCCGAGGAACGGTCGAGAGCAGCCCGACCCCGACCCACCGTGCCAGGTACGTGCAGGGGCCGCAGCCCCACGACCTCCGGCGCGCCGGAACCGCTACCGGCGTTTGCGCAGGGTCCCGAAGATGGAGCGTTGGATCTGGCGGCCGGTCGGGCTGTCCATGAACCGCAGGGCCATCTTGCCCATCTGGACGAGGTCGTGGGTGTCGACACCGCCCTGGGGGGCCGGGGCCCGGCGGGCCGGCTCGCGGGCGGGTTCGCGGGCCGGCTCCTGCTCCGGAGGCGGGGCGGGGGCCGGGGCCTGGGCCTGCTGGAGGCGGGCCGTCAGCCGCTCATAGGCGCTGTCGGGATCGACCGGGTCGCGGTAGCGGGCGTGGATGGCCGAGCCGGCCACGGCGGCCTGGATGGTGGCCGGGTCCGCCGGGGCCATGCGCGACTGGGGCGGGTACAGCCGGGTCCAGGCCACCGGGGTGGGGACGCCCTCGGGGGACAGCACCGTCACCACCGCCTCGCCCACCCCCAGCGAGGTCAGGGCCGAGGCCAGGTCGTAGACCTCGGTCATCGGGTAGGTCTGGACCGTCTTGTCGATCGCGGCCGCGTCCTTGGGGGTGATGGCCCGCAGGGCGTGCTGGACCCGGTTGCCCAGCTGGGCCAGGACCTCGTCGGGCAGGTCCTGGGGGAGCTGGGTGATGAAGAACACCCCGATCCCCTTGGAGCGGATCAGCCGCACCGTCCGCTGCACCTGCTCCACGAACGCCTTGGAGGCGCCGTCGAACAGCAGGTGGGCCTCGTCGAAGAAGAACACCAGCTTGGGCCGGTCCAGGTCGCCGACCTCGGGCAGGGCCTCGAACAGCTCGGCCAGCAGCCACATCATGAAGGTCGAGAACACCCGCGGCCGGTCGGCCACGTCGGCCAACTCCAGCAGGGTCACGGTCCCCTTGCCGGAGGGGTCGCTGCGCAGCAGGTCGTTGACGTCGAAGGCGGGCTCGCCGAACAGCCCGGCCACGCCCTGCTCCTCCAGCTCGACCAGCTTGCGCAGCAGCACCCCCAGGGTCGCCTTGGCCACCCCGCCCAGGTCGGCCACGGCCTGCTGGCCCTCGTCGGTGCCGAGGAACTTCAGCACCTCGCGCAGGTCCTTGAGGTCGACCAGCAGCAGCCCGTTCGTGTCGGCGTAGTGGAAGACCAGGCTGAGCACGCTCGTCTGGGTGTCGTTGAGGTCGAGGATCTTGCTCAGGAGGGGCGCCCCGAGCTCCGACACCGAGGCCCGCACCGGCACCCCCTTGGCCGGGTCGCCGGACAGGGTGAGCAGCTCCACCGGGGAGCCGTGGGGCTCCCAGGAGGCCTTGAGCTGCTCGACCCGGGCGGCGACCTTGTCGGAGGTCTGGCCAGGCTCGGCCATGCCCGACACGTCGCCCTTCATGTCGGCCACGAAGCAGGGCACGCCGGCGTCCGACAGCCGCCCGGCCAGACCCTGGATGGTCTTGGTCTTGCCGGTGCCGGTGGCCCCGGCGACCAGCCCGTGGCGGTTCAGCATGGCCAGCGGCACGGCGACCTCGAACCCGGTGGCGACCTCCTCGCCCTTGATCGCCCGGCCCAGCCCGACCGACGGCTCCGTGAACCCGTAGCCGGCGGCCAGCCCGGCAAGCCCCTCGTCCATCCACCCCTCCTTGTGCGGCACCAGACAGCAGACGGCAGTTCTATAGGATGAGCGCCGTGACCGCACCCGCGCCCGTCCCCAGCCCCGGCCCCGCCCGGCCGGCGACGCTGCCCTACGGGCCGCCGTTCCTGATCGGCGACCCGGCGGCGGCCCGCCACGACCTGACCCTGCTGCGCCGGGCCCTGGCCGCCGCCGGCGTTGTCGCCGAGGCGGCGGTGGCCAGGCCGGTCGAGCGGGCCGGGGCGATCGCCGCCCGGGCCCTGGAGGACGGCCACCGGCTGCTGGTCGCGGTCGGCTCCGACCGGCTCGCCCACGCCCTGCTCCGGGTGCTGGTCGACCCGGGCGGGCCCCGCTGGCCGGACGCCGTCCTGGGCCTGGCCGGGCTGGGCCGCCAGGACCTGTCGGCCACCTTCGGCCTGCCCGACGAGCCCGCCAAGCTGGCCCGCCACCTGCTCGGGCCCAACCTGTTCCTGGCCGACGTGGGCCGGGCCCGCTGGCGCGGCCCCGACGGCACCGAGCGGGTCGGGGTGTTCGCCAACACCGCCGAGCTCGGCTACCCGGCCGAGGTGTCGGCCCGGGCGACGGCCGGCCGGGCCGGGGGGGCCTGGGGGACCGTCGGGGTGGTCCCCCAGTGGGTCGGCCGGGCGGGCAGGCTGACCGCCGCCCTGGGTGGCCTGCTGGCCAGCCGCTCCACCCCGGCCCGGCTGGAGGTCGACCACACCGCGGTCGACCTGCGCCTGGCCGGGCTGGTGGCGGCCAACGGCCAGTTCACCATGGGGCGGATGAAGGTCGCCCCCCGGGCCCTGCCCGACGACGGCCGCCTGTCGGTGATCGCCTTCCAGGGCGAGCCGCTGGGCGTCTACGCCCGCTCCAAGGACCTCTACTACGGCCTGCACGTGCCACACCCCTCGGTCCGCGAGTACCAGTCGCGCCGGGTCGCGGTCGACACCGCCGAGCCGCTGACCCTGGTCCTGGACGGCTGGCGGGCGGCCGGCGGCCCCCCGGTCAGCCTCGACGTGATGGAGCGGGTGCTGCGGGTCAAGGTGTGACCGGAGGTAGGATTGTCCCTATGACGACATCCGTGCCGGCGCGCGCCGAGCGGCTGGCCAGGGCACGCAAGGAGCAGGCCGAGCGGGGCGTCGACGCGCTGCTGCTGGGACCGTCCCCCGACCTCGAGTACCTGACCGGCTACCGGCCCCCGGCCCTGGAGCGCCTGACCATGCTGGTGCTGCCGGCCCACGGCGAGGCCAGGCTGGTCGTGCCCGCCCTGGAGGCTCCGCTGGCCCGCGACCACCTGGGCGGGCTCGAGGTCGAGGTGGCCGCCTGGCCGGAGACCGCCGACCCGGTGCGGCTGGTCACCGGCGCCCTGGCCGCGGCCGGGGCGGCCGGCGGCCGCCTGGGGGTGGGCGACCGGCTGTGGAGCGGCTTCCTGCTCCGGCTCCAGGACGCCCTGGCCGGGGCCGGGTTCACGGTCGCCTCGACGGTGACCCGCCAGCTGCGCATGCGCAAGGACCCCGAGGAGGTCGAGGCCCTGGCCCGGGCGGCGGCGGCCATCGACCGGGTGGTCGAGCACCTCGGCGAGCTGCGCTGGGCCGGGCGCAGCGAGCAGGCCCTGACCCGCGACATCGAGCAGGCCATCCGCGACACCCACGACACGTGCTGCTTCGCCATCGTCGCCTCCGGGCCCAACGCGGCCAGCCCCCACCATGTGGCCACCGGGCGGGTCATCGCGCCCGGCGACCCGGTGGTGGTCGACATCGGCGGCCGGCTCGACGGCTACTGCTCCGACACCACCCGCACCCTGGTCGTCGGGGAGCCCCCGGCCGGCTTCCTCGAGCTGTACACCCTGCTGCACGCCGCCCAGCTGGCCGGCTGCGCCGCCGTCCGCCCCGGGGTGGCCGCGGCCGGCGTCGACGCCGCCTGCCGCGACCCGATCACCGCCGCCGGCCACGGCGCGCTGTTCCTGCACCGCACCGGGCACGGGATCGGGCTGGAGGAGCACGAGGACCCCTACATCGTGGCCGGCAACGAGGAACCGCTGGAACCCGGCATGGCCTTCTCGATCGAGCCCGGCCTCTACCCCCAGGGCCGTTACGGGGCCCGGATCGAGGACATCGTCGTCTGCACCCAGGACGGCGGCCGCCGGCTGAACACCACCCCGCGTGATCTCAGGATCGTGAGCTGAGGGACCATGGCCGGGGGCAGGCAGGCATGGTGCCCACGCTGTGACGAGGTGCGGCCGGCCAGGCCGGGAGCGGCCTGCCCGGGCTGCGGCCGCCAGCTGCTGCGGGTGCCCCCGGCCCGGCCCGGCCAGCCCGAGCCCGGAGCGGCCGACCGGGCCGCCCGGCGGCTGCGGGGGCTGCTGCCCCTGGCCGGCGCCGTCGGGGTCGCCCTGCTCGTCCTGGCCGTGGTGGGCAGCGCCTTCGTCGCCGGGCGGCTGACCCGGACCACCCCGTCGGCCCCGGCGGCGGCGCCGACCAGCACCACGCCCGACCTCCTCGACGACGAGGGCCCCGACGCCGGCCGACGCGACGTCAACTGGCAGGCCAGCGCCGGCGGGATCACGGTCAAGCTGCGCAGCCTCACCGTCGGCACCGGCTTCAGCCGGCTGGAGCTGCACGTCGACGGGGTCCGCCGCGGTCGCGAGATCAGCGCCCTGGAGCGGCTGCGCATCCGCGACGCCGCCGGCAGGGACCTGCTGGCCAGGGGCGAGCTGGCCACCATCGCCACCGCCGCCAGCCGGCCCAATCCCTCCGGCGGGGTCGACACCGAGGTCGTGCTCGACCGGCCCCTCGACCTGCCGGCCGTGGCCAGCGTCGAGCTGGGCGGGCTGACCGTGGGCCGCGAGGTCGTGGAGCTGCTGGACGGCTCCCTGCTCGACCGGGAGCTCCAGCGCCGGGCCGGCGACGCCCCGGAGGACGGCGCCTGGCTGGCCGAGCGCCGCGGCTGCCCCGGCTGCCGGCTGCAGGTGGACTGCCAGGACTGCCGCACCATCCGGGTCGTCGGGTGGGCCTACCGTCGCGGCCGGGTGCTGATCGCCGTCGAGGCCCTCGGCCCGGTCGAGCAGACGGCCCTCAACCCGTCGCGACGCCGCGTGCTGGTCACCGGCGACGGCGGCGTGGTCGAGCTGACGGCCTGGATCGACGGGACCGGCGGCAGCGCCGTCATCTCGATCGGGGCCGACGTGCTGGCCGCCACCCGGCTCGGCGACCCCGACGACGTCCAGCCGATGCCCTTCATCGTGCGCGTCCAGGCCGAGGCCGAGCAGGCGATCCGCGGCGCCTGGACGATCCGGCAGGGGGGCAGCTGATGCGCGCCTGGTGCCCCCGCTGCGACGCCGTCCGCCCGGGCGCGACCGCCTGCCCGGTGTGCGACACCCCGCTGGCCGTCCTGGACGACGCCGCCCGGGGCGAGCGGCAGCCCGACCTGCCGCCGCCCCCCGAGGGCCCGGCCCCGCCGCCGCCCCGCTCGCGGCTGCGGCTCGCCCTGGCCGCGGCCACCCTGGTCGTGGCCGGGCTGGCGTTCGTGGCCGGCCGCAGCGCGGCCCGCCCGGCGGCCCCGGCGGCCGCCGCCGCCCCGGCGACCAGCACCACCGTGCCCGAACCGGGGGCCGACCGGCGCCGGCTGGGCTGGAGCGCCCGCGCCGGCGGCCTCAGCGTCACCGCCGTGGAGGCCACCCGCCTGGCCACCGAGCGGCGCGAGACGGTGGCCGAGCTCACCTTCCGCATCCGGGGCGTGCCCGCCGACCAGCGCGTGCTCGCCCTGCGCGGGCTGCGGCTGCTCGACTCCGGCGGCGGCGTGTACGCCAGCCTCGACCACCGCCAGGTCGGCCGCGAGGGCGGCGCCCCGGTCGAGCCGGTCGACGGCCCCCCCGGCACCTACCGGGTCGTCACCGGGCCCGCGCCCCGGCTGTCGTCGTTGGCCCGGATCGACCTGGCCGGGGTGGTCACCATCCGCCCCCGCGGCCAGACCATCCCCCTGGACACCTCGGGGTCGTGGCCGGCCGGACCCCGGATGCGGGCCATCGACCCCGGCCCCCACGACGCCGTCAGGGTCGACCTCGGCCTCGTCCAGGTCCGGGGGCGCGACCTCCAGCTGCGGGTGGCCTCGGCGTTCGTGCGCGACGGGCAGGCGCTGGTGGTGATCGACGCCTCCTCCGGGTACCGGGGCGTGCCCGGCGAGGTCCTGCCCATCGGGGCCGAGCTGCGGGCCGGCGACCGGGTCCTGTGCGCCCGCACGTCGCTGCTGGGCGAGGAGGCCAACCAGGAAGCCCTCCAGGGGATCGTGCTCAACTGCCCGACCAGGCAGGTGCCGCGGCTCACCGTGGCCGTCGGGTTCGGTGCGAAAATGCTCCCCCTCGACGCCCGCCTGACGCCCTGACAGCCCGCCGCGGAGGTCCGATGCCCGACGACGAAGCACGACCCGAGCCGGAGCCGACCGCCCGCGAGCGGGCCCTGCGCCGCGACCGCCCGCTGGTCCAGCGGGCGATCGTCTCCGACGCCCTCATGGACCCCGAGGAGCGGGAGCGGATCGGCTTCGATCCCAGCCCCGACGCCCCCATCCCGGTGGTCGTCGAGCTCAACCTGCGCCACCGCGACGGGCTGGCCGGCGCCGCCGAGCAGTTCCAGGCCCACTACCGGACCACCCTGCCCGGCGCCCCCGGCCCCGACCGGGTGGCCGACACCTACTTCCGCTGCGAGCTCACCCAGGCCGACATCCTGCGCCTGGTCGAGGCCGACCAGCGCCAGGAGGACCCGTCGCTGCGGGCCATCTACCGGATCTGGCCCGACTTCCCGGTCCACCCGCTGATCGACGCCTCCGGCGCCACCGTCAAGGCGGACGCGGCCCGGCGCTCCTTCGACGCCACCGGCCGCGGCATCACCTGGGCGGTGCTGGACTCCGGCATCGACGCCGACCACCACCACTTCCGCCGCTACCAGACCCTCAACGGCGACGTGGCCAGCCTGCACCGCGACTTCACCAGGCCAGGCGACCCGGAGCTGGGCGGCGCCCTGGTCGACCGCTTCGGCCACGGCACCCACGTGGCCGGCATCATCGCCGGCGGCCTGCCCCAGCGGATGCCCCGGGGCACCGAGCTACGGGTGGTCGAGCGGGTCTTCGACCCGGCCAACCCCAACGTCCCGCGGGTCCAGGACCGCCAGGTCAGCCCGCCAGAGGTGCTGGCCGGGATGGCCCGCGAGGCCAAGCTGGTCAGCCTCAAGGTCCTCGACGACCAGGGCAACGGCCAGTCCATGAACGTGCTGCGGGCGCTCGAGTACGTGCGCAAGGACGTCAACGGCTACGGCAAGCTGCTGCGGATCCACGGGGTCAACCTCAGCCTGGGCTACGAGTTCGACCCCAAGTGGTTCGCCTGCGGGCAGAGCCCCATCTGCGCCGAGGTCGACCGGCTGGTCCGCTCGGGGGTGGTGGTGGTCGTGGCCGCCGGCAACACCGGCTACGGCAGCCTCACCGCCCTGGCCCGCCAGACCAACGTCGGGCTGACCATGACCATCAACGACCCCGGCAACGCCGCCCTGGCCATCACGGTCGGGGCCACCCACCGCGACATGCCCCACACCTACGGGGTGTCGTTCTTCTCCTCCAAGGGCCCCACCGGCGACGGGCGGCTCAAGCCCGACCTGGTCGCCCCCGGCGAGCGCATCACCTCGGCCGCCGCCGGCCGGGCGCTGGCCAGCGCCTTCCCCGGCGGGGAGGCCCCGGCGCCCGGCCGCACGGCGGTGTACGTGGAGGACTCGGGCACCAGCATGGCCGCCCCCCACGTCTCGGGGGCGGTGGCCAACTTCCTGTCCATCCGGCGCGAGTTCATCGGGCGCCCCGACGACGTCAAGAAGATCTTCCTGGAGTCGGCCACCTCGCTGGGCCGCGAGCGCTACTTCCAGGGCCACGGCCTGGTCGACCTGATGCGGGCCATCCAGTTGATCTGAGAGGAGCAACCACCATGGCAGGCGAGATCGCGGGTCGGCCCCACGGGGAGGTCGGCTTCGACGAGCGCGGCACCCCCAACCAGGGCGAGGTCAACGCCCTGCTGTCCGAGCTGCCCGGCAAGGACCTGACCGACCTGCTGGTGCTCTCCCACGGCTGGAACAGCGACCGCGGCCAGGCCCGCCGGCTCTACCAGCTGTACTTCCGGCAGGTCCCGGGGCTGCTGGCGCAAGGCGGCAGCCAGGCAAGGGTCGGCACCCTCGGGGTGGTGTGGCCGTCCAAGCGCTGGGCCGACGAGGCCGAGCCGACCGGGGAGCTGGCCGGCGGGGGAGCGGCCGGCCTGGGCGACGCCGCGGTGCCGGCGCCCCCGCCCCCCGACCCCGACCTGGTCGAGGACCTCAAGGACGTGTTCACCGGCGACGACCAGCGCCGGGCCCTGGACGAGCTGGCCCGGCTGCTGGCCGAGCGGCCCGAGGACCCGGCCGCCCTGGCCCGGTTCCAGGCCCTGATGGGGGAGCTGACCCGGACGGCCGACGACGACCCGGCCGGCGAGGACCACGGCGAGACGGCCCTGCTCACCGACGAACCCCAGGAGGTGTTCGGCCGCTTCGCCGACGCCGTGCCCCAGACCGGCGAGGGCGGCGCGGCCGGCCTCGGCGACGCCTTCGGGCGGCTGTGGAACGGGGCCAAGGAGGCGCTGCGCCAGCTCACCTACTTCGAGATGAAGAAGCGGGCCGGGGTGGTCGGCAAGCAGGGCCTGGGCCCGCTGCTGGGCCGCATCCACCAGGCCGACCCCGAGGTGCGCATCCACCTGCTCGGCCACAGCTTCGGGGCCCGGCTGGTCTCCTTCGCTCTGGCCGGCCTGCCCGACCCGGCCAATTCCCAGGTCAAGTCGCTGTACCTGCTCCAGGGCGCGTTCTCGCACTTCGCCTTCGCCGACGCCCTGCCCATGGACCGCTCACGCGGTGGCGCCCTCAAGGGCATGGCCGCCCGGGTCGACGGCCCCCTGGTGGCCTCGTTCTCGGTCCACGACCTGGCCGTGGGCAAGCTCTACCCGCTGGCCTCGCTCAGCGCCCGGGACGACGCGGCCGGCCTGGAGGACCAGCTGTTCCGCTGGGGCGGGATCGGCCACGACGGCGCCCAGGCGGTCGACGCCACCGTGGCCACCCTGGGCCCGGTGGGGACCGGCTACCCGTTCCAGCGGGGCCGCTTCGTCAACCTCGACGGCAACGCCATCGTCAACCGCGGCGGCCCCCCGGCCGGCGCCCACTCCGACATCTTCCACCCCGAGCTGGTCTGGGCCGGCCTGGCCGCCGCCGGGCTGGTCGCGGGCGCCTAGCGGCGCCGCGTCACCACTCGAACTCGCCGTCGGACGGGGCGGCGGTGCTCGGGCTGCCGATGCCGGTGCCGGGTTGGGGCTCGCGGGGTGGGGCCACGGGCACCGTGGGGCCGGAGGCGCCGCTGTCGCGCGGGGAGGCCTCCAGCAGGGCCGGGGTGTGCCAGCTGTCGCCGACCAGCTCCAGCACCGGCCGCCAGGCCGGCGTGGCCCTGGCCACCGCCTTGGACTGCATGATCTCCTCGAGCTCCTCCCCGGCGACCTCGTCCTTCTCCAGCAGCCGCTCGGACAGGGCCCGGATGGCCGGCTCGTTGGCCCGCAGCAGCTCCACCGCCTGCTGCTTGGCCTCGGCCAGCAGGGCGCCGATGGCCTTGCGGTTGTCGGGGTTGCCGAGGATGGCCCCCAGCGGGCCGTCGCCCATGGCGTTCTGGGGCAGCACCCCGTAGGAGAGCAGGCTCTCGCCCATGCCGAGCAGCCCCAGCATGACGGCGGCCTGGTAGGTGGCGTGGCGCAGGTCCGAGCTGGGCCCGGTGGTGGACTCCCCGAACCAGATCTCCTCGGCGGCCAGCCCGCCAAGGGCGACCACGATGTCGCGGCGCATGTCCTCGCGCAGCTCGGTGTGGCGCTCCTCCAGCGGCGTCCGGTAGACCACCCCGAGGGTGTCGCGCCGCTTGATGATCGAGGCCACCTGGATCTGGTCGTCGAGCTCCAGGATGTAGGCCAGCACGGCGTGGCCGGCCTCGTGGAAGGCGGTCATCTGGCGGTCGCGGGCCGAGGTCTTGGTCGCCTCCTTGAGGCCGATCTCCTCGGTCACCTTGGCCGTCCACAGGTCGTCGAAGTTGAGCTTGTCGCGCCCGGCGACCAGGGCGAAGATCAGCGCCTCGTTGACCAGGTTCTTGATCTGAGCCGGGCTGAACCCGTACGTGGCCCGGGCCAGCCGCGAGATGTCGACCACCTCGTGCGGCACCTTGTCCAGGTAGTAGTTGAGGATGTCCTCGCGCCCCGGCCCCGAGGGCAGGCCGACGTGCAGCTTGCGGTCGAAGCGGCCCGGCCGCAGCAGCGCCGGGTCCAGGGTCGAGGCCTGGTTGGTGGCCCCGATGACCATCACGTTGTACTGGGGGATCTTGGGCTTGCCCAGGTGCAGGATCCGCTTGACGTGGCGCCATAGCCCCTTGGGCATGATCATGCCGTCCATCTGGACCAGCAGCTCGTTGACGTACATGCCGCCGCCGCCCATGCCCATGCCGCCCATGATGATCCGCAGCGGCCCCTTGGCCCAGCGGTGGCGACCGGTATCGTAGGGCTCGCTCGCGCTGGACACCGCCCCGCGGCTCCCGCCGACCGCGTCCAGCTCGTCCAGGAAGATCACGGCCCCGCCGTACTTGCGCGACAGCTTCCGGGCCTTCTTGAACAGCCGCATGATGCGCAGGTTGCCCACGCCCATGAACATGTTGTTGAAGCTGGTCCCCGAGGCGTACACGAACGGCACCTTGGCCGACCCGGCGATCGCCTTGCCGAGCAGGGTCTTGCCCGTGCCCGGCGGCCCCTCGAACAGGATCCCGTGGGGCGGGTAGCCGCCGGCGTCGCGGAACTTCTTGAACCCCTGGAACAGGGTGAGCGCTTCCTTGGTCGACTCGACGATCTCCGGCTGGCCGCGGACGTCGTCGAAGCCGACGTCGTACTCGCGGGGGTAGATGACATAGGTCTGCCCGCGGGCCAGGAACCAGAAGATGGCCACGAACTGGACCAGCACGATGGACACATACATCGCCATCAACAGCACCATGCTGATGATCGCGAACGGCAGGGCCAGGGTCGCCTTGAGCAGGTTGAAGTCCGGCGCCAGCGGGTGGTCGGTCCGGATCAGGTAGCTGCGGTACTCGGGCGCGATCCGCGGGTCGCCGCCCAGGATGTTCCACCAGTCCAGGCCGCGGTTGGACCGGTACATCAGGTACAGGATGGGGATCAGCAGGGCGTAGAAGATGGCGGCGATCAGCAGCAGCCGCAGGATCTTCCTGATGGTGTATCGCAGTGGCTGACTCACGGACCCGCCTTCCTGCCGCTGTGTTGACGCCCACCTGACCTGCTCACGATGCCTACGAGTATGACTCCCGGCCCTGGATACCGCTATAGCGCGGGGGGACCCCTGGCCGGGGGCGGGGGGACACGCCTAGACTGCCAGCCTGACTACCCCAGGAGGTTCCTTCGCCCGTGCCCGGCCTCGCCGTCATCGCCCACACCGTCTGGGGGACGGCCGGGTCCAGTCTCCACGATCCCCGCAACCGCCTCGGCGACGCCCTGGGCCGCCGCCTCGACCTGGCCGTGGCCGTCGAGAGCGGGCGCATCACCGCGGTCGTCCCGGCCGCCGAGGCGGCCGGCCTGGGGGCCGACCGGGTGGTCGACCTGGGCGACGCCACCCTGATGCCCGGGTTCGTCGACGCCCACGTGCACCTGTCGGCCACCGGCCTGGCCGACCACGGGGCCGACCTGCGCCCGGCCCGCTCGGTGGCCGAGGTGCTGGACCGGGTCCGAACGGCCGCGGCCGGGACCGCCGGCGACGGCCTGCTCTGGGGCGACGGCTACGACGAGACCCGCTTCGACCGCCCCGAGCTGCCGTCGCCGGCCGAGCTGGCCGCCGCCGCCGGGGGCCGCCCCGTCTACCTGTCACGGGTCGACGGCCACCAGGGCCTGGCCACCCTGGACGTGCTCGGCGACTCGGGCGCCCTGGAGGCGACCGGCTGCGACCGCGACCCGGCCGGCACCCCCACCGGCGTGACCAGGGGCGAGGCCAACCACCTGGCCCGCCGGTTCGCCCTCCAGACCATGCCCGCGGCCACCCTGCTGGCCGCCCAGGACGCCGCCCTGGCCCGGGCGGCCCGGCAGGGGGTGGCCTGCGTCCACGAGATGGGCGGCCCCGACATCGCCGGCCGGCGCGACTTCGAGCTGCTCCTGGACCGGGTCGAGGACCTGCCCATCGAGGTCGTCGGCTACTGGGGCGACCTGGACCTGGACTACGCCGCCGAGCGCAAGCTGGCCCAGGTCGGCGGCGACCTGTTCCTGGACGGGTCGCTCGGCTCCCACACCGCCGCCCTCTCCACCCCCTACGACGACCGGCCCGGCACCTGCGGGGCGCTGTACCACGACGACGCCGAGCTGACCGACCTGTACGTGCGGGCCAGCCAGGCCGGCATCCAGGTCGGCGTCCACGCCATCGGCGACGTGGCCATCGGCCAGGCCCTGCGCTGCGCCCGGCGGGCCATGAGGGCCGTCGGGCCGACCGCCTTCCGCGGCTGCCGGCACCGGGTCGAGCACGTCGAGCTGCTCGGCGCCGACGGCGCCGACCGGATGGCCGAGCTGGGCCTGGCGGCCAGCGTGCAGCCGGCCTTCGACGCCGCCTGGGGCGGCCCCGACGGCATGTACGCCCGCCGGCTCGGCCCCCGCCGGGCCAAGAGCATGAACCCCTTCGCCGACCTGTGGCGGCGCGGCGTGCCCACCGGCGGCTCCTCCGACTCCCACGTCACCCCGCTCGACCCCTGGCACGGGGTGGCCGCGGCCGTGCACCACCACCGGCCCAGCCAGCGCCTCGGGCTCCCCGTGGCCCTGGAGGTGTTCACCCTCGGGGGCCGGATCCTGGCCCGCCAGGAGCGGGTCAGCGGCACCATCGAGCCCGGCCAGCGGGCCGACCTGACCGCCTTCGCCGGCGACGTGCTGGCCGCCGACCCGGCCGACCTGGAGGGCGGCGAGGCGATCTTCACCATGGTCGCCGGCCGGCTGGCCCACGGCCCGGACGAGCTCGAGGTCCCGACGGCCCGGAGCTTCGGCGGCTGGACCTGAACGCGCAGGTAGACTCGTCTCCGAGATCACCCGCAGGGCGCACGCATGCCAACGAAGGGAGCCCCCATGGCCAACTTCCGTGTCACCTACGCCACCCTCTCGGCCGACAACGAGGAGCTCCACGCCGCCTACGAGGAGGGCGTGCGCACGGCCAGGTCCTGGGTCGGCCAGACCGTCCCCACGGTGGTCGACGGCGAGGCCCGCAGCGACGGCGAGCCGTTCACCCTGGGCAGCCCCAACGACGACAAGCTGGAGCTGGCCACCGTCCACCCGGCCACCGGGCGCGACGTCGACGACGCCGTCACCGCCGCCAAGGCCGCCTTCCCGGCCTGGGCGGCCACCCCCTGGGCGGAGCGGGTGGCGCTGCTGCGCCGGGCCGCCGACCTCATCAGCGAGCGCTCCAACGAGCTGGCCGCCCTCATGACCATGGAGGTCGGCAAGAACCGGCTGGAGGCCCTGGGCGACGTCGAGGAGTCGGCCGACCTGATCCGCTACTACTGCCAGCAGCTGGAGGACAACGACGGCTTCGCCCACAAGATGGGCCAGCTCTCGGCCAACGAGCACACCCGCTCGGTGCTCAAGCCGTACGGCGTCTGGGCGGTCATCAGCCCGTTCAACTTCCCCATGGCCCTGGCCGCCGGCCCGGCCGGGGGGGCCCTGGTCGCCGGCAACACCGTCGTCCTCAAGCCGTCCCCGCAGGGCTCGTTCACCGGCTACAAGCTGTACGAGTGCCTGCGCGACGCCGGCCTGCCCGCCGGGGTGTTCCACTTCCTGCCCGGCGGCGACGAGGTCGGCCGGCTGGTCGTCGACCACCAGGGCGTCGACGGCATCACCTTCACCGGCAGCTACGCGGTCGGCATGAAGATCTACAAGGAGTTCTCCAAGGGCGTGCCCCGGCCGGCGGTGTGCGAGATGGGCGGCAAGAACCCGGCCATCGTCTCGGCCAAGGCCGACCTGGACCTGGCCGCCGAGGGCGTGCTCCGCTCGGCCTTCGGCTTCTCCGGGCAGAAGTGCTCGGCCTGCTCGCGGGTGTACGTGGAGCGGGCCGTGGCCAACGAGTTCACCGGCAAGCTGGCCGACCGGGCGGCCCAGCTGCGGGTCGGCGACCCCCTGGACCGCGACGTCTACATGGGCCCGGTGATCGACGACGAGGCGGTCGAGCGGTTCAAGGAGGCGGTCAAGGAGGCCCGCAAGGAGGGCCGGGTCCTGGCCGGGGGCGAGGTCCTCTCCGACGAGGAGCCCAAGGGCAACTACGTCGCCCCCACCGTGGTCGCCGACCTGCCGCCCGACCACCGGCTGTTCCGGGACGAGCTGTTCGTGCCGTTCGTGGCCGTGGCCCCGGTCGACTCCCTGGACGAGGCCCTGAAGCTGGCCAACGACACCGAGTACGGCCTGACCGCCGGCTTCTACTCGGAGGACCCGGCCGAGGTCGACCAGTTCCTGGGCCGCATCGAGGCCGGGGTGGTCTACGTCAACCGCGCGGCCGGCGCCACCACCGGCGCCTGGCCGGGCGTGCAGCCGTTCGGCGGCTGGAAGGGGTCGGGCAGCTCGGGCAAGGCCGGCGGCGGCCTCTACTACGTCCAGCAGTTCATGCGCGAGCAGTCCCAGACGGTGATCAGTTGACCGGAGGGGTCCGGGGAACCCCACGACGGCCCAGCCGGCAGCGGGTCGGGTCCCTGGTCGGCCGCGGGGTCCGGGGAACCCCAGGGGGCCGCCCCGGTGGATAGGTGGCTCGATCCGGCCCGGCCGGTGCCGGACCTGCGCACCGCGCTGCCCGGGCCGGAGGGCCGCCGGGTGCTGGAACGGGACGCGGCCGTGACCAGCCCGTCGCTGCCCCGCGCCTACCCGATGGTGCCCCGGCGGGGCAGCGGCGCCCTGGTCGAGGACGTCGACGGCAACCTGTTCCTCGACTTCAACGCCGGCATCGCCGTCTGCTCGACCGGCCACGCCCACCCACGGGTGGTCGAGGCCGTGGCCCGCCAGGCCGCCGACCTCCTCCACTACTCGGCCAGCGACTTCTACCTGCCCATCTACTCCGAGTTCGCCCAGGCCCTGACGGCCACCGCCCCGATGACCGGGCCGGTGCGGGCCTTTTTGACCAACTCCGGCACCGAGGCCGTGGAGGGGGCGCTCAAGCTGGCCAGGGCGGCCACCGGCCGCCAGTACGCGATCAGCTTCTACGGCGCCTTCCACGGCCGCAGCTACGGCTCGGTCAGCCTGACCGCCTCCAAGGCCAGGTACCACGCCGGGTTCGGGCCGCTGCTTCCCGGGGTGCTGCACGCCCCCTACGGCTACTGCCACCGCTGCCCGCTCAACCTCACCTTCCCCGAGTGCGGCCACGCCACCGTCGACTGGCTGGAGGACACCCTGTTCCGCTACGAGGTCGACCCGGGCGAGGTCGCGGCCGTGTTCGTCGAGCCCATCCAGGGCGAGGGCGGCTACATCCCCCCGCCGCCGGGCTGGCTGGCCAAGCTCGAGGCGCTGTGCCGGCGCCACGGCATCCTGTTCGTGGCCGACGAGGTCCAGTCGGGCATGGGCCGCACCGGGCGCATGTGGGCCATCGAGCACAGCGGGGTCGAGCCGGACGTGCTGGTCGCGGCCAAGGGGATCGCCTCCGGCCTCCCCCTGGGCGCCTTCATGGCCCGCGACGAGCTGTGGCGCTGGCCCAAGGGCGCCCACGGCTCCACCTACGGCGGCAGCCCGGTGCCGTGCGCGGCCGGCCTGGCCACCCTGGAGGTCCTGGAGTCCGAGAAGCTGCTGGCCAACGCCACCGCCATGGGCGAGCTGCTGGTCGAGGGCCTGGGGCGGCTGCGCCGGCGCTTCGCCTGGCTGGTCGAGGACGTCCGCGGGACCGGGCTGATGCTCGGGGTCGAGTTCCCCTCGGGAACGCTGGCCGAGGAGGTCCAGCTGGCCTGCTTCCGCCGCGGCCTGCTGGTCCTGGAGGCGGGCGAGAGCGCCGTGCGCCTGTCCCCGCCCCTGGTCGTCACCGCCGACCAGTGCCGCACCGCCCTGCGCCTGTTCACCGAGGCCGTCGAGGAGGTCGCCGCCAGTGAGTGACAAGGTCGTCAGCATGCGCGACGCCGTGGCCGAGCTGGTACGCGACGGCGACACCCTGGCCATCGAGGGGTTCACCCACCTCATCGGCTTCGCCGCCGGCCACGAGGTCATCCGCCAGCGCCGCCGCGACCTGACCCTGTGCCGGCTCACCCCCGACGTCGTCTACGACCAGATGATCGGCGCCGGGGTGGCCCGCAAGCTGGTCTTCTCCTGGATGGGCAACCCGGGGGTGGGGTCGCTGCACGCCATCCGGCGCCGGGTCGAGCACCACGACCCGGCCCCCCTGGAGCTGGAGGAGTACAGCCACTTCGGCATGGTCGGGCGCTATGCCGCCGGCGCCTCCAACCTCCCCTTCTGGCCGCTGCGGTCGTACTTCGAGACCGACCTGCCCAGGGTCAACCCCAACATCCGCCCGGTCGCCTCCCCGTTCGGGGGCGAGCCGGTGTTCGCGGTGCCGCCGCTGCGCCCGGACGTCGCCATCGTCCACGCCCAGCGGGCCGACGCGGCCGGCGACACCCAGATCTGGGGACTGACCGGCTGCCAGAAGGAGGCGGCGTTCGCGGCCGAGCGGGTGCTCGTGGTCGTGGAGGAGCTGGTCGACGAGGAGGTCGTGCGGGCCGACCCCAACCGGACCCTGATCCCCGGCATCAAGGTGGACGCGGTGGTGGTCTGCCCGCGCGGCGCCCACCCCTCCTACGCCCAGGGCTACTACGACCGCGACAACCGCTTCTACCTGGAGTGGGACCGCATCAGCCGCGACCCCGAGACGCTGGCGGCCTGGCTGGACGAGTGGGTCCACGGGACCACGGACCACGCCGAGTACGTGGAGAAGCTGGGGGCCGAGCGCTGGGCCGAGCTGACCCCGGCCCCGGCCCTGTCCGGGCCGGTCGACTACGGGGACTACCGCTGATGGGGGCCCGGAGGGGTCCGGGGAACCCCAGGGAGGTGCCCCGGTGAGTCAATGGTCGAAGAGCGAGATGCTGGTGGTGGCGGGGGCGCGGGCCCTGGCCGGGAAACGGGTGTGCTTCGTCGGCATCGGCCTGCCCAACATCGCCGTGGCCCTGGCCCAGCGGACCGTGGCCCCCGAGATCGAGCTGGTCTACGAGTCGGGGGTGTACGGGGCCAGGCCGGCCCGGCTGCCCCTGTCCATCGGCGACCCGTGCCTGGTCACCGGGGCGACCGCGGCCATGAGCATGGTCGAGCTGTTCAGCTACTACCTCCAGGGCGGGCTGGTCGACGTCGGCTTCCTCGGCGCCGCCCAGCTGGACCGCTTCGGCAACATCAACACCACCGTCATCGGCGACTACACCCAGCCCAAGGTGCGCCTGCCCGGGTCCGGGGGGGCGTGCGAGATCGCCATCAACGCCGGCGAGGTGTTCGTGCTCATGCGCCAGTCGGCCCGCTCGTTCGTGGAGCGGATCGACTTCCGGACCAGCCCCGGCAACCTCGGCGGGGCCGCCCTGCGGGCCGCCCAGGGCTGGCAGGGCCGCGGCCCCTCGGTGGTCGTCACCGACCTGGGCCGCTACGGCTTCGACCCCGACACCGGCGAGATGGTCCTGGCGGCGATCCACCCCGGGGTGGGCGTCGAGGAGGTCCGGGCCGCCACCGGCTGGGACCTCCGGGTCGCCGACGACCTCCAGGTCACCCCCGACCCCACCGCCGAGGAGCTGCGGCTGATCCGCGAGGAGCTCGACCCGGACGGGGTGTACGTGAAGGGATGAGCCGGAGGGGTTTGGGGAACCCCAAAGGGGGTGCCCCGATGAGTCGGGTCTTCGCCCGGGGCAGCGGGCTGCCGGTGGTGGCCAGGGCCGAGGGCTGCCAGCTGTGGGACACCGAGGGCCGCCGCTACCTGGACGGGGCCGGCGGGGCGATCGTGGTCGGGATCGGCCACGGGGACGCCTCGGTGGCCGAGGCCATCGCCGACCAGGCGACCCGGGTCGCCTACGCCCACGGCACCATGTTCGCCTCCGAGCAGCTGGAGGCCTACGCCGACGAGCTGGCCCCGCTGCTGCCGGTGACCGACCCGCGGCTGTACCCGGTGTCGGGCGGCAGCGAGGCGGTCGAGACCGCCCTGAAGATGGCCCGCGCCTACCACCTGGCCCGGGGCGAGGACCGCTCCCGGGTGATCGGCCGCCACGGCAGCTACCACGGCAACACCCGGGGGGCGCTGGACGTGGGCGGCCGCGAGCCGCTGCGCCGGCCGTACCTGCCCTGGCTGGGCCTGGCCGGCCACACCCTGGCCGCCTACGAGTACCGCTGCCCGTTCGGCGACAGCCACCCGGTCGGCTGCGGGGCCCGCTACGCCGAGGCCCTGGAGCGCGAGATCCTGGCCTCGCCGGCGGGCACGGTGGCCGCGTTCGTGGCCGAGCCGGTCGCCGGGGCCGGCCTGGGGGCGGCCGTGCCGCCCGACGACTACTGGCCGGCGGTGGTCGAGGTCTGCCGCCGCCACGGGGTGCTGCTGGTCGCCGACGAGGTCATGACCGGGTTCGGCCGCACCGGCCGCTGGTTCGCCGCCGACCACTGGGGGCTGCGGCCCGACATCCTGGTCCTGGCCAAGGGGGCCGCCTCCGGCTACTGGCCGCTGGGGCTGGCCGTGGCCTCCGGGGCGGTGCACGACACCATCGGCGCCGGCGGCTTCACCCACGGCCTCACCTACTCCCACCACGTGGTCGGGGCCGCCGCCGGCCGGGCCGTGCTCCGGGTGCTGCGCGAACGGCGCCTGGTCGAGGCGGCCGAGACCCAGGGCAAGCGCCTGCGGGCCGGCCTGGAGGCCCGCCTGGGCAGCCACCCGGCCACCGGCGACATCCGCGGCCTCGGCCTGATGGTCGCCGTCGAGCTGGTCGCCGACCGGTCGACCAGGGAGCCGTTCCCCCGGGCCCGGCGGGTCGCCGAACGGGCCGTGGCCGCGGCCCGCGACCGCGGCCTGCTGCTCTACTCCTCGACCGGCTGCGCCGACGGGGTCGAGGGCGACCTGGTCATGCTCGGCCCGCCCCTGGTCGTCACCGACGCCGAGGTCGACGAGATGGTCGAGCTCACCGCCCTCGCCGTGGAGTCGGTCGTTTGACGTTGTGGCCAGGCGCCACGGATGGGACCATGGCCGTGCCGGGGGTGGGACCAGGCGGCGAGGGAGCACGTGGCGCAGGACAGGCAGCCGGAGCGGCGGGAGCCGCCCGGCCACGGCTCGACCAACCGGGGACGGCGGGCGCCGCTCGCCGCCACGGCCGCCGTCGCCCTGCTCGGCCTGGTCGCCGTGGGTGCCCTGCGCGGGCCCCTGGGCAGCGGGCGGGGCCGCCCCCACTACCCGGCCGACCTGGTCGACAGCCTCCTGCTGCTGCTGTTCCTGGCCATGCTGGCCGGCGCGGTGCTGGCCGTGGTGACGCTGTGGCCGGACCGGCACCTGCTGCGCCAGCGGCGCCGGCGTGGGGGCAGCTTCAGCCTGATCCTGCCGATGGCCGCCGTGCTGGCGCTGTGGCTGCTCCGCGACGTGCTCGGGCTGAGCGGCGGCCGGGACGACCCCCCGGCCAGCACCCTGGCCACGCCGAGCACGGTCGAGGTGCCGACCCCGCCGGACCAGCCAGGGGTGGTGCCGCTGGTCGAGGCCGGCCTCGCCCTGGCCGCCATGGTCGGGATCGCGGTCGCCCAGCTGGTCGCCGAGCGGCGCCGCCGCCGCCCGCCCCCGACCCCGGCCGAGCGGCTGGTCGAGCTGCTCGACGACACCCTCGACGACCTGGAACGCGAGCCCGACCCGCGCCGGGCGGTGATCGCCGCCTGGGCCCGCATGGAACACGGCCTGGCCGCCGCCGGCCTGCCCCGGCACCCGGCCGAGGCCCCCTTCGAGTACGCCACCCGCGTGCTGGAGGCCGCCCTCGCCCGGCCATCCTCGGTCCACCGGCTCACCGGGCTGTTCGAGCGGGCCAAGTTCAGCCAGCACCCGGTCGGCCAGGCCGACCGCGAGGAGGCCATCGCCGCGCTGCGCACCGTCCGCCGGGAGCTGGCCGAGGCGGTGGAGGCGGCCGCCCAGGCCGAGGCGGCGGCCGCGGCCGGGGGCCAGCCGGTCGCCGGGGGAGGAGCGGGCCGATGATGAGGGCGGGCGCATACCAGACGCCAGTGGATCGGCGGGTGCGCCAGTGACCTGGCCGATCGTCAGGGCGGTGACGGTGGCGGTGATCGCCACCCTCACCCTGGCCGGCGTCGTCCAGCTCGCCCCGACCCAGCGCCCCCTCGCCGTCGCCGTCTACCTGCTGGTCATGGCCGGGCTCACCGTGCAGCTGCTGCTGGCCTGGCTGCGGCTGGCCTACCCACCGCCGCCGCCGTCCCGCTTCGACGCCGCCCTGGCGGCTCGGCCGGCCCCGGCCAGGCCGCCGGCCGAGCTGGACCGGCTGGCCCGGCTGCTCGCCCTGTCCAGCGCCAGCGGCCTGCACGCCCACACCCGGCTCCGCTCGGAGCTGCGGCCGGTCGCCGCCGACCGGCTGCGCTGGGCGCTGGCCGCCGACCTGGACACCGACCCGGCCACCGCCCGGGCCGCCCTCGGCGAGACCGGCTGGGCGCTGCTCGCCCGCGACCAGCGCGACCTGCCCGAACGGGAGGCGCCCGGCCTGCCCCGGGCGGCCCTGGCCGAGCTGATCGGCAACCTGGAGCGCATCGGCGACGACGGCCGCGGCCGCCCCGGCCCCCAGGGGACGCCCCGGTGAGCCAGGACGCGGCCACCGCCGACGGCCTGGGCGAGCTGCGCCGGCTGGCCACCCGGGTCCTGGACGAGGTCGAGCTGGCCGTGGTGGGCAAGCGCGACGCCCTGGAGCTGGTCCTGCTCGGGCTGCTGGCCGACGGCCACGTGCTCCTGGACGACTACCCCGGCCTGGCCAAGACCCTGATCGCCCGGTCCTTCGCCCAGGTGACCTCCCTGGGCTTCGCCCGCGTCCAGTTCACCCCCGACCTGATGCCCTCGGACGTGACCGGCTCCTCGGTCTACAGCCAGCGCCTGGGCGACTTCGAGTTCCGGCCCGGCCCGGTGTTCACCAACCTGCTGCTCGGCGACGAGATCAACCGCTCCCCGCCCAAGACCCAGGCCGCCCTGCTCGAGGCCATGCAGGAGCGGCAGGTGACCGTGGACGGCGTCACCCGGGCCCTGGAGCGGCCGTTCCTGGTCGTGGCCACCCAGAACCCGATCGAGTTCGAGGGCACCTACCCGCTGCCCGAGGCCCAGCTGGACCGGTTCCTGCTGCGGCTGTCGGTCGGCTACCCGTCGGCCGACGCCGAGTGGCGGATGCTGGAGCGGCGCCTGGAGCGGACCGCCGACGAGGTCGAGCTGGCCCAGGTGGCGACCCGGGCCGACGTGCTGGCCATGCAGCGGGCGGTCGAGCAGGTGCACGTGGCCGAGAGCGTGGGCCGCTACATCGTCGAGCTGGTCGCCGCCACCCGGGCCAGCCCCCGGGTCCAGGTCGGGGCCAGCCCCCGGGGCACCCTGGCCCTGCTGAAGGTGGCCAGGGCCCGGGCCGCCCTGGCCGGCCGCGACTTCGTCACCCCCGAGGACGTCAAGGCGGTGGCCGTCCCCGCCCTGGCCCACCGGATGATCCTGCGGCCCGAGCTGTGGGTGCGCCGGGTCCGCACCGAGGACGTGGTCGCCGAGCTGCTCGAGCAGGTCCCGACCCCGCCGCCCGAGGCCGAGCCGGCCGCCGTCCGCTCCCACCCCGGCCGGTGATTCACCGGAGGGGTCCGGGGAACCCCAAGGGGGTGCCCCGGTGAATCGGAGGCCCGGCGCCAAGATCGCCGCCTACGTCGGGGTGGCCGCGCTGGCCCTGCTGGCCGGGCTGGCCCTGGGCCGCCCCGAGCTGGTGGCGGTCGCCGCCCCCCTGGCCGTGCTGGTGGTGGCCGGCCTGGCCGGGGCCCGCGACCCCGAGCTGGCCGCCGAGGTCACCGTCGACCGGGAACGGGCCCTGGTCGACGACCAGGTCACCGTCGAGCTGACCGTGCGGGCCGCCGACCCGGTCGAGCGCCTGGAGGTGCTGCTGGTCGTGCCCCCAGGCATGGACGGCCCCGACGGGGGTCCGGGGGGCTCAAGCCTAGCCCCCCGGAGGGCAGGGGCCGTGCGGAACTGGGCGGTGGCGGTGCGCCTGGCCGCGGGAGAGGAGCGGACCCTGGCCGTACCGCTCACCTGCCGCCGCTGGGGCGCCTACGCCCTCGGCGAGGTCCACCTACGGGCCCATGACCGGTTCCGGCTGTTCACCTGGGAGCGGCACCTGGACGGGCAGGCCACCCTCAAGGTGTTCCCCGTCCCCGACGCCCTGCGCGCCCTGGTCCGGCCCTTCGAGACCCAGGTGTCCACCGGCAGCCACGTGGCCGCCCAGCGCGGCGACGGCATCGAGTTCGCCGACCTGCGACCGTTCCTACCCGGGGACCGGCCCCGCTCGATCAACTGGCGGGCCACCGCCCGCCGCGGCGCCCTGATGGTCAACCAGCACCACCCCGAGCGGGCCACCGACGTGGTCCTGTTCCTCGACAGCTTCCTCGACGTCCGCGGGCCGGCCGGCAGCACCCTGGACCAGGCCGTGGGCGCCGCCGCCTCGCTGGCCTCGGCCTACCTGCGCCAGCGGGACCGGGTGGGGCTGGTCAGCTTCGGCGGGTTCGTGCAGTGGCTCCAGCCCGGCGGCGGCCAGGCCGCCCTGTACCGGCTGCTGGACACCCTGATGGAGACCCAGGTGTTCGCCACCGCGGCCTGGAAGGGGATCCGGCACCTCCCGCCCCGGACCCTCCCGGCCAAGGCCCTGATCGTCGCCCTGACCCCGCTGGTCGACGAGCGCGGGGTCGCGGCCCTGTTCGACCTGCTGGCCAGGGGCTACGACCTGGCCGTGGTCGACATCTCCCCGCTGGCCACCGCCGGTCGGGTCGCCGGCGAGTGGGACGAACTGGCCCGGCGCCTGTGGGCCCTGGAACGCGAGACCCTGCGCCACCGCTACCAGCGGCTGGGCGCGGCCGTGGTCGAGTGGAGCGACGCCATCCACCTGCAGCAGGTGCTCCTGGAGGTGGAGGCATGCCGGCGCCGCGCCGGGCTCGCACCCGGCTAGCCTGCGGCCTGGCCGCCACCGCGGTCGCGGCCGCCCTCGCCCTCGCCCCCCTGGCCGCGGTCGGCGGGACGCTGCGCCAGGCCCTGGCCTGGCTGGCCGGCCTCGGCCTACTCCTGGCCGCCGGGGCCGCCCTGCGCCTGGCCTCGCTGCTGGCCCCGGCCCTGGTCGTGCTCCTGGCCGAGTACACGCTGGTCCTGGTCGGCCGGGGCGACCGCGTCCACGCCGCCGCCCCTCTGGTCGGAGCCGGGCTGCTCCTCTACGCCGAGCTGGCCAGCTGGGCCAGGGAGGCCCGCCCCCGGGTCCGCGACGAGCGCCCGGTCCTGACGGCCAGGGCGACCGTGGTCGCGGCCAGCGCCCTGGCCGCCCTCGCCCTGGGGGTGCTGGTGCTGCTGGCCGCGGCCGTCCCCGCCGGCGGCGGCCTGGCCCGCCTGGCCGTCGGGGTGGTGGCCGCCACCGCCACCCTGGCCCTGGTGGTGCTGGTCGCCCGCCCCACCTCGACCCGCGCCCCGCGCGGCTGAGGCCCTCAGGCGGCCCGGTCGGTCCCGTCGCGGGTCGGGCCGCCGCCCGGGGGGCGCCGGTCGGCGCCGGGCAGGCGTGCCCTGGCCTGGTCCTTCAGGTCGGTGAAGCGCTCGCGGAACCAGGCCAGGACCCGCTTGGCCCACTGGAACTCGGCCGACAGCACAACCAGGCCGAGCAGGATCACGGCGATCCCGGGGCCGGGCAGCACCAGCAAGGCGGCCCCGACGACCAGCAGGGCCGTCCCGACCAGGAACACCCCGCCACGCCGGACCGCGCGGGCCAACACAGCCAGCAAGGGTTCCACCCTGGCCAACACCCCCTTCGCCGTCCCCACAAGGGTACCAGGGGGGTGTCTCAAGCTCGGGTAAAGGCCTCGCTCGGGGTGCCGCCGCCGATCGGGTTCCCGGTATGCTCCGGGACGTCCAGGCTCGACCTCGCGACGCAGCGAAGGAGGCCGGAACATGGGTGCCGGGGAGTACTGGAACCCCAAGACCGAGACCCTGGGGCGCGACGAGCTGGCCGCCCTGCAGCTGGCCAAGCTGCACCGGATGTGCGACTGGGCGGCCGCCCGCAGCCCCTTCTACCAGCGGTCGTTCCGGGAGGCGGGGTTCGACCCGAGCCAGCTCAGGAGCCTGGACGACCTGCGCCGGCTGCCCATGCTGACCCGGGACGAGTGGATGGCCTCCCAGGGCGAGCAGCCGCCGTTCGGGCTGCTGCCGGTGGCCGGGCGGGAGGCGGCGATCCGCTGGCACACCACCTCGGGCACCACCGGCCGCGAGCCCATCCGGGTGCTGGACACGGCCAAGGACTGGGCCTGGCAGGCCGAGATGTGGTGCTACGGGCTGTGGGGGTTCGGGGTCCGGCCGGCGGACACCGCCTACGTGGCCTTCGGCTACGGCTCGTTCATCGGCTTCTGGGGGCTGCACTACGGCATGGAGAAGATGGGGGTGCTGAACGTGCCCGGGGGCGCCCAGACCACCGAGGGCCGGGTCAGGCAGTTGGTCGACTTCGGGGCCACGGTGGTCGCCTCCACCCCCACCTACGCCCTGCGCCTGGCCCAGGAGGCCGAGCGGCTCGGCGTCGACCTGGCCACCGGCGGGGTCAAGCGGCTGATCCTGTCCGGGGAGCCGGCCGGGTCGATCCCCCAGACCAAGGCCCTGATCGAGCGGCTGTGGGGGGCCAGGGCGGGCGACACCGCCGGCATGACCGAGATCGGCACCATCATGATCTTCGAGTGCAGCCACCAGCCGGGCGGCACCCACATCATCGAGGACCACTTCATCGAGGAGGTCGTCGACCCGGCCAGCGACGAGCCGGTCGGCTACGGCGAGGCGGGGGAGCGGGTGGTGACCTCCTTCGGCCGCGGCATCATCCCGCTGCTGCGCTACCGCACCGCCGACCTGGTGACCAAGGTGCCGGCCTCGCGCTGTGCCTGCGGGCGCGGCTTCGACCTGTACGAGGGCGGCATCCTGGGCCGGGTCGACGACATGAAGCTGGTCCGGGGGACCAACGTCTACCCGCGGGCGGTCGAGGGGATCGTGCGCGAGTTCCCGGCGGTGGAGGAGTTCCAGCTCCTGCTGACCCGCGAGGGCCACTTCGACCGGATCGCCCTGCGGGTCGAGCCCGCCCCCGAGGTCACCGACCAGGCCTGGGCCGACATGGCCGAACGGCTGGCCAAGGCCCTGGCCGAGGCCCATGAGGGGCTGCGCTTCGAGGTCGAGCGGGCCCAGGCGGGGGAGCTGCCACGCTTCGAGCTCAAGGCCCGGCGGACCGTGGACCGGCGCGACACCCCGATCGGAGGCTGACCATGCCCACCACCGACCTGCTCGGCCGGCCCACCACCGAGGCCGAGGACGAGCTGCTGGAGCTGTACCGCCGCTGCAAGGCGCTGCTGGCCCGCGACGACCTGGCCCCGTGTGCCCGGGCCGGGGCCCGGGTGGCCACCGTGGGGCTCTGGAACGCCGTCAACGACCTGGCCCTGGAGCACGAGCAGCTGCTCGACCTGGGCGCCTGACATGCCGGTCTCCGAGCGCCACTCCAAGCTGGTCTACGACGCCCTGGTCGCGGCCGGGGTCGAGGTCGTCTCGGCCCTGCCCGAGACCTGGCTGGTCCACCTCATCCGCCTGGCCGAGGACGACCCCGAGATGATCCTGGTCCGCCTGGCCAAGGAGGAGGAGGGGGTCGGGATCTCGGCCGGGGCCCACCTGGCCGGGCGCAAGTCGGCCATGCTGCTGCAGAACCACGGCCTGCTCCAGTCGGTCAACGGGATCGTCTCGCTGGCCCAGCTGTACAAGATCCCGCTGCTGCTGCTGATCAGCGACCGCGGCCACCTGGGCGAGCCCGACCCCTGGCAGACGGAGGGCGGCAAGACCACCCGGCCGATCCTGGACGCCCTGGGGATCGTCACCGACGAGCTGCGCGACCCGGCCACCGTCCAGCTCCAGGTGGCCAGGGCCATGACCCTGGCCCAGGCGTCGCTGGCCCCGGTGGCCCTGCTGCTCACCCGCGACCTGATGTGGGAGGCCCTGGCGTGATGGAACGCATCCGCTGCCTGGAGGCGATCTACGACGAGCTGGCCGGCTGCGCGGTCGTCACCATCATGGGGGCGGTCGCGGTCGAGCTGTACTCGCTCGGCCACCGGCCCAACTTCTTCTACCTGGAGCACGCCATGGGCCTGGCCTCCTCGATGGGCCTGGGCATCGCCCTGTCCCAGCCGGAGCGCAAGGTGGTCGTGCTCGACGGCGACGGCTCGGTGCTGATGAACCTGGGCGGGCTGACCACCCTGGCCCGCTACGCCCCCGGCAACCTGACCCACATCGTGTTCGACAACCAGAGCCTGCTCAGCGTGGGCGGGTTCCCGACCGCCACCGCCACCGGCTCCGACCTGGCCGGGATCGCCCGGGCGGCCGGCATCGCCAACGCCCGCACCGTCACCGAGGTGGCGGCGTTCCAGGCGGCCGCGGTCGAGGCCATCCGCGGCCCCGAGCTGACCTGCCTGGTCGCCAAGGTCGAGCCGGTCGGCCCCAAGAGCTTCCACATGGACCTGCACATGCTGGAGAACCGCTTCGAGTTCCAGCGCGCCCTGCGTCCCGAGCCCGCCGACCCCCAAGGAGCCCCCTCGTGACCGACGCCGTCCAGCACCTGGTCGCCGCCCTGGCCGCCGGCCAGGTCGAGGTGGTCGACCTGACCCAGCCGCTGTCGGAGGAGACCCCGATCATGCGCCTGCCCGAGCCGTTCGCCAACACGCCCAGGTTCCGGCTGCGGGAGCTGTCCCGCTACGACGAGCGCGGCCCCGCCTGGTACTGGAACGCCTTCGAGGGGGGCGAGCACACCGGCACCCACTTCGACGCCCCCATCCACTGGGTCACCGGCCAGCAGCAGGACGACGTCAGCCAGGTCCCGCCGGCCCGCCTGCTCGGCCCGGCGGTGGTCATCGACCACGCCGACCGGGCCGCCGCCGACCCCGACCACCTGCTGACGGTCGAGGACGTGGAGGCGTTCGAGGCCGGCAACGGCCCCCTGCCCGACGGCGGCTGGCTGCTGTACCGCACCGGCTGGGACGCCAGGGCCCACGACGAGGCCGCCTTCCTCAACGCCGACTCGAGCGGCCCCCACACCCCCGGCATCGACGTCGCCTGCGCCCGCTGGCTGGCCGACCGCCCCATCCTCGGCATCGGCGTGGAGACCGTGGGCACCGACGCCGGCGCCGCCCACAGCTTCGACCCCCCCTTCCCCTGCCACAGCTTCCTGCTGGGCGCCGCCAAGTACGGCCTCACCCAGCTCGCCAACCTCGACCGCCTGCCGGCGACCGGCGCCCTGGTGATCGCCGCCCCCCTCAAGATCGTCCGCGGCTCCGGCAGCCCCACCCGGGTCCTGGCCCTGGTCCCACGCTAGCCCGCGCTACCCGACGGGCTCCTTGGTCGGCAGCCAGAACCGCACCGTGGTGCCGCTGCCGGGGTGGCTGTCGACCCGGCACCAGCCGTCGGCCATGGTGGCCCGCTCCGACATGCTGGTCAGGCCGACGTGGCCGGGCCGCGGGGCCGCCCTGACCCGGTCCGGGTCGAAGCCGGCGCCGTCGTCGCCGATGGTCACCAGCAGCCCGCCCCTGGCCTCCTCCAGCCGGACCACCACCTGGGTGGCGGCGGCGTGCATGCGGATGTTGGTGACCGCCTCCTGGCAGATGCGGTAGGCGATCACCCGGACCTCGGCCGGCGGCTCCCGCTCCAGGTCCTCGCGGAGCTCGGCGGTGAAGCCGCCGTGGCGGGCCGTCTCGGTCAGGTACTCGCGCAGGGCCGCGGCCAGCCCGTCGTCGTCGAGCTGGGCCGGGCGCAGGTCGAAGACCAGCGTCCGCAGCCGGCGCAGGCTGGCCGACACCGCCTCCTCCAGATGGTCCAGGAGCCGGCGCTGGCCGTCGTCGGTGAGCTGGTCGCGGAAGGTGGTCAGCAGCAGCCGGGCGGCGGCGATGGTCTGGATGGCGTCGTCGTGGACCTCGCCGGCGATGCGCCGGCGCTCCTCCTCCTGGGCCCACACCACCCGCCCGAGCAGCCAGCGGCGCTGCTCGTCCAGGCGGACCAGGCGCTCGTGGGCGAGGTGGCGCTCGGTGACGTCGCGCAGCACCACCACCCGGCCGGTCACCCGGCCGCCCCGGTCGCGCAGGGCGGTGGTGGACAGCTCGTAGCGGCGGCCGGCCAGCTCCACCTCCTCGGGCAGGACCGGGTCGTCGGCCCGCTCCACCAGCGACGGCTCGACCCCGAGCAGCTGCCCGGCCTGGCGCCCCACCGCCTGGCCGGCCGGCACCCCGAGGGCCCGCTCGGCCGCGGGGTTGAGCTTCACCACCCGCCGGTAGGGGTCGAGCACCAGCACCCCGTCCAGCATCGTCTCGAACACCGAGCTGGTGGCGACCGGGGCCAGGTCGAGCAGCCGGAACCGGAACAGCCCCCAGACCAGCACCGCCCCGGTGAGGACGAACACGAACGGGGTCGGCTCGACGTGGCGGAACGGGCCCAGGTTCAGGTTGTGGGCGACGTTGGCCACGCTCGGCAGGAGCACGGCCACGACCAGCAGCAGGCTCTGGCGCCAGTAGCGCCGCGACAGCCGGGTCAGGGTCCACACCAGCAGGGCCGTCGAGCCCCAGATGACCAGGTTGGCGTAGACCAGGAACGGCCAGAACAGCGGGCCCACCTGGGCGATGGCCGCGGCCGGGTCGGCGGCCGCCTCCGGCGGGTAGTAGCGGACCAGGTCGTGGGTGGCCGGGACGGCCAGCAGCCCCAGGGTGGCCAGCGGGACCACGGCCAGGGCGGCCATGGTGCGCCGGTTCACCCACCGTTCCCGGCCGGTGTACTGCATGACGAAGGCGTAGAAGGCCGGGGGGAGCAGGGCGATGCCCAGCCACTTGGCGTCGCCCCAGAACAGCCGGGCCGACAGCCGTGTCGACCCCAGCTCGACGGCGTAGGCCAGCGCCCACCAGCCGGCCGCGGCCAGCATCACGGCCAGGCTGGCCCCGGCCGACGCCCGCCGGTGCCGCCAGACGTAGAGGGTGTAGCCGGCCAGGCAGACGCCGCCGGCCAGCACGACCGCGCTGAGATACCAGTGCCAGGCCACGGCGGCAGACCTTTCGAGCGGTTCGGGCCGAGCAGGAAATGCTAAGCCATGGCCCCGCCGGCGGCTAGATGTAGTTCCCGTGAGGGTTGTTGACAGTTGAGGGTCCCCTCGGTCGGCTTGGGTTGTCGAAGCGCCGAGCCGGGAGGGGACCCTCATGGCCCATCGTAATGCGCGGCTGACCGAGTTCGGTCGGCTGTTGCTGGTCCAGCGCGTCACTGAGCTGGGCTGGCCTCCAGCGCAGGCCGCCGAGAGCCTGGGGGTGTCGCGGGCCACGGCCTACAAGTGGCTGGGCCGCTACCGTCAGCACGGACAGGCCGGGCTGGCTGACGGTAGCTCCCGACCCCACCGCTGCCCCCATGCCCTCCCGGCCGACCAGGTCCGTCGGGTACTGACCGCCCGCCGCCGCCACCGCCAAGGCCCTCACCGACTGGCCTGGCGGCTGGGTATGCCGCGCTCGACCATCTACGGGGTCCTGCGCCGGCACGGCGTGAGCCGCCTGGCCCACACCGACCGGACCAGCGGTGTGGTGGTTCGCTACCAACGCGATCACCCTGGCGAGCTGGTCCACCTGGATGTTAAGAAGCTGGGCCGCATCCCCGACGGCGGCGGCCACAAGATCCACGGCCGGGCTGCCGCCAGCCGTGGACGAGGCATCGGCTACGACTACATCCACTCGGCCGTCGACGACCGCTCCCGGGTGGCGTTCAGTCAGATCCTGGCTGATGAGTCGGCCGCCACGGCCGCGTTGTTCCTCATCGAAGCGGCCAGCTTCTTCGCCGACCATGGCGTCCGCATCCAACGGGTGTTGACCGACAACGCCAAGGCCTATGCCGAGTCGATCCTGTTTGCCGAGACCGCCGCTGGGCTGGGCATCCGGCTCAAGCGGACTCGCCGCTACCGTCCCCAGACCAACGGCAAGGTCGAGCGGTTCAACAAGACCCTGCTGGATGAGTGGGCCTACGCCCGGCCGTACCGCAGCAACGACGAGCGTCGCCGCGCCTTCACCCGCTGGCTGCGGTTCTACAATCACCGGCGACCACACACCTCGCTCGACGGCCTCACCCCGATGGCGGTCCTCGTCAATAACGTTCACGGGAACCACAGCTAGACCCCGGGCGGGCCGGCGGCGGCCTCGGCGAACTGGCGGGTGCGGCTGGGCCGGACGAACACGATCTGGCCGCTGGCCAGCTCCAGCTCCTCGGCGTCCTCGCGCGACAGCTGGGCCTGGAGGCGCTGGCCGTCACCCAGCACCAGGTCGGCCCGGACCTCGAAGCCCAGGTGGACCAGCCGCTCCACCATGGCCTCGGCGGTGGTGCCGTTGGGCTGGCGCCGCACCTGGAGGTCGTGGGGGCGGACGAACAGCTCGCCCAGCCGGGTGACCGGGCCGACGAAGCCCATCACGAAGGCGTTGGCCGGGTGCTCGTACAGGTCGCGGGGGCCGCCGACCTGCTCGATGCGCCCGGCGTTCATGACCACGATCCGGTCGGCCACCTCCATGGCCTCCTCCTGGTCGTGGGTGACGAACACGGTGGTCACATGCACCTCGTCGTGGAGGCGGCGCAGCCAGGCCCGCAGCTCCTGGCGCACCCGGGCGTCCAGGGCCCCGAACGGCTCGTCCAGCAGCAGCACGCTCGGCTGGACGGCCAGGGAGCGGGCCAGGGCCATGCGCTGGCGCTGGCCGCCCGACAGCTGGGCCGGGTAGCGGTCGGCCAGCCCGGGCAGCTGGACCAGCTCCAGCAGCTCCTCGACCCGGGCCCGGATCTCGGCCCTGGGCCGGCGGGCCACCTTCAGCCCGAAGGCCACGTTCTCGCGCACCGTCATGTGCTTGAACGCGGCGTAGTGCTGGAACACGAAGCCGACCCCGCGCCGCTGCGGGGGCAGGCCGGTGGCGTCGCGGCCGTCGATCTCGACGGCGCCGGCGTCGAGGCGCTCCAGCCCGGCCACCACCCGCAGCAGGGTCGACTTGCCGCTGCCTGAGGGGCCGAGCAGGGCGGTCAGGGAGCCGCTGGGGACCTCCACCGACACGTCGTCGAGGGCGGTGAAGTCCCCGAAGCGGCGGGTCGCGTCGCGGACCAGGATCGACATCTAGCGGCCCTCCTTGCGCCGGTGGGACGGGAGCCGGGTCATGGCCAGCAGGACGAGCAGGGCGAGCACGGCCAGGGTGAGCGAGGCGGCGTAGGCGCCGGTGAGGTCGAAGGCCTCGAAGCGGTCCTCGACGTACAGGGTGAGGGTCTCGGTCTGGCCGGCCAGGCGGCCGGACACGATCGTGACCGCGCCGAACTCGCCCAGGGCCCGGGCGGTGGTCAGGACCACCCCGTAGGCCACCCCCCAGCGGATCGCCGGCAGGGTGACCTGGAGGAAGGCCCGCAGCGGCGACGCCCCCAGGGTCCAGGCGGCCTCCTCCTGCTCGGTCCCGACCTCGCGCAGCACCGGCGCCACCTCCCGGACCACGTACGGCAGGGAGACGAACACGGTGGCCAGGACCATGCCCGGCAGCGAGAAGATGACCTGGATGCCGCGCTCGGCCAGCCAGCCGCCGAGCCAGCCGGCCTGGCCGTACACGAGGACCAGGGCGAGCCCGATGACCACCGGGGAGATGGCGAAGGGCAGGTCGATGACGGCGTCCAGCAGCCGCCGGCCCCGGAAGCGGTGGCGGACCAGCACCACCGCGCAGGCCACCCCGAACAGGGTGTTGCAGGGCACGGCGATGGCCGCGACCAGCAGCGTCAGCCAGAAGGCGTGCAGCGCGTCGGGGGTGGTGACGGCCTGCCACACCGGGGCGATCCCGTCGCCGAAGGCCCGCCAGATGACCGCCCCCACCGGCACCAGCAGGACCACGGCCAGGTAGCCGAGGGCCAGGGCCCGCAGCGACCAGCGGCCGAGCCGGGCGGCGGGCCTACCCGGCATGGCGGGTCCTGCGCCGCTGGACCAGGTTGAGGCCGGCCAGCACCAGCACCGAGGTGGCCAGCAGCACCACCGACACCGCGGCCGCGCCGGCCACGTCGTCGTTCTCGACCAGCGAGAACACGTGCACCGAGGCGACCTCGGTCCGGTAGGGGATGTTGCCCGACAAGATGACCACCGAGCCGAACTCGCCCACCGCCCGGGCGAAGGCCAGGGCCGCCCCGGCCAGCAGGGCCGGGGTGATGGTGGGCAGCACGATCCGCCGGAAGCTGGTCACCGGGCCGGCGCCCAGGCAGCGGGCCGCCTCCTCCATGTCCGGCTCCATGGTCAGCAGCACCGGCTGGACCGAGCGGACCACGAACGGCAGGGTCACGAAGCCCAGGGCCAGCACCACCCCGGGGCGGCTGTAGCCGAGCTCGATCCCGACCGGGCTGGCGCCGCCGTACAGGGCCAGCAGGGTGATGCCGGCCACGATCGTGGGCAGGGCGAAGGGCAGGTCGATGAGGGCGTTGACCAGCCGCTGGCCGGGAAACCGGTCGCGGACCAGGACCCAGGCGACGACCGTGCCCATGACCGCGTTGCCCGCCGCCACCAGCGCCGCCGCCACGAAGGTCAGGCGCAGCGCGGCCAGGGCCTGGGGCTGGGTGGCGGCCGCCCAGAAGGCGGCCCAGCCGTCGCGGGTGGAGCGCCACACCACCGCGGTCAGGGGCAGGACGACGACCAGGCTGAGGTACAGGGTGACGGTGCCGCGCAGCAGGGCGGCGCCACCCCGCGCCTCCAGCCCGGCCCGCCACCGGGTGACCGCGCTAGCTGCCAACCGTCACGCCCAGCGTGCGCTCGATGCCGGCCACGAGGCCGGCCTGCTTGTCGAAGAACCGCTTCGACACCTCCGGCCAGCCGCCCAGGTCGCGGATGGTGAACAGCCCGGGCGGGCGGGGGAAGCCGGCAGCGGCGGCCGCGGCCGGGTCGACCGGCCGGTAGCCCCGCTCGGCGTAGATCCGCTGGGCCGGCTCGGACCGGAGGAAGTCGACGAACGCCGTGGCCGCGCCGGCGTGCTTCGACCTGGCGGCGACCGCGATCGGGTTCTCGATCAGGATGGTGGTGTCGGGGACCACGTAGTCGACCGGCTGCTCCTTCTGCTGGGCGTTGATGGCCTCGTTCTCGTAGGCCAGCAGCACGTCGCCCTTGCCGCCGACGAAGGTCTGGAGGGCCTCACGGGCCGACTTGTCCTGCACGGGCACGTGGCGGAACAGCTCCTGCAGGTAGGCGACGGCCTGCCCGGGCGTCCTGCCGGCCTTCAGCTGGGCGCCGTAGGCGGCCATGATGTTCCACCTGGCCCCGCCGGAGGTGAACGGGTTGGGCTCGATCACCTCGACGCCCGGCTTGACCAGATCGTCCCAGGTCCTGATGTTGTTGGGGTTGCCCTTGCGGACGACGAACACCACCACCGAGTTCGTGATCATGCCCTTGTGCCGGTCGGCGTCCCAGTCCTTGGCGACCAGGCCGGCGTCGACCAGCCTGGTCATGTCGGGCGCGAGCGAGAAGCTGACCACGTCGGCGGCCAGGCCGGTCTGGACGGCGCGGCTCTGGTCGCCCGAGGCCCCATAGGACTGGGAGAACCGGACGCCCTTGCCGGCCTCGGTCCGCCGGAACGCCGGGATCAGCTGCTCGTAGGCCTCCCTGGGGGTCGAGTAGGCGACCAGGGTCAGCCTGTCGCCCCCGCCCGACCCGCCGCCGCAGCCGCCGGCCAGCAGCGCGGCGGCGACCAGCAGTGCGGCAGCGGACTTGGCCCGACCCTTCATCGTCTCTCCGATCCTGATTTCCACTTTCCCTACCTGCTAGATGGAGAATGACACGGTGGACCGCTTCGCCGGCTGCGTCAAGTGCCGCGATCGGGCAGGGCCGCTGTGGGAGAATGACCCCCCATGCATGTCTCGGCGAAGGCGGACTACGCCGTCCGCGCGGCCATCGAGCTGGCCGCGGCCGGTCCCGGCCCGGTCAAGGGCGACCGGATCGCCGAGGCCCAGCAGATCCCGCTCAAGTTCCTGGAGAACATCCTGTCCGACCTGCGCCACGCCGGCTACGTGCAGAGCCAGCGGGGGGCCGAGGGCGGCTACTGGCTGGCCGCGCCGGCCGACGCCATCACCCTGGCCGACATCATCCGGGCGGTCGACGGGCCGCTGGCCAACGTCCGCGGGGCCCGGCCGGAGTCGGTCGAGTACCGCGGCAGCGCCAGCCACCTGGCCGAGGTCTGGATCGCGGTCCGGGTCAGCCTGCGCAGCGTGCTCGAGCGGGTCACCCTGGCCGACCTGGTCGCCGGGGTCCTGCCGGCCCCGGTCAAGGAGCTGGTCGGCGACGCCGACGCCTGGGTGTCGCGCCGGGCCTAGGTGAAGGCGGCCAGGCCGGTGACGGCCTGGCCGAGGATCAGGCTGTGGACCTCGCTGGTGCCCTCGTAGGTGAGCACCGACTCGAGGTTGTTGGCGTGGCGGATGACCGGGTACTCGAGGGTGACGCCGTTGGCGCCGAGGATGGTGCGGGCGCTGCGGGCGATGGCCAGGGCCTCGCGGACGTTGTTGAGCTTGCCCAGGCTGACCTGCTCGGGGGCGAGGCGGCCCTCGTCCTTCATGCGGCCCAGGTGCAGGGCCAGCAGGGTGCCCTTGGACAGCTCGACCAGCATGTCGGCCAGCTTCTGCTGGGTGAGCTGGAAGCCGCCGATGGGGCGGTCGAACTGGACCCGGGTGGTGGCGTACTCCAGCGCGCTCTGGAAGCAGGCCCGGGCCGCGCCCATCGACCCCCAGACGATCCCGTAGCGGGCCTCGTTGAGGCACGACAGGGGGCCGCGCATGCCGCGGACCTCGGGGAGCACGGCGTCGGCGGGCAGCCGGCAGTCCTCCAGGACCAGCTCGGAGGTGACCGAGGCGCGCAGGCTGAGCTTGCGTTCGATGTCGCGGGTGGAGAAACCGGGGGTGCCGGCCGGGACCAGGAAGCCGCGCACGCCCTCGTCGTCGGTGCGGGCCCAGACCACGGCCAGGTCGGCGATGCCGCCGTTGGTGATCCACATCTTGGTCCCGTTGAGGACCCAGTCGCCGCCGTCGCGGCGGGCGCTGGTGCGCATCCCGGCCGGGTTGGAGCCGAAGTCGGGCTCGGTCAGGCCGAAGCAGCCGACCACCTCGCCGGCGGCCATGGCCGGCAGCCAGCGTCGCTTCTGCTCCTCGGAGCCGTAGCGCCAGACCGGGTACATGGCCAGCGACCCCTGGACCGAGACGAAGCTGCGGGCCCCGGAGTCGCCGGCCTCCAGCTCCAGGCAGGCCAGGCCGTAGCTGACGGCGTTGGTGCCGGCGCAGCCGTAGCCCTGCAGGTGCATGCCGAGCAGGCCCAGGTCGCCCAGCTCCTTGGCCAGCTCCCGGGGCAGCTCGCCGCGCTCGAACCAGCCGGCGACCTCGGGCAGCACCCGGTCGTGGACGAAGCCGCGGGTGGTGTCGCGGATCAGCCGCTCCTCCTCGCTGAGCAGCCGGTCCAGGTCGAGGAAGTCCAGGGGACTGGGGGTCGGGCTCATGGCTGCTCCTCCTGGTCCGGGTCGGGGACGACGGCGATCCCGACCAGCTCGACCTTGGCCGCCGGGTCGAACAGCCCGGCGACCTCGAACAGGGCCGTGGCCACGAAGTGGCGGCCCAGGTGGCGGCGGTAGGCGGCGCCCAGCTCGGCCAGGGCGGCCCGGTAGGCGGCGGCGTCGGTGACATAGACGTGCAGGGACACCAGGTGCCCGGGGGCGCCGCCGGCCGCGGCCAGGGCGGCGACCAGGTTGGCCGCGGCCAGGTCGAACTGCTCGGCCAGGGTGGCGCCGACGATGGCCCCGTCGGGGCCCTGGGCGGCCTGGCCGCCCAGGTAGACGGTGCGGCCGGGGGCGGCCACGACCGCGTGGGCGAACCCGACCGGCGGGGCCAGCCCCTCGGGGTTCACCACCCGATGCGGGCTGGGCTGGCGCCCCGCTCCTCCACCCACCGCTCCGGATGCGCCCGCCCGCATCATCGGCCCCGCCAGGTGGGGGAGCGGCCCTGGGTGAAGGCGGCGTAGAACTCGCGGTGGTCCTCGGAGCCGAGCAGCAGGGCCTGGGTGACCGCCTCCAGCTCCAGGGCGCCCGACAGCGGCAGGTCGAGCTCGCGGCCGAGCAGGACCTTGGTGGCGGCGTAGGCCAGGGCCGGGCCGTCGGCCAGCCGCCGGGCCAGCTCGGCGGTGGCCGCGGGCAGCTCGGGGTCGTCGACCACCCGGTTGGCCAGGCCGAGGGCGGCCGCCTGGCCGGCGTCGACCTGGTCGCCGAGCAGCAGCAGCTCGGTCGCCCGGCCCAGCCCGACCAGCCGCGGCAGCAGGTACGCGCAGCCCATGTCCGCCCCCGACAGCCCTACCCTGGTGAACAGGAACTGCAGGGAGGCCGAGCGGGCCAGCAGGCGCAGGTCGGCGGCCAGGGCGATGACCGCCCCGGCCCCGGCCGCGACCCCGTTGACGGCCGCCACCACCGGCAGGGGCAGCTCGCGCAGCCCCCGGACCACGGCCCCGGTCATGCGGGTGAAGTCGAGCAGCTCGCCCGGCCCCATGGCCTGCAGCGCCCCGATGATGTCGCGCACGTCGCCGCCCGAGCAGAACCCGCGGCCGCGGCCGGTCAGGACCAGCACCCGCACCCCGTCCCGGTTGGGCAGCTCGGCCAGCAGGTCGCGCAGGTCGGCGTAGACCTCGAAGGTGAGGGCGTTGAGCCGCTCGGGCCGGTCGAAGGTGACGGTGGCCACCCCGGCCTCCTCGGCGTAGCCGAAGTGCCGCCACCGCTGGGTGGGCCCGGCCGAGCCGGTGAACGGGCTCATGAGGTCACCCTAGCGCGGAACAGCTCGCGGGCGATGACCGAGCGCTGGATCTCGGAGGTGCCCTCGTAGATGCGGGGGGCGCGGACCTCCCGGTACAGGTGCTCCAGGAGGTGGCCGCGCTCCAGGGCCCGGGCCCCCAGCACCTGGACGGCCTGGTCGACCACGGCCTGGGCGGTCTCGGTGGCGTACAGCTTGGCCATGGCCGCGGCCGCGCTCACCCCGGGGGCGGCGGGGTCGGCGTCGTGGCGGCAGGCCGCCTCGTAGACCAGCAGCCGGGCCGCCTGGGTGCGGGTGGCCGCCTCGGCCAGGGCGTGGGCGACGGCCTGGAACTCGGCCAGGGGCCGCCCGAAGGCCTGGCGGCCGGCGGCGTGGGCCACGGCCACGTCCAGGGCGGCCTGGGCCATGCCGACGGCGAACGCGCCCACGCTGGCCCGGAACCGGTCCAGGGTGGCCATGGCCAGCCCGAACCCCTCGTCGACCCGGCCCAGGACCTGGTCGGGGCCGACCCGCACCCCGTCCAGCTCCAGGCGCCCGATGGCGTGGGGGGCGAGCAGCTCGACCGGCTGGCCGCCCAGGCCGGGGGCGTCGCCGGGCACGGCGAAGGCGGTGATGCCCCGCGAGCGGGCCCCGGGGGTGGTGCGGGCGAACAGGGTGTAGACGTCGGCCTCGGGGGCGTTGGAGATCCAGGCCTTGGTCCCGGTGAGCCGGAACCCGTCGCCGTCGGCCTCGGCCCGCAGCTCCAGGGCGGCCGCGTCCGACCCGGCCTCCGGCTCCGACAGGGCGAAGGCGGCCACCGCCCGCCCGGCCACCACCTCGGGCAGCCACCGGCCCCGCACCCCCGGGCCGCCGGCGGCCGCGATCGGGTGGCCGCCCAGCCCCTGCAGGGCCAGGGCCGTCTCGGCCTCGGTCGACTCGGTGGCCAGGGCCTCGCGCAGCAGGCACAACTCGAGCGCCGAGGGCTGCCGCGGCGCGGCCTCGGCACCCCTTGCCGGCTGGGCCGTTGCCGGGAGGAGGCGGGCGATGAGCCCGTGGTCGCCGAGGGCGCGGACCAGCGCCCGGTTGACCCGCCCGGGCCGGCCGGCCGCGGCCAGCGGGGCCAGCACCTCCCTGGCCAGGGCGCGGGCCTCGGCGGCCAGCCGCTCCTGGGCGGCGCTGAGCGCGAACGGCCGGGCCTGCGGATCGCTCACCGGGCCTCCTCCTCGCTCGGAACCGCGCCCGGCCCCGCCCGCGATCGAACCCGACCTCGCGCTGCGAGGGCCCCCGGAGGGGAGCGTAGCCGACCGCGAGCTTGGGTGCCGGCGGTTGTCCACAGCCCCCTACGGGAGCGCCGCTACCGGCCCCGCAGCCAGCGGACCGGGGTGGCCAGGGTCCAGAGGAACGTCCGGACGGCCGCGTTCTTGGAGAGGTTGCCGGCCTTGCGCCACTGGCGGCGGCGGTCCACGCAGACCACCTGGGACTCGACCTTCGGCTCGACCCCGAAGTGGCGGGCCAGGTTCTCGGCCGTCTGCACCCAGAAGCGGGTGTTGAGGCGGTTGCCGCCGAGCATGTAGCCCAGCTCGTACAGGGGGTCGTTGGTCCGCTCCAGGGCCTGGATCTGGACCACGGTGACCCCGTCGTCCGCGGCCAAGGCCGAGAAGGTGATCCAGCCGGCCAGCATGTGCCCCTCGGGGGTCATCAGGGTGAACGACTCGTCGTCGGCGTACAGCACCAGCACCCCGGTGGACAGCTTCATGCGGCCGGGCAGGTTCAGGTTGAGCAGGGCCACCTCGCCGGGGGCGATGCCGGTCAGGGGGGCGTAGAACCAGTTGCGCTCGGGCCAGAACCGCTGGAACTCGGCCTTCCAGGTCCGGATGACCTCATCCGGGGTGACGTCGGCGCCGCGCAGCTCGACCCGCGCCGTCTTCTGCCACATCTTGCCGAAGCCCTGGACCGGCCCGACCACCCGCCGGCCGGTGACGTTGAGGTTGACCGCCTTGGCCGGCACCTTGCCCAGCTTCAGGGTGGTGACGTTCTTGGCCCAGTAGGCGGCGTCCCGCGGTTCGCTGTCCATGGTGGTGCTCCTTGACGTCAGGGCGCGTCGGCGTCGGCGAACGCCTCGGCCTCGCTGTCGTAGATGCCGATCGCCTCGTCCAGGCGGGTCAGCTCGAAGATCTGCCGGTAGTGGTCGTTGAGCCCGTAGGCGACCAGCCGCTGTCGCTGGCGGTTGGCCCGGACCAGGAGGGTGACCAGCATCCCGATGCCGCCACTGTTCATGTACTCCAGGCCGCTGAAGTTCAGGACGATGGTGCGGGTGAACTTGCCGCTGGCCCGGGTGTAGGCGTCGGCCAGGGCCTTCTCGGACGAGGCGGTGACGTCGCCCTTGAGGTCGATGACGCTGGCCCGGCTCGACAGCTCCCGGACCTCGGTGATCAGGCTGCTGCCCTCGGTCATTGCGTGCCCTCCCATTGCGTGGACCGGCGGGTTCAGGAGGAGGCGGCGGCGGTGGCGGTCACCGCGCTGTCCTCGTCGGGATAGATGCCCATGAAGTCGCTGAGGCGGGTGATGGCGAAGATCTCGCGGTAGTGCTCGCTGAGCCCGAAGGCGCGGACCGTCCGGTGCTCCTTGCGGGCCCTGGCCAGCAGCCCCACGATCAGGGCGATGCCGGTCGAGTTGATGTAGTCGACGTGCGCGAAGTTCAGCACGACGGTCTTGGGGTCGCCCCGGACCGCCGACTCGTAGGCGGCGAGCAGGGCCTGGTCGGCGCCGAGGTTGATCTCGCCGTGCAGGTCGATCACCCCGGTGCTGTCGTGCTGGCGGACCTCGGCCCCGAACTCAGCTCCGGGCATCTGGCGCCTCCTTCAGGTGCATGACCAGCTCGATGGTGTGGTGGTGCTCGTCGACGGCGGTGCGCAGCTCGTCGACCATCTTCTGGATGAGGAACAGGCCCCAGCCCCGCGGGGTCTGGAGCCCGGCCAGCTTGGCCTCCAGGTCGGGGGTCTCGACCTCGGGGATGGGGCGTTCGCCGCCCTGGTCGGTGATGCGCACCTTCAGGTCGGTGTCGTCGGCCACCACCCGGATCTCGACCGGCAGCTCGGGGCGGTTGTGGTTGCCGTGCTCGATGGCGTTCATGGTCGCCTCGCCGACCGCCGTCTTGAGCCGCTCCAGGCGCGGGCCGGCCAGCTCCAGGCCGGCCACCGCCTTGGCCACCTGGTCGATGGCCAGGCGCTCGTTGCCCGGCTCGCTGGCCACCTCGAAGATGGCCAGCTCGCGCTCGCCGCCGGCCCCGCCGTCGCCGACGGCCGACCGGCCCAGGGTGACCAGG
>Ga0307296_10000061_pt1 | contig 40789 bp, 37 predicted proteins | sample ER_DNA_153_FD_194467 | JGI IMG/M metagenome (GOLD analysis project Ga0307296, IMG submission 194467) | Bulk soil microbial communities from the East River watershed near Crested Butte, Colorado, United States - ER_DNA_153 | ecosystem: Environmental > Terrestrial > Soil > Floodplain | place... | reverse complement strand
CCTGTAGATCCGGTCGAGGTCGAGCAGCTCGAGGTACCGCAGCGAGATCGCGGTGTAGCCGGACTGCGAGTCGGCGATGTGCCAGTAGCCCGACGCGATCTTCGTCAGCAGCGAGAGCACCGCGTTCCCGAGGTAGCGGTAGCGCGGGATCACCTCCCACGCCTGGCCCGTGAAGAGGCGGTTCGCCTTCGCGTAGTCGACGTCGCCGCGCGCGACCGCGCCCGTCAGCATCTCGAGGTCGTCGGGGTCCATCTGCGCGTCCGCGGCCATCACGGCGGTCACGTCGATGCGATCCGCCAGCGCGCGCTCGTACCCGGTCAGGATCGCGCCGCCGACGCCGAGGTTGCGCTCGTGCTCGATCAGCTCGACCTTCGCGTCGCCGAGCCCGCGCACGGCCTCGACGGTTCCGTCGGAGGAGCGGTCGTCGACGATGTAGATGCGGTCGACGAACTCCGGGATGCCCCGGATCGTCTCCGCGATCAGCTTCTCCTCGTTGTGCGCGGGGACGACGACCGCCACCCGCTTTCCGTCGAGCACGGTTGAACGCTAGGCGTCGCGGCGGACGGTCCGGCGGGCGGGCTCGTAGAGCAGTGCGGCGATGCCGCCGAGGATTAGGCCGATCAGGCCCGCGACGAGCACCGTGTTGCGCCGGCTGCGGGCCGTGGTCTTGGTGGCGACGGCACGGGTAGTCAGCTCGGGCGCTTCGATGTCCTGCGCGAGCGCGAGCTGCTGGCGATTCGTCGTCAGCTGATCGGTCGTTATCAGCTCCTGCTGAACAAGGCTGGTCAGCTGGTTGCCGAGAATCAGCCGGTCGGTGGTGGAAAGGCCAGTGGCGCGGCTGAGCGCGTCCTGCTGAGCCTTGATGTTGCGGTCGAGGATGCGGAGCGCATTCTCCTCATTGCCGACGAGGAGCTCGAGGTTCGCGATCTTCGTTTTGGAGTAGCCGGCGAGCGAGTTCGAGTTGATGACGGTCAGCGCGAGCGCGTTCGCAGCCGCGGCGGCCCTGCCGCGGAAGGCACCGGTGACGGTGATGGCGACCAGCGGGTTCTGCCCCAGCCGCGTGATGTTGCCCGTGACCGCCTGCGTGGAGATGTGGCCGCGGAGCTGCGACGGCTTCAGGCCCACCTTCCGCGCGACCGCGTCGATCGTCGCCTCGGAGGTGACGATCTGGCGCACCGTCGACGGGTTCGTCGCCTGGCTCTGCACCTGCAACCCGCCCTGGGAGAGCGGCTGGCCCAGGTAGACGACGGCCTTGGCCTTGAAGACCTGCGCCCCGCCGAGCGAGATCAGGTAGCCGATCACGAGGCCGGCGGCGAGGCCCGCGAGCGGGAGCCACCAGTGGGTCGTGATCGTCTCCCAGTGACGGCGCAGGTCGACTTCGCGCTCGGCGTCGAGATCCGGCGTGTCCGGCGAGGTAGGCATCGGCGCGTGAGCCTACCCGCGCTTGCGGGGCGCGAGGGCGAAGATCCGCGCGAGACCGACGAGATACAGCCGCCGGCGGTCGGAGACGACGGCCGCGTACGAGCCGCGCCGGAACGTCCAGAGCACCTTGCCCGAGCGCGGGTCGAGACCGTACGTGCGCCCCTTCAGCGTCGAGAAATAGAGGATGTCGCTGATCACGATCGGCGAGCCGGAGATCGCGCCATTGGCCTTGAACTTCCAGCGCACGTCACCCGTCGCGGCGTCGAACGCATACATCGTCCCGTTGTAGGAGCCAGCGAAGACCCGCTCCTGCCACACCGCTGGCGAGGCGTAGACGTAGTCGCCCGTGCCGTGCGACCAGCGCAGCTTCCCGCTCGTCGCGCCGAAGGAGTAGACCTTGCCGTCGGTCGAGCCGATGTAGACCCGTCCGTAGGCGACCGCCGGTGTCGAGTAGAAGCGCCCCCGCGCGCCGAGCCGCTGCTGGGCCGAGGCGCGCCAGAAGAGCTTCCCCGTGCGCGCGTTCAGAGCGTAGACGTGGTGGTCGTACGAGCCGAAGTAGACGCGGCCGCCGGCGTAGGCGACGGCGTCCTTGACCTTGTCGCCGGTCTGGAACGTCCAGCGAGTCGCGCCGGTGGCGGCGCTGAGCGCATAGACCTTGCCGTTCCAGTCGCCGACGTAGACGACCCCATCGACCACGAGCGGCGAGGACTCGCTCGGGGCGATCTTCACGCGCCAGCGCACCTTGCCGGTGTCGGCGTTCAGCGCGACGACCATCCCGTCGAGCCCGGAGCGGGTCGCGTTGCACGGCGGCTTGTTCAGGAAGGTCATGAAGACGGTGTGGTTGTCCACCGCCGGCGTGGACGCGGTGCAGCGGTGTGTGCGGTAGGTCCAGCGCGCCTTCACGCGCTTGGTGTCCACAGCGAAGAGGGTGCCGTCGGCGTTCGCGAAGTAGAGGCGCCCGTACGCGACCGCGGGGGGGAACTCGACCAGCGAGTGAGCGCGGAAGAACCAGAGCGGCTTGTACGGCGGCTCGACGAGCATGCGCTCCGCGTTGCCCTGGCGCGAGGCGTCGTAGCGGTACATTGGCCAGCGGATCTTGGCGACCGGGGGCGGCGCAGCGGGCTCCTCGTGAGTCGTCACGAACTCCTGGGTCGACGAGCCGTGGACGTCGCTGCCCTGGTGCTTCCGGTAGAGACCGAAGGCGGCGAGCCCGCCGACGAGGAGCACGATCACGCCCGCCGCCGCGAGGAGGATCTTCTTCATCGCCGCCTGTGCTCGACCGCGTAGAGCCGGGAGAAGCCGTGGAGAAGCAGGCGGCGCCCGTTCCCGGAGACCGGTACGAACGCCCCGTCCGGGAAGCGGAAGATCTCGCGGCCGGTGCGGGCGTTGAGCCCGTAGATGCGGTGCTGGCGGTTGCTGAAGTAGACGACGCCGTCGACGATCGAGGCCGCGCCGGCGATCGCGCCCGAGGTCGAGTAGCGCCACGAGACTCCCCCGCTGCGCGCGGAGACGGCGTAGAAGCCGCCGTTGTAGGAGCCGAAGTAGACGCGTCCGTTCCAGACCGCAGGCGAGGAGTAGACGTAGGAGCCCGTGCCTAGCGACCACAGCCGGTTGCCGCCGGTCGAGAAGGCGGTCAGCGAGCCTCCCGTCGAGGAGGTCGCGAAGACCCGGCCGTTGGCCACTGCGGGCGTCCCGTAGATGCGGCCGTCGACGGAGCCCGACCAGCGCAGGCCGCCGTTGCGCGCGGAGAGCGCGAGCAACCGGCCGCCGTAGTCGCCGATGAAGATCGTCCCGCCCGCGTAGGAGGCGCTCGAGGTGATCTTCGGCCCCGCGTTGTACGTCCAGCGCGTGCGGCGCGTCTGCAGGTCGAGCGCGTAGACCGTGCCGTTCCAGGCGCCGAAGTAGTCGACGCCGTTCAGCACGAGCGGCGACGACTCGATCGGCGCGCCGGTCGCGTAGCTCCAGAGCACGCGGCCGTTGTGGCGGTCGAGCACGTAGACGTGGCCGTTCATGGCGTGCACGACGAGCTGGTCGCCGACGATCGCGGGCGAGGCGGCCATGATCCCGCCCAAGTCGCGCCGCCACACTCTGGCGCCGTTGCGCATCGAGTAGGCGCGGACGCTGCCGCGGAAGTTCGTCACGAAGGCGATGCCCGCGTCGACCACGGCTGGGAACTCCATCAGCCCGCCGACGGGCGCGCTCCAGACGACCTTGAACGGCGGCCGCACGTGGATGAACGGGTGCGCTTGCGTCCGTCCGGGCGTGGCGCCGTAGCGCGGCCACTGCAGCTTCGCCTGGTAGACGCGCACGCCCACCTTAGGCTTGCCGCGGAACTGGAGCCGTTGCTGGTACGGGTCGTAGCCGGCTTTCGCGACGCTGACCGGCAGGCGCGCGTGCCGGCCGATGCGGATCCGGGCGACGCCGTCGCGCTGCGTGCGCGCGGCGTGCGTGCCGACACGGACGAGCGCGGCCCGCACCGGAGCGCTCGTGTCGCCGTCGAGCACGATCACGTGCACGTACGAGAGGTGCGGCTTCGGCGGGGTCGTCGGCGGGCGCAGAGCGGCCGGCGGCGTGCGCGCCGGCTCAGGCTGTGCATGCTGATCGTCGCCACACCCGGCGAGCAGGCAAAGCGCGACCGCGATCAGTGCGATGCGGCCCACCGACCGCAGGCTAGAGACCCCTTCGGTTGCCACATCTACCTGGTTCCTTCGGCCTTCTCCCACATCAGCGGCGCGCCCTCGCGCAGGTAGCGGCCGAGGGCGACCATCGTCGCGGCGGTCATCAGCAGGTAGTAGTAGGCGAGTCCGGCGCCGGGAACAGGCAGCTTCAGCTTCCCGGCCGCGGCGAGCGCCAACCACGCCGCCTGCGCCACGAGCGCGGCCGCGTAGGGCCAGCCGTCGTCCACGAGCGCGATGCTCGTGGCCAGCAGCGCGATGTGCAGGAAGCCGCTGCCGTAGCGGAGCACACGGTGCGAGAGCAGCTCCGCGAGGTAGATCGGCGGGACCCCGCGCAGGCTGCGCGCCTCGAACAGGTGGCGCCACGACCAGGGCAGCATCCGGACCTTGCGGCGGAACTCGTCCTCGTTGTCGCGGCTGGGCTTCTCGTAGGCGAGCGCCTCCGGCTCGTAGATCGCGCGGCGACCCTTCTGCACCATCAGGTTCGGGAAGCCGAGGTCGTGCCCGAACGGCCACTCGACGTAGTCCGAGCGGCGGACCGCGTAGATCGCGCCGTTGCCGCCGGTGATCGAGCCGAGCTCCGACTCGCTCCTGCGCAGCCACATCTCGTAGCGCCAGTAGACGCCCTCCCTGTTCGTCCCGTCCTGCCGCTGGAAGCGCACCTGGCCGCAGGCGTACGCGATCTCGGGATCCGCGAAGTTGCGCACGAGCTTTCGCAGCGCGTCCGGGGCCCACGTTGCGTTGGCGTCGCCGAAGGCGAGCAAATCGCTCTCGCTCTCGCGGACGGCGCGGTTCATGCTCGGCAGCTTCCCGCCCCGCTCGCAGGCGAGCAGGCGCAGGCGGGGGTCGCCATAGCCGGCGACGATCTCGTCGGTGCGGTCGGTCGAGCCATCGGAGGCCACGACGATGCTGAGCTTCTCCCCGGGGTAGTCGAGCTCGAGCAGGTTCTCGACGCGGCGGCCGATCACGTCCTCCTCGTCGTGCGCGGGGACGATCAGGGTCACGGTCGGCTCGATGTCCTGCCGCGCCACCGGGCGCCTGCGCAGGCGCGCGAGCGTCGCTGCGGCCACCGGGTAGCCGACGTGAGTCCACGCGAGCCCGCCGAGGCTCGCCCAGAAGATCGCTTTCAGGATCACGCCTGGACCGTAGCGCGATAGGCGGGGAAGAAGCCGTGGTCTGAGTCGCCGGCGAGGCGACGGTAGGCCTCCTGGTCGTGGACGGCCTTGCCCACCGCCATCTCGAGCTCGCCCTCGGGATCGAAGCGCAGCTTGAACTCGAACAGCGAGTCGCGCGCGCCGCCGACGCCGCCGCCGAGGTGGAAGCGCGTGTAGCCGAGCTCCTGCGCCCAGCGGGCGGCCTCGAGGAAGAGCAGCGCGTTGGCGCCGAGCTTGCGGCCCGCGTCGCTGGAGGCGCCGAGGTGGTAGTGGAGCCACGGCGGCGCCGCGAGGCAGAGCAGCGCCGCGTCGTCGCCGGCCTCGAACACGACGACGTGCTCGCGCAGGGTCGTCTCGAGCTCGTGCCAGTACGCGTCGGGGAAGCGGTAGAACTCCGACGCGCCCTGCCGTTCCATCGTCCGCTCGTAGAGGGCGCGGAAGGTGCTCAGGTCGTCGGGCCCCTGGATCGCGCTCGGCTCGACCGCCGCCGCGAGCGCCTTGCGCACGACGCGACGGTGGTGGCGATGCATGCGCTCGAACAGGTCGCCGTCGGCGTCGAGCCGCCACGCGACGGTGCCGCCCAGGCGCTCGACGCGGACGCTCTCGGGGGCTTGGCGCTGGTTGGCGTAGAGCGGGTGGAAGCGGACGAAGGTCGTGACGACGCCGTTGTCACGACACCACCCGTCGTACTCGCCCCAGAAGCCTTCGCCGACGGGACCGCCGTAGCCGTAAGGCGTGATCACGTCGGCCGGGTCGTCGCGCAGGATCGCCGTGAAAACGGCGGCCTCGCTGCGCAGGAACAGCGGCCGGCCTGGCTCGAGCAGCGTCGACGCCTCGACGTACTCGCGCGTCAGGTAGACGTCGACGCAGCCGAGCTCCGCGAGGAGCCCGTTCCAGTCCGCCGCCGCAACCTCGGAGATCACCGGTGGTCGTGCGCGCGCCGGCGCTCGATGTTCATCTCGTCCTCGACCGGCCGCTCCTCCTCGCGGCCGAGCTGCGTGAAGGTGCGGACGATGATCCTCAGGTCGAGCCGGAGCGACCAGTGCCGGATGTACCAGAGGTCCTGCTCGATCCGCTCGGGCCAGCTGATCTCCTCGCGGCCGTTCACCTGCGACCACCCGGTGATCCCGGGCTCGACGGCGAGGCGGCCGCGGTCGCTCTCGCTGTAGTTGGCGGCCTGCTCGGCGAGGTCCGGCCGCGGGCCGACGAGGCTCATCTCCCCGACGAGCACGTTCCAGAGCTGCGGCAATTCGTCGAGGCTGCTGCGGCGCAGGAAGCGCCCCGGCTTCGTGATCCGCGGGTCGTCGGGGACGACGCCGTACGGGTCGTCTGTCAGCTCATGCGCCAGCTCGAGGGCGTTGGGCACCATCGTTCGGAACTTGAGCATCCGGAAGCGCCGGCCGTTCTTGCCCACGCGCTCCTGCGCGAGCAGCACCGGCCGCCCGTCGTCGATCAGGATCCAGAGCGCGATCGCCAGGAGCGCCGGCGAGAGCAGCACGAGCAGCACGATCGCGGCGAGCCGGTCGAGCACGCGCTTGACGACCCTCATCGCCGCACCTCGCGGTAGAGCCGGTCGTGGGCGCCGCCGCTCTTCACCCACGTCAGCTCGCCGGCCGCGCGTTGCGCCCCCTCGTAGGCCGACGCGAGACGCTTCGGCTGCAACAGGCGCGTGGCCGCCTTCGCCAGCGCCTCCGCGTCGCCTGGGGGGACGACCTCGCCCGCCTGGAACTCGCGCACGAGCTCGCCGAGGGAGCCGACGTCCGTCACCACGACGGGGCGACGGTATCCGATCGCGGTGGCCAGCACCCCGGACGAGTCCAGCCGCCGGTACGGGAGCACGACCGCCGCCGCCTGCTTCATCAGCTCCCGCACCTCGTGCTGTGGGCGGAAGCCGAGCCGCCACTCCACGCGGCCGTCGAGGTCGACCGGCTCGACCGGGTCGAGCGGGTCGCCGGCGACGACCAGGCGCGCGTCGCGGATCTGCGGCAGCGCCTCGAGCAGGACGTCGAGGCCCTTGTAGTCGCGGATCAGGCCGAAGAAGAGCAGCGTGCGCCCCTCGGGCGGCGGCAGCTCCTCGCCCTCGAAGACCGGGTGCGCGATTCGCGCGATCCGCTCGCGGCCAAGGCCGAGCTCGACGAGCTGCTCGACGGCCCGGTGCGAGTGGACGACGACGCGCTCGGCGGTCTCGAGCACGTCGGGCCAGACGCGGAGGGCCTGCGGCCGCCTAGGGACGACATCGTGCGCGGTGAAGACGACGGGCCGCTCGTCGGCAACGCGGCGCAGCCAGCGCAGGTCGTGCTCGGGGCGCGGGAGCCACTGGACGTGGACGACGTCCGGGTCGAGCCGCTCGATCCGGCGCAGGAGGCGCATCACGCTCGGCGGGTACTCGGCCGCCTTCAGCGCGAGCCGCGCGGGCGCGCGCCGGAAGAGCCGGGTCGAGACCGGCGCGAACAGCTCCTCGCGATCGTAGTGCTCGGGGGTCGGCGAGTCGCCGTGAGGAAAGCGCGAGGTGAGGAGCGTGACCGCGTGACCCTCGGCTGCCAGTGCCGTCGCCAGCGCGTGGTCGTACGGCGGTGTGTACGCGAGCGGGTCGACCAGCGCGACGCGCATCAGAGCCGCGAGCGAAGGTAGGTGAGGCTGGCGAGCGCGGGTTTCGGGTCGTCCGCGGCGAAGACGGAGCGCACCTTCCGGCGCTGGACGTAGGGGCGCAGGAACGCGGCCGGCCCGAGCTCTCGGCGCCTGGCCATCTGCGCCGAGACCCACATGTCCTTGGCGAAGTAGACCCAGAAGAGGCCCTCCGGAAGCGTTCGCTCGGGGCCGGTGTTCGCGCCCGTGAGATCGTCGTAGGCGACGCGGGCGATGCCGAGCTCCGGGCCCGTTGCGATTCCGGCCCAGACCGGCGGGCGCGTATTGACCTCGAGCAGCTTCAGCTCGCCATCGCGCGGGTCGCGCACGAGCTCGACGTGGGCGAGGCCCGTATAGCCGGCGGCGCGGAGGAGCCGCAGGCCCTGCTCGTGTACCTCGGGGTCATCCGCGGAGGCGAAAACCGCGCTCGTGCCGAAACGCAGCGGCCCCTGGCGAATCTTGCGGCCGACGACGCTGGCCTTCGGCTCGCCGTCGCGCCCGATGTACGTGAACAGCGACCAGACGTGCTCCGAGGAGTCGGGCACGAGCTCCTGGACGATCGTGTGGAAGCCGTGCTCGCGGGCGCGCTTCCAGCCGGCGACCGTCTCGTCGAGGTCGCGGCCGACGAACGCCTTCTCGCCGAAGGCGACTGCGAACTCCTGGCCCTCGACCGCCTTGAGCAGTAGCGGCGGCTGCAGGCCGGCCGAGCGGATCTGCTCCGGGCTCTCGGCCGGGAGGGTCTGCGGCGCGGCGATGCCCGCCTCGGCGGCGACCTGCGGGAGGAGGTCCTTGCGTCGGAGGCGGCGTGTGGCCTCGGGGTCGTCGGGGAGCGGCACGTCCGCGAGCCCGCGAATCTCGTCCCAGCGGTCGAGCAGAAGCTCGACGTTCTCGTCGCGCTCGGGAAAGAGGACAGGCCGCTCGGGAAGGGAGCGCAGGGCGTCGAGGAGGCCGTCGACCCCGTCCACGCAGCGGGCACTCGCGAGGTAGCGCGAACGGAGCCCGAACTCCTGCGGCCGGAGCGCAACGCCGTGCACGGGTAGCCCTTGGCGCCCAAGGCTGCGAACGATCGCGAGCCCAGCGTGCAGCAGCCCGAACACGACCACGGGCCTCATCCCGACCGTCCGTTTCGGTCATGGGCTAGGGACAGTCCCTGGGCCATGACCCGCCGGCTCGAAATTGGCTTGGCCAAGCGTGGAACTGTCTCGTTTGGACACGTCCTGGGGACTGTCCCTGGGTCTTGTCTGTTCCGGACCTGGCTCATCGAAGGGCTTCTTCGTAGGCGGCCAGCGTCGCGTCCGTCACGGACGGCCAGGAGAAATGGGTTCGGACCCGCTCTCGAGCGGCTTCGCCGAGCCGGCGGCGCAGGGCTTCGTCACCGAGCAGGCTCTCCAGCGCGGCGCGTAACGCAGCCACGTCGCCGGGCGGCACGAGCAGCCCGGTCTCGCCGTCGACGACGAGGTCCAGCAGACCGCCGACCGCGCTCGCCACGACCGGCCGGCCGTGGGCCATCGCCTCCGCGCACGCGACTCCGAAGCCCTCCCGGTGCGACGGCACCGCCACCACCGCACCGCGTTCGTACAGCGGCCCGAGCTCGTGGTGCGGCACGAACCCGAGCGCCCCGGGCACGCGCTCCCGGAGAGGCCCGTCGCCCGCCACGACGAGCCTCATGCCCGCCGCTGCCTGCAGCAGCTCGAGGATCCCCTTCTCCGGCGAGAGGCGCCCGACGAACAGCACCTCTGGCGGCTCGGCCGGCGCACCAACGTGCGCGGGCACCTCGACGGCGCTCGGGATCACACACACCTCGCGTGCACCGAGCTCGCGCGCCGAGTCGGCCAGCGCGTTCGACGCACAGATCACGAGCCGAGCCCGCCGCAACACCGCTCGCGCCGGCCGCCGCGCACGCCGCGCGAGCTCGACGTCGGTGCCCCACAGCTGAACGACGAACGGCTTCCCGCAGGTGAGCGCGGCCACCCCGGCCGAGAGCCAGTGCGCGTGCACCAGATCGGCGTCCCACGCCGCCCGCCTCGCTGCCGAGGCGAACGACCCGAGCATCGCCGGCACGAGCGCCGCCTTCCACGGCTGCCGCCGCAGGTTCCCGACCACCCCGGAGCCGTACGCGATCCCGAAATGACGGAACGAGGCCGGCGAGACCACGTCCACCTCGACACCCCGCTCGCGCAGCTGCTCAACCGCGTCGGCCACGAACACGCCCGCCGCGTCCCCTTCGAAGCGCGGGTAGGACGTCGTCAGCACCACGACCTTCATCGACGACTGAACACCGCGGGCACGGCGAGCAGGAGCATCGCGAACACGTAGAAGTAGAGGAACGACATCGTCAGGTAGAAGACGTTCGCGGCCATCGTTCCGACCAGAGCGGCGGTCATCCCCCATGCGAGCGGCCGCAGCCGCGCCGCCAGCGGATCGCCCGCGGCCGCCAGTGCCCGACCAAGCCGCCGGGCCACCCCGACCCGCGCGAACAGGTACCAGAGGAAACCCGCGAACAGCGCCGTCCCGACGAGCCCGCCTTCCACCAGGAGCGCGACATAGAAGGAATGCGGGCCCCAGTTCGTCTTGCCGGTCACGAACTCGTAGTAGACCGAGAAGTTGTTGAAGCCGAGCCCGAAGAGCGGGTGCTGGTGCAGCACCTGCGGAACGAAGTCGTAGACGCCGAAGTGTGCGGTCGTCGAGCGCCCGCCCGTTTGCAGACGCGAGCGGACGACCACGTCGAAGAAGTGCCGCCGCCGGTAGACCTCGAACGCGACCGGCAGAGCCACGAGCGCAAGCGGCAGCACGGCCGCGCGCGAGAAGATCAGGTGCCGGTAGGGCACGAGCAGCACAAGCGCGCCCACGACGAGCCCGAGCATCCCGCTGCGCGAGAGCGTCGCCAGCTCGACGAGCAGCAGGAACCCGATCAGCACCGCGAGCGGGCGGCGCAGGCGGTGACTCCGCTCGAGCCGCAGGTAGAGCGGAACGAGAATCAGGATCGGCAGCACCAGCTCGATGCCGAGGTGGTTGGGGTCGCCGGTGAGCGCGTTCGGGCGGTAGACGCTCGAGCCGTTGACGGCGCCGTAGATATTGATCTGGCTCGCTCCGCGCGTCAGCGGCTGCAGCACCAGCGAGTCGAGGTTGTGGCCCGCCTGCGCCGAGAGCAGCTGCAGGACGCCGTAGGCGCCGTTGACGGCGATCCCGCCGAGGAACCACCCGAGCGTGCGCCAGAAAAACGCGATCGGCTTGCGCGCGAGGTAGATCACGCCGACGACGAGGAACGCGAAGTGCAGCAGCCACTTCGTCAGGCCTTTGCCGTACTGGTCGAGCGCCTGCCCAGTCTCGAGGTTGAAGAACCCGATCAGGTAGACGAGCAGGAAGGCGCCGAGGAATCCGAGCAGCACAACCGCCGTGCGTGGCACCGGGCCGGTGCGCCGGCCAAGGCGGTCGAGCGCGTACGAGAGGAGGAAGCCGACCGCGGTCAGGTCGGCCAGAAAGACCGAGCCCGCCACGTTCCACTGCACCTTGGCGAACGTGCAGCAGAACGCGGCCGCGAGGAAGAAGAACGGGACGAGCTTGCTCTCCCGGAGCTGTGTGCTCACTCGAGGCTCCAGAGCAGCTCGGCCAACTCCTCGACGCGTGCCTGGCGCGAGAGGCTCTTGCGCTGCTCCTCGCTCAGGTAGCCCTCCTGCAGCCGGCCCGCCTTCCAGCGCGCATGCAGGCCAAGGAGCGCCTCGCGGATGCCCTTCTCGTCCTCGGGCGCCACGACGACGCCGGCGCCGGTCTCGCGCACGAGCTTGGCCGCGGCGCCGTCGGTCGGCACGGCCGCGAGGATCGGCCGCTCGGCGGCGAGGTACTCGAAGATCTTGCCGCTCGGCACGACGCGGCCCCGCCCGGCCGCGTCGGGCAGCAGCAACAGGTTCGCCTCGGAGTCGCGCTGCAGCTCGAGCGCACGCTGATGCGGCAGATAGTCGATCAGCTCGAGCCGGTCGCCCAACCCGAGCTCCTGCACCCACTCGCGGTCGACCGAGCGGAAGTCGCCGACGAAGCGCGCGGTCACGTCCACGAGGCCCGAAGAGGCCAGCGCGGAGAGGAACGCGCGTGGGTTGCGCTGGCCGAAGAAGCTGCCCGTATGGGTGATCCGAAACCGCTCGCCCGGCCGGTACTCGAGGCCGGCGAAGTCGTCGAAGTCGCTGCCGTTCGGGATCACACGCACCACGCCCTCCGGCTCGAACGACCGCACCTCGTCCGCGATCGAGTCGGAGACCGCGACGACCGCGTCGGCGCGCTTGGCCACCAGCCGCACGACCCGCTCGAGCGCCTTCTCCTTCGCCTGGACGGACTTGCGCTCGAAGCGCCGGTCTGCGTTCTGGACGAGCGAATCGCGCTGGTCGGCGACCCACGGCACACCGGTCCAGCGCTTGACCGCGGCGCCGATCAGGTTCATCGAGAGCGGCGGGCTCGTCGTGATGATCGCGTCGATGCCCTCGCTGCGCACGAGCCGGATCGCGGCCGGGATCGCGGTCGGCGCCCAGGTCACGCTCGCGTCCGGGAGCAGCAGCCGCCGCCCCGCGAGCCGCGCCTGGGCAATCGCCAGGTCGATGCCGCTCAGCCCGCGCAGCTCCTCGGAAGGAAGCCGTGCTTTCGGCCCCAGGTAACGCGCGCGGTGAACGAAGGCCTGCGTCGGCGGACGCAGCTCGTCGTCGCGATGGAGCCATTTCGGGTCGTCGGGCGCGAGCACGTGCGTCTCGATCCCGAGCGCAGGCAGGTGCGTCGCCAGCTTCAGCGGCCGCTGAACTCCGCCCCCGCCGGCGGGCGGGAAATACATGGTCACGAGCAGGACTTTCATCGGATCGGCGACGGCCCGAGCTCGCGCGCTCGGCTGCGCGACCTGGCGTGTCTGGGCCGCTCCCGCCCGACGAACGCCGGCGAAGCCGGCCTCCGCCGAACGTCCGCTTCACGCCGCCGAGCCGTCGCCGGTGCTGCCAGCACCGCCGACGTCTCGCCGCCGCGCCCCAGAGCAGCCAGCCCGCGCCCCGAGGCGTGCGATCTAGTGCCATCACCGATCATGGGATCCGGTACAGAACGTACCGCGACCCGGAGTACACGCGCGGCAGCGTGAAGCGCTTGTGCCGCACACGCGTGCGGTCGACCAGCAGCCACTTGGCACCGTAACTGCGCGGCAGCGAGAGCGGCCCGCCGTCACGGAAGAAGGCCAGCGCGTCGTGCAGGCGTGCGGTCGGGCGGTTCGCGCGCGTGTCCGCCACGTGGAACGGCGGGGCGGCGTTCACGTAGACCGGGGCGAAGGCGCCGAGCTCGTAGGCGGTGGTCGGGTCGGAGAAGACCACGTCGCCCGGCGAGACGTGCCTGCGAACAGCCAGTGCGAGCTTCTGCGGCAGGCCGGCCCGCGCGTGTGGCGAGCGGGTCCAGTGCGAGTAGCCGTGCACCGCAACCGGGAGCAGGAAGAGCGCGACGGCGGCGGCCGCAAGCGCGGTCAGTCCCTCGACCTGCGGGAGGCGTCTCCCCCTGAGCCCGGCGAAGAGCAGCGCCGCGACGGCGCCCCCGAAGGCGAACCAGGTCAGTGCGCCCGGCGCGCCGTGCTCCGGCCGGTACGGCGAGCCGAAGTCGCCGGGGAACCACTGCTGCAACGCGATTCCGGCGATGAGGGCGACCGGGAGCACGGCCAGGCGCAGGAATCCCGCGAGCACGAGGGCGCCGCCGACGAGGATGAACGGCCGCGGCGAGAAGCCCACGATCCGCCGGGCCTGCGAGATCGAGACCGCGTCCGCGAAGTGCGGGAACACGAACGGCAGCAACGTCACGATGAAGATCGCGAGCATCGAGCCGAGCACGAAGGCGCCCCACAGGCGCCGGTGGGCAAAGAGCGCGAGCGGGAGCAGCACGAGTGCGACAACCGCGATCGCGCCGGCCCGGCCGAAGACCTGCGGGCTGAGCCGGTAGCTGTGCAGGCCGAAGACGTCCAGCTCCGCGGCGTAGCCGACGAACGCTCGCCTCAGCTCGACGCGCGACGGGTTATGCGAGACGGTCTCGCGCACGACCGGGAGCAGCCAGACCGCGACGAGCCCGGCCGGCACGAGGATCGCGCCCAGCGCAGCGCCGATGTGCGGGATGTCGTGCCGCACGTCGAGAGCGGCGCGCACGATCAGGAAGCCGGCGAGCCCGATCGCGATCAACAGCGAGTAGCTCGGGTGGACGAGCGTCATCGCGGTCGAGGCAACCGCCACCGACGCGAGCAGGGTCACGGACGGCTCGCGGACGTAGGCGAAGACGAGCGCGAGCAGAGCCGGCAGCAGAAGCACCCGCGAGGCAGTCGCGGGGAGGGCCAGCGACGAGTACGCGCCGCCGTGTCCCGGCGCGAGGCCGATCAGCGCGAACTCCGCCAGCGCGGTGGCGACGCCGCACCAGCGCGAGCGGAAGAGGATCGTGCCCGCCTCGTAGGTGAGCACGAACGAGAGCGGCAGGAGCACCGTCGGCAGGTGCAGGAAGGCCGAGGGCGCGCCCACGCCCGCGAGTCGCGCGATCAGGGCGACCGCCGTGTGCCAGAGCGGAAACGCGTAGCCCGGGTGCAGGCCGCCGTCGCGGAACTCGTCCACCGAGTGCAGCGAGAGCGAGTCGAGCGCGAGCAGCTTCTGCACCCGCGCGAGGTGGAAGAACGCATCGCCGTCGTAGCGGGAGACCCACCAGAGCGAGATCCCGGCGACCAGGCCGAGCACGAGCACGGCGAGGCTCCAGGCCGACACCTCCGTCGAGCGCCGCGTCGCGAACGGCACGGCGACGACCGCGATCACGACCAGGAGCGCAAGCGCCAGCCAGAGAGACGAATGGAACGCGAACATCGCCGCGGCCGCGACGAAGAGGGCTCCCATGCTCCAAACGAAGGCGCCGGCGAATCCGCGCACCCCAAGCGCACGCGCAACGAGAGCGCCAGGGAGCAGCAGGCACGCGGTCGCGGCGGCAAGCCTGAGCCCGAGGCCGATCCCCGCGGCGGGGAGCAGGCGCGAGAGGGCGAGCAGCGCGGGCGCCGCGAGCCAGGCGAGCGGGAACGAGCGCGGGAGCCGCACGCCGAGGTCGGCGGTCAGCGTGCTCATCTCCGCAGCAGGCGCGCGACCTGCACGAGCGCGGGCTTGGGGTCGTCGGCCGCGAAGACGGCGTCGGAGTACGGAGGCCGCTGCGGCGCAGGAGCCTCCCCCGGGAGGAGCGTGATCGCCCAGCGCCGCCGGTGCCCGTTGGTCGAGACCGGCTCGACGGGCTCGCCCGTGAGGTCGCGGTACGCGATCAGCGGCAGGTCGACCCCGCAGGCCGCCGCGAGGCCGTGCCATTGCCACAGGCGGGGGTTGACCTCCATCAGCTTGAAGGCGCCGTCTCGCTGGTCGCGCTTGAACTCGACCTGCGAGAGCCCGTGGAAGTCGAGCGCGCGCAGCAGCTTCAGCCCCTGGTCTACCACCTCGTCGACCCAGACCGCCTCACCCACGCGGCACGTGCCCACACCGGGGGGCGTCTGGCGCAGCTTGCGGCCCGAGAAGACGCCGAGCGCCTCACCCCCCGCCGACAGGTACGACCCGAGCGTGTAGAGCTCGTCGTCCCCGCCGGGAATCAGCTCCTGCACCATCGGCACGTAGGGCTCGGTGTCGGCGTATGCGGACTCGACCTCGGCCGGGGTCTCGCAGCGGAAGGCCTGGCGGCCGAAGCGCCGCTTGAACCCCTCGGTCGAGGACGGCTTGACCAACACCGGCAGGCCGAGCTCCTCGGCGGCCGCAACGGCTTCCGCACCCGAGCCCGCGTAGACGGTGCGCGGCACGGGAATCCCGGCCGCCTCGGCGGCCTCGAGCTGCGAGCGCTTGCTCTGGATCCCCGAGAGCACCTTCCAGGGCGGGAACGGGTAGAGGAAGCGACCGCCGAGCGCGTCGGCTCCGCGCGCGATCGCGTTGAGCGGCTCGTCGTGCGTGGCGAGGAGCGGCGCCGGCGCCTCGAGCTCGAGCCCGGCCAGGAAGGCGACGAACGCTTCTTCGTCCTGGGGGTCGGGCGTCAGCACGCGCTGCGCGTAACGCGAGCGGAAACCGAGCGCGCTCGGCCGGTGGTCGAGCGCGAGCACGCGCACGCCCGCGCGACCGAGCGAGCGAATCGCAGCGAGGCCGTTGACCCAGCCGACGTCGACAACGAGCGCGGGCGCCGTCACCCGTGAGACTCCAGCAGCTCTGCGGTCGATGACCCGGCCAGCCAGCGGGCGCCCTCCGCGTACGTGCGCCCGCGCTCGCCAGGAAAGGCGGCGCCGCGCAGCTGCAGCGAGGCAACCAGCAGCCGCCGCGCCCGCTCGGCCTCCCGCACGCCACGGTGCTTGGCGAGAAAGCGCAGGTGGCCACGCAGCTGCTCGCGGAACATCGGCCCCCAGTTCTGCCGCGTCGCCGCGCCGCCCACGTGCACGAACTCCGCATCCGGGGTGAAGAGGACCTTCCAGCCCGCCTGCCGGAACCGGTAGCACCAGTCGGTCTCCTCGCTGAACATGAAGAAGGCCTCGTCGAAGAGGCCAACGGTATCGGCAGCCTCGCGGCGGATGAGCAGGCAGGCGCCCATCAGGAAGTCGGCCTCGAGCGGCCGGTCGTGCGCGAACCCCGCGCCGTAGAACGCGTTCAGGGCGCGCGACCGGGGCGCGAGCTTGCGCAGGAAGAAGTACTCGGTCGCGAGCCTCCAGAGCGTCGGAAAGCCGCGCACGGAGCGCTGCAGCGTCCCGTCCGGATTCAGCAGGCGCGGGCCGACGACCGCGGCCTCCGGGTTCTCCTCGGCGAATGCGACGAGCCGGTCGATCGCGTCGCCGACCGCCCACGCGTCCGAGTTGAGGAGCAGGAACCAGTCGCCCGTGGCGACGCGCATGCCGGCGTTGGAGCCGCCGCCGAGCCCCTTGTTCTCCTGCTCGATCACGCGCGCCTCCGGGAACCTCTCGCGCACCAGCTCGAGGGTGCCGTCGGTCGAGCCGTGGTCGACGACGATCGTCTCGTGGCCGCGCACGCTCTCGAGCGCGCGCTCCACCCAGGGCAGCGCGTTGTAGGTGACGACGACGACGGAGACGCTAGCCATGGTCAGGCGTCGCGCGCGTGAAGCCGCGCAGGCTCTGCCAGCCGAGCAGCACCGCGCCCGGGAGCGAGAGGCAGAGCGTCACGACGAAGAACAGGAACCCGGTCGCGAAGGCCTTGTCCGCGTCGACGCCGAGGTTCCCGAGGAAGCTGACGAAGAACGACTCGCGCACCGCGATCCCGTTCACCGAGAAGGGCACGAGCAGGACGAGGAAGAGCAGCGGCCCCATCACGTAGTACGGCCGCGGCGAGAGCTCGACGCCGACCGCGCGGCCCGCAAGCCAGATCGCGAGCACGCGCACGGCCTGCACGGCGAGCGTGAGCGTGAAGACGCCGCCGAGCAGGGCGGGGTAGTCGCGGTAGGCATGGATGCCTTCGTAGGCGGCGCGGATCGGCCGCTCGAGCCGCACCGCGCGTAGGAGCGGTACCGTCCGCGCGAGCAAGGGCCGGATCCGGCGCGAGAAGAGCGCCACCGCCAGCACCAGCGTCGCGATCACGAAGGCGCCCTCGATCCAGAGGTAGGCGCCGACGTCGTAGCGGCCAACTGCGAGCGCGAAGCCGACTCCCGCGAGCGCTAGGGTGGCGGCCCCGCCGAGGGCGCGCTCGAGCAGGACCGAGCCGGCGACATCGCCGCCGCGGCCGGTGTGGCGCTTGGCCGTCTCGTAGATCCGCACCGCGTCCCCGCCGACTGCGGTCGGCAGCAGCTGGCCGGCCGTGTAGGCGACGAAGTACGCGCGCACGAGCCAGGCGAGCCGTTCGTGGATTCCGCGCACGTCCAGGAGCTGCTGCCAGCGCCAGGCCATCGGCCACACCGAGCCGACCATGATCGCGACCGCCGCGAGGAAGTAGCCCAGCTTCGCGTGCGCGAGCAGGTGCAGCGTCTTGCCGAGGTCGATCTTCCAGACGAGATACGCCGTGCAGAGGCCCGTGACGACGAGCGTCCCGCCGACCCGGAGGAATCGGTTCTTCACGTCTTAGGCGAGCGCTTGTGCATCGGCCGTGCCGAAGCGTACGTACTCGGCCGCGCTCTCCCTGCCCAGAGCGGCATCGAGCGCGAGGGCGTGCACGTCGACCCCGCGCAGCAGGCGGCAGAGCTCGGCTTCGCGGTCGCCCGGGTCGGTTCGCAGCTCGACGACGCGCGGCCCGTCGACGCCCAGGCGCAGGCGCGCCGAGACGAGGCCGTGCTCGATCCCGAGAGCCGCTGCGGCCCGCTCGGCGACGAGCGCCGGAGCTCCCGCTCCGAGCAGGGGCTGGAAAGCGCCGTCGACGAGGAATGCCGTCACCGTGACCTCGGCCGCACCGGGCGCCTCCTCGGCCAGTCTGTGGCCCTTGCGGTCGGGCGGGCGGAGCACGCACGGGAAGCCCGGCTCGACGCCCACGCCGGAGACCACCGCCCAGCGCGCCTGCGGGATGCGTGCCTCGCGCAGCCGCTCGAGCTGGCGCAGCCTCGAGGTGGCGAGAACCGCCGTCTCGGGCGAGATCGCGTGGGGCAGGCCGAAGCGGTCCGCGATCCGCGCCGCCGCCGCGACTGCAGACCCGAAGCCGACTACGCCGTCGATGTGCTCCGCCTCGGCGAGCCGCTCGAGCGCGGGCTCGTCGTCGGTCGGCAGGATCGCCCGGCGGTCGGCGAGCCCGAAGCCCGGAGCGGAGGCGTCGCGGTCGGCGACGATCAGGAACAGGCCCCGGGCTCGCGCCGCGGCGAGTAGCCCGGTCCGGTGCCCGCCGAGGATCAGGAGCCGCATCGAACCTCTCGATTTGCGGGGAAAGCTCCGGCAAGGAACAATTCCGGCGTGGCCACGATCCTCGGGGAGCGGGTCGAAGAGCTGAGAGCCGACCGCGAGCACGGCGCCAGCTGGATGGCTCGACGCGCCGTGGAGACGCTGGCCGAGGTCGCGGACGAGCAGGCAGCCACGGGCGAGGAGCTCCTGACGCACCTCGTCGCGGCCGGACGACAGCTTGCAGGCAGCCGTCCGGGCGTGGGCGCGGTCGCCGGAGCCGTGGGCCGGGTGCTCGCGGCGGCGGCAAGAAATGCCCAGCTCGAGCCCGACCAGCTACGGCAGCTCGTGCACGAAGAGGCGGAGTCGCTGGTCGACGGACGGCGCCGCGCGGCGGCTTCGATCGCGATCCAACTACGGGAGCGGCTCGAGGACGCGGTGGTGCTCACACACTCCGCTTCGGCAACGGTGCGCGAGGCCCTGCTTCGCACGCCGCCCGATCGCGTCATCTGCACGGCCTCTTCGCCGCAGGACGAGGGGCGTGCGTTTTCGGAAGAGCTGCGCGCCGAGGGCCTCGAGGTCGAGCTCGTCGAGGACTCCGAGGCTCCGCGTCAGCTCGAGTGGGCCTCGCTGCTGCTGCTCGGCGCAGACACCGTCTTCCGCGACGGCACTCTCTGCAACAAGATGGGCACGACGCCCCTGGCCGAGGCCGCCGCTGACGAGGGCGTCCCGACGATCGTCGCCTGCGAGGTGATCAAGCTCGCCCCGGTCGCCGCGGCCAACGCCCCGCAGCTCACCGCAGCGGAATTCGAGCTGACCCCGCCCGAGCTGATCGACTCCATCGTGACCGAGGAGGGCACGGTCTCCCCGGAGGAGATCCGCGCCCTCGTCGATCGAACGCCGTTCCTGCGCGACGGCTACGCGCTGCTTCGCGGCGCGTAAGACGGGCGCACCGGCAAAGCCGGCACGCCCTCTCAATCGGCATCGCAAGCGATGCCTCGGCTGCTTCGCGGCGCGTAAGACGGGCGCACCGGCAAAGCCGGCACGCCCTCTCAATCGGCATCGCAAGCGATGCCTCGGCTGTTGCGCTAGGCGGCCGCCTCCAATACCGGCTCGAGCGCCTCCTGCTCAGCAGGGCGCCGCTTGCGCGCGACACCGAGCGAAGCCACCGCGCCCAGGCCGACCAGGGCGGCGCCGACGTAGATCGCAGGCTGCATCCCGTCGACGAAGCTCTGGCCGCTCCCGTAACCGCCGTAGTGGGCGAACACTGAGGCGAGCACCGCGACGCCAAAGACGCCGCCGAGCTCGCGGATCGCGTTGTTGGCTCCCGAGGCCTGGCCCTCCTCCTCGGGCTTGACCGAGGAAAGGACCACGTTCGCAACCGGTGCGAAGTAGAGCGCCATCCCGATCCCGGAGAGCACGAACGGCGCGACGACGTGCACGTACGCGCCGGTCGGCGTGGTGACGAACCCGATCCAGGCAAGGCCGATCGCCTGCAGCGCGAGCCCGGTCACCATCAGCGGCCGGCCGCCGATGCGGTCGGACAAAGCCCCGGCCAGCGGCGCCACGAAGATCGGCATCGCCGTCCACGGCAGGATCCGCAGCCCCGCGTCGAGCGGCGAGTAGCCCTGCACGGTCTGGAAGAACTGCGCGAGCAGGAAGATCGAGCCGAACATCCCGAAGAACATGAACAGGGAAGCGGCGTTTGCGGCTGCGAAGGTGCGGTTGCGGAAGAAGCGCAGCGGCAGCATCGGCTCGGGCGCGCGCAGCTCCCAGAGCAGGAACAGCGCGAAGACCAACGAGCCGCCGACGAGCGCCGAGATGATCTCGGGGCTCCCCCAGCCGACCTGGTTGCCGCGCACGAGGCCCCACACGATCCCGAACAGGCCGGCGCTCGCGAGGCCGACGCCCCTCAGGTCGAGCGCATCGTTCGGTCCGTGGCTCTCGCGCAGGCGCAGGGCCGCGAGCGGGATCAAGACGAGCCCGATCGGCACGTTGAGCCAGAAGATCCACTGCCACGAGATGCCCTGCACGACCGCGCCGCCGACGAGCGGGCCGATCGCAACTGCCAGGCCGCTGATCCCGCCCCAGGCGCCGAGCGCGAGGCCGCGGCGCTCCGCGGGCACGGCCGCGCTCAGGATCGTCAGCGTCAGCGGCGCCACGATCGCGCCTCCCATGCCCTGCAGGGCGCGCGCAGCGATCAGCACCTCGATCGAGGGCGCGAGCGCGGCCGCCGCCGAGGCGACGGTGAAGATCGCGAGGCCGATAACGAACATGCGGCGCCGGCCGAAGCGGTCGCCGAGGGCGGCGCCGGTGAGCAGCAGCACCGCGAACGTCAGGGTGTACGCGTTGACCGTCCACTCGAGCCCGCTCAGGCCCGCGCCGAGGTCGACGCGGATCACCGGCAGCGCGGTCGTGACGACGAGGTTGTCGAGCGTCGTCATGAAGAGCGCGAGCGAGGTGATCACGAACGTCCAGATCATTGTTGTGCGGTTGTTCATCACATCCTCTCCTTGCTGGTAGTTATCACTCACTTACTTGGCTCCGAAAAAAAGTCACTTGTTCTCCAGGCACGACTCGAGCAGCTCCTTCGCCCACGGCGCCGGGTGGTCGAGCAGGTCCATCGAGGCGAACACGTTCAGCAGCATCCCGAAGGCGAAGAAGTCGCGGATGCGCGCCGGCTCCGCAGCGGAGACGCGCTCGACGTACTCGACGAGCCGGCCGTAGCCCTCGCGCACGACCTCGCGCACCTCGTCGTCGTCGCAGTCGGAGTAGGCCTGCATCTGTGCGCGCAGCCGCGTGCGGTCCCTGAGCAGGCCCATGTAGGCGAGGCCGATCGCGTCGAGCGCCTCCTCCCCGGTTTTGCCGGCCGAGGCCTCCTGGAAGAGCTCGAGCGTCTGGCTCAGGCAGCGCCGGACGGTCTCGAGGTAGAGCTCCTTCTTCGTGCCGAAGAGGCGGAAGAGGTACGGCTGCGAGATTCCCGCCTTGCGGGCGATCGTGTCGGTCGAGGTGCCGTCGAGGCCGTGCTCGCCGAACTCCTCGAGCGCGGCGACGAGGATCTCCTCGCGCCGCTCGTCGGCGCTCTTGCGGGTGGTTGTCGTCTCTGCCACGGGCAGTAAGTTAGCAGTCACTCACAACTTGTGTCAAGACCTAGCTGACGGCGTCCTCGGGCAGCGGGATCAGCCGAGCGCGGTCGCGGATGTCCTGCAGAACGGTCAGGCCCGCACGAGCGGCCACCACCGAGCGGTTCCAGCGGGGCCGGTACGCCGACAGGCTCGGGAGCGCCGCGAGCGCCGCCGCCCGTGCCGAGAGCGACTCGACGAGTAGCCCCTTGGCGCGGCGCGTCTCCCCGGTCGTGCGGTCGCCGCTCACGAGGGCGCGCGAATGCCGCACCACCCCGGCGTACGAGCGGGCGCGGCGGACGAGCTCCGCCTGCGAGAGCCGGCCGAGGCGCCAGTCGCGGAACGCGAGCTCGTAGCCGGTCAGCGCACTGCTGACGGGCTCGTAGTCGCGGACGAGGCGCTGGTGCTCGCGGTCAAGCGCGAGGAATGACACCTTCGGGGGCGGCGGCGGAGGCTCCACCCGCCGCTTGCCGTAGTCGCAGCCGACCGCGAGCGGCACCGCCGCCAGGAGGACGCAGGCGCGCCAGTAGACTCGGCGGGGATGAGAGTCCTGGTCACGGGGGCCTCCGGCTTCGTCGGCCGCGCCCTGGTCGACGAGCTTCGTCACGGGGACGGAGCCTACGAGGTCCACCCGCTCGGACGGCGCGACGGCGACCTCGCCGAGGAGGGCGTGGCCGAGGCCGCGGTCGCCTCGGCGAAGCCGGACGTGGTCGTCCACGCGGCCGCCCGGATCGGCGTCGTGCGCTGCGAGGACGAGCCGGAGCTGGCGTTGCGCTCCAACGTGGCCGCCACCGCGTTCGTCGCACGTGCAGCCGTGGCCCACGGCGCGCGGCTCGCATTCGTCTCGACCTCGGACGTCTACGGCGCCGCAGGCTACGCCGACGAGGACACACCGCCTGTGCCCGAGAGCCTCTACGCGCACACGAAGCTGTGGGCCGAGCAGGCGGCCGCGCTGTATGTGCCCGACGGCCTCGTATTGCTGAGGCTCGCCAACCCGTACGGGCCCGGCGTGGACTCCGCCCAGGGCAAGGGCGCGCTCACGACGATGCTGCTGCAGGCCCAGGCACGCGAGCCGATCCCGGTCTTCCGCGGCGAGGCCCGCTGTTTCTGCTGGATCGACGACGTCGTCCGCGGGATCCGCCTCGTCCTGGAGTCGGGCGAGAGCGGCGCCTTCAACGTCGGCTCCGACGGCGAGCCCGTCTCGCTCGGAGACGCGGCACGCCTCGCCTGCGAGCTGACCGGGGCGCCACATGACCTGATCCAGGAGGTCGAGCCGCCGGCCGGCCGCGTGATGACGCGGATCTCGGCCGAGCGGCTGCGCAGCCTCGGCTGGCGCTCGGAGGTCGGGCTCGATGACGGCATGCGCCGGCTGCTCGAGTCACTGCACGCGACCACTCCTGCGTAGATGCCGAAAGCCTTCGTTCTCAGCGGCGGGTCACGCTCGCAGCTCGGGCTGCTCGAGCAGGCGCGCGCACTCGGCCACGAGGTCTGCGTCGTCGACGGCTCGCCCGACGCGCCGCTGCTCGCCGACGCGGATCACCGCATCGTCCGCAGCTTCACGGACGTGAACGGCGTCGCCGGGGACCTCGAGGCGCAGGGCATCGAGCCGGTCGCGGTCGCGACGATGGGCTCGGACCAGGCCGTCCTCCCCACGGCGCAGCTCGCCGAGCTGCTCGGCCTGCCGGGCCTGCCGGTCGCGACCGCGCGCACCGTCGCCGACAAGCGGCGCATGCGGGCCGCGTTCGACCGCAAGAAGGTGCGCTGCCCGAAGGGGCGCGAGGCCGCGAGCTTCGAGGAAGCCGAGCAGGCCTTCCACCAGCTCGGCGCGCCGGTCGTCGTCAAGCCCGTGGACGGGTCGGCCCAGCGCGGGGTGACGGAGGTGCGTGCGGAAGGCGAGCTCGCGCCTGCGGTCGACCGCGCGCTCGCGGCCTCGCGCGCCGGCGCGATCGTGCTCGAGCAGTACCTCGACGGCGACGAGTTCACCGTCAACGGCTTCATGCTCGAAGGTGAGTACTTCCCGATGAGCGTCACGCAGCGGCTGCTGCACCCGCCGCCGCCGCTCGGCGTCTGCATCGCGCACCGGTACCCGTCACAGCTCGCGAACGAGGAGCCGCTGTTCGAGCTCGCCCACAAGGCGAGCCGCGCCGTCGGGCTCGAGACGGGGCCCTCCTATGTCCAGGTGCGGATGCGCGACGGCCAGCCCTGGGCGATCGAGGTCGGCGCGCGGCTCGGCGGCGGCAAGGACGCTGAGCTCGCGAAGCTCGTGACCGGCTTCGACGCGATCCGGGCGAACGTGCTCTGGGCGCTCGGCGAGCTCACGCGCGGCGACCTCGAGACCGGTGAGGCCCAGGCCGCGTGCGGCCAGGTTCGGTTCGTCGTGGCGCCTCCGGGCCGCATCGTGCGGCTCGACGCGAACCCGGCGCTCGCGCTCGAGGGCGTCCACGAGGCCGGCTTCTACTGGCGCGAGGGTATGACGCTGCCGCCGCTCACCTCGGGCGCGGAGCGGCTCGGCTACCTGCTGCTGACCGCTCCCGGCGAGGACGAGCTCGATGCGCTCACCGACCAGGCACTGGCGGCGCTCGACGTCGAGATCGCCGTCGAGAGCGCGCTCGTGTGAGAGTCATTCACTCGCCGGTCAACGTCGCCGGCGGGCCGGGGGCGATCTCGGCCGGGCTGCAGGAGCTCGGCGTCGACAGCACGCTGCTCGTCTTCAACGAGCGGCCCTTCGAGCGCGGCTTCGACGTCAACCTGCGGCTGCGCGACACGAGCCGCGCGAGCTCGATCCCGTTCAACCTGCCCAAGCAGCTGCGGGCGCTCGCATGGGCGCTGCCGCAGTTCGACGTCTTTCACTTCCACGCGGGGCTGACGCTTGCGCCGAGGCGACTGACGCTGCCGCTGCTGCGCGCGAGGCGCAAGGGGATCGTGTTCCAGTCGTGGGGCTCCGACCTGCGCTGGCGCAGCGCCTCGGAGGTGCCGTACCTGAAGGGCGCAGGCGCGGTGATCGTCGGCAGCTACCAGACGCGACGCCTCGCTCCGCGCGGCCCGTGGCCCGAGTACGACGTCGTGCCGCCGGCGATCGTGCTGCGCGACTGGGAGCCGTCCCCGATCGAGCCGGGCGACGTCCTCCGCATCGCACACGCTCCGAGCAAGCGGGCAGTCAAGGGCACCGAGGCCGTGCTCGCCGCCGTCGAGTCGCTGCGGGCGCGGGGCGCGCCGGTCGAGCTCGACCTGATCGAGGGCGTGCCGAACCGCGAGGCGCGGCTGCGCTACGCGGCGGCCGATGTCGTCGTCGATCAGCTCAGGGTCGGCTGGTACGGGATGTTCGCGATCGAGTCGATGGCGCTGGCCAAGCCGGTCGTCGTCCACCTCGACGCGGACGCGGCGGCGGAGACGGAGGAGGCGTTCGGCTTGGAGCTCCCTCTCGTGCGCGCCGACGAGGGGAGCCTCGAGGACGTGCTGGCCGGGCTCGTCGAGGTGCGCGAGCAGCTACCCGAGCTCGGCGGCCGCAGCCGTGAGTACGTGGAGCGCGTGCACGCGCACACGGCGGTCGCACGCCGCGTGCTCGAGATCTACGAGCGCGTCATCCCCATCAGCTCGTAGATCCCGATCGGCGACCACGAAAACCCGGTTACGCCCGCGGCCAGGGAGAAGTGATCTCTCGCCGTGTAGACCGGGATCGCCGGCACGCCGTCGTGCAGCTTCTCGACGAGCTTCCGCTCGAGCAGCCAGCGCTGGCCGTCGTCGAGGGTCCGCACCGCCTGCATCATCAGGCGGTCATACGAGCGGTTGCACCACTGCGCCACGTTGAACGCGCTCCCGCACGGAAACAGGTCGAGGAGGTTGTAGGCATCGAAGAACTCGGAGCTCCAGCCGAGCAGCACAACGTCGACTCCGGGCTGCGCGGGCGGGCCGGCGAGCCGGTTCAGCTCGGCCAGGCTCGGCACCGAGTGGAAGGCGAGCTCGATGTCGTACGAGCGCAGCTCCGGCTCGCTCCGGCGCAGCTCGGCGGCGATGCGGGAGCCCCGGCGATCGGACGTCGCGTAGGCGAGGTTCAGGCGAAGCGGCGGCGGCGCCGAGCGCAGCAGTACCGGCCGGTGCGAGTTGACCGTCTCCGCGCCCGGCATCGCAGGCGGGATTAGGACGGGCGCCGGGCCGCCGAGCTTCAGATGCGTCAGGACCCACGCGACGTACTGGCGCGCACCGAGGTCGGCGAGCGGCGTTCCCTGCGTGACGAACCAAAGCAGGCCCGTTGCAAGCGTCGGGACCGCGTGCGAGCCGGCGGGGGCGGGGCCGGCGGTGTCGATCCAGGGGAAGCCCGGAGCGGCGAGGCCGCGCGGGAGGATCGCCGCGGCGCCCTTCGTGGCCGTGCCGAGCACGAGGCGCCTCGGCTTGACCGCATCCACGTTCCAGTAGTTGAAGTTGCGCTCGAGCACGAGGCGCTCGGCGCTCCGCGAGGCGAGCCGGAAGGGGCCGCTGGTCGCGGTGCCGCTCTTCGGAACCGGGAAGAAGACGGGCCAGGCGACCTGCTCGTCGAGCCAGGGCACCGGGTGGCCGAGCGTCACGCGCAGCGTCCGCTCGTCGGGGGCCTCGACGCCGATCGAGCCCTTGCCGGTCACCCGGTAGCGGCGCGCGCCCGCGATGTTCTGCATCTCGGCGCGCGCGTACGAGGAGTGCAGCGGCGGCGAGAGCGCCCGCAGCCAGGAGCGGCGGAAGTCCTCGGCGGTGATCGGCGCGTCGTTGCTCCAGCGGATGCCCTTGCGCAGATGGAACGTCCAGACCAGGCCGTCGTCGCTCGTCTCCCAGGAGGTGGCCAGGTCGGGCTCGACGTCGGTGCCCGAGAAGCGGGTCAGCCCGGCGTAGAGCTCGTGCGAGACGTTCAGCGAGGGCAGGTCGTCGACCTTCGCCGGGTCGAGCGTGCCCGGCAGGAGCGGCAGCGCGAGGCGCAGCACCGGGCCGTCGTGCGGCTTCGGTGCGGAGGAGCCGCAGGCCGCGAGCGCCAGGACGCCCGCGAGAGCCGCTAGCCGACGAGCCGTCGCCATACGTTGTCGAGCAGCCCGTAGGTGAGGCCCCGCCCCATGCGTAGGAAGGTGTAGTTGCCGGTCGCGAACACCTGGCCGCGCCCTGCGCGCGACCACACCAGCGCCGCGTCGATCACGCCGCGCTTGCCGCGGAGGATCGCCTGCGCCGCAACGACATGGTCGCGCGGGGTCAGCTGCGGGTCGATCCGGTCGCTCTCCGACGCGGCGATCCCGAACGCCTGGCCCGGCCCGATCCCCGTGCCGCGGAACAGCCAGCGCACGCGGTCATAGTCCCGCCCGCCCGCGGCGACGTAGGGCCGGGCGCGGGCATGCGGGAAGCAGCAGCCGTCGTAGCCGACCCCGGTGAGGGCGAAGTCGGAGCGACCCTCGCGGGCGTCGTAGTCGGTCAGCACGACGGCGTTCGAGTCACGGTCGATGCGCACCTGGCGGTAGAACGGGTTCGCCTGCAGGAAGATCAGGCTGCCGCCGCCGTCGCGGTAGCGCTTCAGCAGGTCGTAGGTCGCCGGCTCGTAGTACTCGCTGTGGCCGGGGAAGACGACCGCGGCGTAGCGGCGCAGCGTCGAGAGCGGCAGGCGGCCGAGCTCGACGTCGGTCACGTGCTGCGTGCGCACCGAGCGGGAACAGAGCCAGCGCGAGAACGGCGCTGCCGCCTTGTGGTCGTCCTCGACGCCGCCGCGCAGGATCGGGCCGGTCAGCGAGACGCGGCGCTGGCGCCAGAACTGGTACCAGCTGTCGGGGATCCCGTTCAGGTCGGCGTCGTAGGCGTTGTACGCGCGCCAGGTCAGGTACGGCCAGACGACCAGGGCAGTGTGCGGGCGCGGGTGGTCGAGCGAACGGCGGTCGCGGACGACGACCGGCGCATCGAAGCGGTCGCCCTGCGAGGTCACCACGGCGTGGTAGAGGCCGGGCCTGGCTCCGCCCGGGACGGCAAAGCCCCGCGTGTGCCGGCCGGAGCAGTCCTGCTCGAGCTCTTCGCTCGCCTGGCCGCGGTCGACCGATGCGACCACCGGCACCTGCGCTCCCGACTCAAAGCTGCCGGTCGAGTCGACGTAGGCCGCGAGCCGCTCGACCCGGACGACGCGCGGGTTCGCGAGGCAACCGGTTCGCCGCCACAGTGGCCGCCGCACGCTCGCCTCGGCCGCGCCTGGCCGAACAACCCCGCGCGGAGGCAGCAGCGGCCCCACATTCTCGTAACAGACCGTTACCAGGTACGAGCCGTCGGCGAGCGCATGCCCCGTGGAGGTCGTGCCGTCCCAGGTCAACTCCGGCCCACGGGCGGAGACGCCCGTCCGGATCCGCTTCCACCCGACCAGACGGCCGCCCCAGGCGTAGACGCGCAGGCCGACCAGCGCGCTCGCCGGTGCGTTCAGGCGCAGGCGCAGCGAGTCGTTGACCCCGTTCCCGTTCGGGCTGATCACCGCCGGGCTGAGCGAGACGAGCCGCAGCGCCGGGTCGGAGCGCGCCGCCGCGCCGGGCACCACCGCGACGACCAGAGCCGCCGCGACGAGGAGGAGCCTCACGCCCCGGTGGCCAGGCTCTGCACAGGCTGCCGCTCGCGGTACCACGCGATCGTGCGGGCGAGCCCCTCGTCGAGGTCGACGTGTGGCTCCCACTCGAGCAGCTTCAGAGCCTTGTCGACGTTCGGGATCCGCATCTCGACGTCGGTGTAGTGGAGCGGCCGGAAGACGATCTCCGACTCCGATTCCGCGAGCCGCCGGATCCGGGACGCGAGGTCGAACACCGTCACCACCGAGCGCGGGTTGCCGACGTTGAACACCTGGCCGACGGCCTCCTCGCGCTCGAGCATCGCGAGCAGCGCCTCGACCACGTCGTCGACGAAGCACCAGGCCCTGATCTGGGAGCCGTCGCCGTGGATCACGATCTCGTCACCCGCCAGCGCGCGCACCGTGAAGTGGTGGATCGCGCCGCTCCCGAGCTGGCCGGGCCCGTAGACGTTGAACGGGCGGATCGTCGTGGACGGCAGCTGGTACTCGTCGAAGTACGAGTGCGCCAGGTACTCGCCGGCGAGCTTCGAGACTGCGTACGTCCAGCGTGCCTCGCCCACCGAGCCCTGCGAGGTGACGTGCGTCTCCTCGACCTTGTACGCGTGCGTGCCGAAGACCTCGCTCGTCGAGAAGTCGATCAGCCGCTCGAGGGTCCCGGCCTCGTGGGCCGCCTCGAGCACATTCGAGGTCCCGATCAGGTTGACGCGCATCGTGCGCACCGGGCTCTTCAGCACCGAGTCCACGCCCGCGATCGCGGCCAGGTGGACGACGTGCGTGGCGCGCGCGGTCAGCTCGCGCAGCAGCGGCAGGTCGAGCACGTCGCCCTGCACGAAGCGCAGGTTCGCGTGCTCGGCGAGGTCAGTGCCGGTGAGCGAGTCCCGGTGCAGGTTGTCGAGCACGACGAGCTCGTTCTCGGCGACGAGCCGTCGCGCGAGCGCGGTGCCGATGAAGCCCGCACCGCCGGTCAACAGGATCTTTTTCCCGCTCAGAGCCACGATCGAGGAGTCTACCGGCGGGCGATTTCGCCAAACTCCAAGGCGTGATCGCCCAGCAGCTAGGCCGCCTCGCCAAGCATTCGGCGATCTACGGCCTCGGCGCCGTCGTCTCGCGGCTGATCGGCGTCTTCCTGCTGCCGGTCGTCACGCGCTACCTGACGCGCGCCGAGCTCGGGGCGGTCGACACGCTGATCGCACTCTCGATCGTGCTCGTAATCGTCTTCCGCGCGGGGATCTCGATGGCCTTCTTCCGCTACTACTTCGACGCGGAGGACGACGCGGGCCGCACGCGCGTCGTGCGCACCTCGTTCTGGTACACGATGGCCGCGGCCACGACGGCGCTCTTGCTGGGCTGCCTGCTCGCACCGCAGATCTCGGAATGGCTCTTCTCGACCCACTCGCATGCGGACCTCGTCCGTGCGGCGTTCGTGCTGCTGTGGGCGCAGATGAACTACGAGCAGCTGACCTCGCTCTTCCGCGTCGAGGAGCGCTCGGTCGCGTTCGTGGCCGCAACGCTCGCCAACGTGCTGATCACGGTCGGCTCGACGATCCTGCTCGTCGCGGTCTGGGACAAGGGCGCGCTCGGCGTGCTGGTCGGCAACTTCACCGGCACCCTCGTCGTCTACTTCGTCCTGCTGGCGTACCGGCGCTACCAGCTGGGGCTCGAGTTCGACCGGCCGCTCTTCCGCCAGATGCAGCGCTTCGGCCTCCCGCTCGTGCCGTCGGGGCTCGCGATCTGGGCGATCGACTTCGCCGACCGCTTCTTCCTGCTCAAGCTGAAGAACGCGGCCGAGGTCGGCCTCTACTCGGTCGGCGTCCGCATCTCGACAGCGATCCTGCTGCTGCTGATCGCTCTGCGCACCGCCTGGCCCGCGTTCGCCTACTCGATCAAGGAGGACGACGAGGCGAAGCGCACCTACGCGTTCGTGCTCACCTACGTCCTCTTCGTCTCGTCCTGGGTCGCGCTGACCCTGTCGCTGCTCGCGCCCTGGCTCGTGCGGCTGCTGACGACGCGCGCGTTCTACGGCGGCGCGCGGGTGGTGCCGCTGCTCGTGTTCGGCGCGACGGCCTTCATCGGCTTCAACGTGATGTCGATCGGGATCGGGCGCGCCAAGGCCACCCAGTTCAACTGGGTGGTGACGGGCGCGGCCGCCGTGATCGCGGTCGGGCTCAACCTGATCCTGATCCCGCCCTACGGGATGATGGGCGCGGCCGCCTCGACGCTCGTCGCGTACACGGTCATGTTCCTCGGGATGACGGTGCGGGCGCAGCAGGTCTTTCCGGTCCCGTACCAGTGGCGGCGGCTCGCCACCGTGGTCGGCGCGGCGGTCGCGCTAACCGTGGTCGGGAAGTGGCTCGACGTCCCGCTCGGCGGCGCCCTCGCGCTGTGCGCCGTCTACCCTCTGGTGCTGCTGCCGCTCGGGTTCTACCTCCCGGTCGAGCTCCGGCGGATCCGAGCGATCGTCTCGCCGGCGCGGTAGCGCGGCGGCCAGGCCGATCACCGCCCAGACGGTCGCGTCCTCGAAGAAGGCGCTGTAGAAGAGGCTGTGGACCGCGATCGCGACCAGGACGAGCCCGAACGTGAGCGCGGCCAGACCGGGAAGGTCGCGCGCGAAGCGGCGGAAGGCGAGAGCGAAAGCGGCGACGAGCAGCCACCCGTAGAGCGCGAGGCCGACGATCCCCGTTTCCGCCGCGACCGTGACCGGGGTCGTGTGCGACGCGCCGGCTTTCGGGTCGCGGCCCTTCAGGTGCTTCTCGTCGGCGTAGGCGCGCTTGAAGCCGCCCAGGCCGACACCCGCGACGGGGTGGTGCACCGCGATGTCGAGTCCAGTGCGGACGAGCTTGCCACGCCCGCCCGTCGAGTTGTTCAGGCCGCGGCCGTGGCCGAAGACGTCGTGGCGCACGTTCGGCACCGCCAGCGCCCCCGCGGCCGCGACGAGGGCGACCAGCACCGCGAGCGCAAGCCCCTTGCGGCCCCACGCGAAGATCGCGGCGAGGACGACTCCGGCGACGAGCGCTGCGAAGCTCGACTGCGAGTACGAGAACAGGAGGCCGGTCCAGATGACGGCGATCGCGGCGGTGCCGCCGATGAGCACGCGCCGGTCCCGGCTGAAGAGCACCGCGACGAGGCAGGCGAGAATCGCAATGACCAGGAAGCGGCCGTAGACCGAGGGATCCCAGAAGACCGAGTTGACGCGGTAGAAGGGCGCGTAGGCATTGCTGATCTCGACCTTCGGGTTCCAGAAGATGTTGCGCGTCTCGTACTGGTAGATCCCGATCGCAGCGAAGACGAGCGCCATCGCCGCGACCTCGACGAGCAGGCCGAGTGCCCAGAGCCGGCGCCACGGGAGCCGCGCGAGCACGAGTGCCAGCAGCCCGAACGGCAGGTAGAAGAAGAGCAGGTCGATCGCGCCCTGCCGGAGGTCGTCCGTCCAGAGCACCGTCAGGCCGCTCCAGGCGACGAAGAGGGCGAGCGGCCAGGCGACCGGGCCGAGCTCGCGGGTGCGGGCGTCACCCTTGAACAGCTCCCAGGCGATCAGCAACGCGGCCGACGCGACCACCGCGTAGAGCGGAACGAGCAGGTTGGCCTCGGTCGAGCCGACGGTGACGTGGATCCTGGCGGGGACGCACGCGAGCACGACGAACGGCAGCACGAACGGCCAGCGCCGGAACCCGGCGGCGCCCGCGGCTGCGAGCAGCACGCCCACGACCGCGGCCCCGGCGAACAAGGGCCGGTGGCCGTGAGGCGCGAGGTAGACCGCCAGGAGGACGATGCCGACGGCCCAGGCTCCGAGCCCGGCGAGGCGCAGGTAGCGGCGCGGCGCGAGGACCAGCACCGCGAGCCCCGCGGCTCCGAGCACGCCTCCCGCGCGGGCGAGCTCCGCGGTCACGGCACGACCACCACCCTCGCGCGGGCGACGTGCCCGTTGGCCGCAACACGCAGCACGTACGTGCCGGGAGCCGGAGCGCGCAGGACCAGCAGCCGCCCGCTGCGTGAGGCGTGCAGCGGGCCGAGATGAACTGTGTAGCGTTTCGCGTCGGTGAGGACGCGGAAGCCGAAGCGGGCGCCGGTCTTCACCCGCAGCGAGTGCGGCCGCACCTCGATGTAGCGCACGAAGACGGTCAGCGCACGGCTTGGCGGGCCGAGGTTCGTGGCCCGGTCGAGCCCACGCAGGCGCAGCCGGTGCGGGCCTGGTCGCAGCCGCCGGGCGGCCTTCCCGCCCCAGTCCAGCTTCCCTTTGCGGACGAAGCGGAAGACGGGCGCGTGCGGCTCACCGTCCACGTAGAGGATCGCGCGGGCCGGCTCGTTCGTCCGGTACTGGATCCTGACGCGGTCGAACCGGAAGTCGCCGTCGGGCGAGAAGACGCGCGGCCGAACCGAGACGAGCTTGATCAGCGGCGGCGTCGCGTCCATGCGGATCGGGTTCGGCAGGACGATCGTGCGGCGCTCGCGCGCGAGGTGGACGCGCGGGCGGTAATACCCGTCGGGCACGACCCCGCCCGAGTCGGCGCGGCCGTCCCAGATGAACGACTGGGCGCCCGCCCGGCGCGGCTGGTTGCGGGTGAGCACGCGGACGACAGTGCCGCTCCCGTTGACGATCTCTACCGTCACGCGGTCGGGCTTGCGCAGCTTGAACCCGATTCCCGCCGTCGCGTGGGCATCGGAATCCGGCGCGATCACCTTGTCCACCGCAGTGCGGAAGATCGGGCTCTTCTCGAGCTTCAGGCCCTCCGTGACCGCGAAGGCTGCGGCCGTGCAGCCGAGAAGGCCTAGCACGAGCAGCGTCGGCAGGATGCGCGCCACGGGAGTGGCGAGTCTAGTCGCAACTAGTAGGACGTTTCGGCTCTTGCGCGACGCCCGGCGCGGGCCACGAGGCCCCAGACCGCGAACCCGAGCCCGGCCGCAATCGCGCCGCCCGCGATCGCATAGTCGGCACCCGTGAAGTCGATCAGCTTGACGCCGCTCAGCATCAGGACTGACGCGAGCGCGAGCCGCAGCGCGCGATCGGGGATCTTGCGCGTGAACTGGCTCGAGATGAGCACGCCCGGGATCGAGCCGGTCAGCAGCCACGCCATCGTGCGCAGGTCGACGTTGCCCGCGACCAGGTGCCCGAAGCCTGCGACCCACAACAGGGCGGCCGCGTGGAAGATGTCGGTGCCGACGATCTTCGGCAGCGTGAGCGGGAAGACGAGCACCATCACGAGCCCGAAGAAGGTGCCGCTGCCGACCGAGGTCAGGCCGACGACGAACCCGCACGTCGCGCCCAGCAGAACCGCGATCACCTTGTCGCGGCGCTCGAGCAGAAAGGGGTCGTCGCTCGGCTGTACGCCCCGCTGGATGAACGTCTTGGCGACGAGCCCGGACCCGCCGACGACGAGCGCGGCGCCCACGGCGTAGGCCTCGATGTTCTCGGCGGTGCTCGAGCGGTGGCTCAGCCACGTGGCGCCGGCCACGCCCAGCAGCGACATCGGTCCCGAGCCCGCGAACATCCAGAGCGTCAGCCGTGCGTGCACGGTGCCGAGCCGCCGGTGCCGGACCGCGCCGAAGCTCTTGAAGATCGCGCCGTGAAGGACGTCGGTGCCCACGGCGAGGGTCGGCTTGAAGCCGAAGAAGATGACCAGGATGGGCGTCAGCAAGGAGCCGCCGCCCATCCCGGTCATGCCCACCAGCAGCCCGATCAGCAGACCGCTGAGCGTGAACTGCCAGGTCATGGCGCCCTAGCTTCGGTAAGCCGCGATCAGCACCTCTGCCACCTCGGGCCGCGAGAACTCCGCCGGGGGCAGCTCGCCCTCGGCCAGGACCTCGCGCACCTTCGTGCCCGAGAGGAAGACGTGGTCGTCCGCGCCGTGCGGGCAGGTCTTCGGCGTCGCCATCGAGTCGCAGGCCTTGCAGAAGAAGGCGTGCTCGAAGAACATCGGCTCGATCCCGAGCTCGTGCGGCTCGAACTCGTCGAAGATCAGCTGCGCGTCGTAGGTGCCGTAGTAGTCGCCGACACCGGCGTGGTCGCGGCCGACGATGAAGTGCGAGCAGCCGTAGTTCTTGCGGCAGATCGCGTGCCAGATCGCCTCGCGCGGCCCTGCGTAGCGCATCGCGGCCGGGAAGGCCGAGACGAGCACTCGCTCGGGCGGGTAGTAGCTGTCGACGAGCACGCGGTAGCACTCGACGCGGGTCGCGGCCGGCACGTCGTCCGACTTCGTGTCGCCGACGAGCGGGTGGATCAGCAGGCCGTCGACGGTCTCGAGCGCGACCTTCGTCAGGTACTCGTGGGCGCGGTGGATCGGGTTGCGCGTCTGGAAGCCGACGACCCGCCGCCAGCCGCGGTCGGTGAACGTCGCCCGCGTCTCGGCCGGATCGCGCGCGAGCTCGGGGAAGGCCGGCTCGCCCCGCTCGAAGACGGTCACGCGACCGGCAAGGTAGAGCGGCTTCTGCTCGTAGAGCCGCGCCACGCCCGGGTGGGCCTCGTCCGTCGTGCGGAAGCAGCGGTCGGCCTCGCGCTCGCGGTCGTACTCGTAGACCTCGTCGACCTCGAGCACCGCGAGCGGCGTGCCCTCGACGTCGGTCAGCGCGACCTGGTCGCCCTGCGGCGCGCTGTCGACCGCGAGGCAGACCGGCAGCGCCCACGGCAGGTCGTTGGCGAGTCGCATCTCGTCGACCACGCGCTCGTAGTCGTGCCGGGCCATGAACCCCTCGAGCGGCGAGAGCGCGCCCGAGGCCAGCATGTCCAGGTCGGAGAGCTCGCGCGACGTGAGCGCGATCTGCTCGAGCTTGTCCACGCCGTCGGGCAGCGGTCCGGCGCGGTCGACGAGCTTGCCGCCGTGCGGCTCGATCAGCTGAACCGTCTCGACGGCGCTCACGCGGCGACCTCGGCCGGGACGAGGCCCAGCTCCTCGAGCTTCGCGACGACGAGCGCCGCGCTCTCCTCGGGCTCGTGCTCCTCGGTGTCGATCACGAGCTCGGGGCTCGACGGCTCCTCGTACGGGTCGGAGACGCCGGTGAACTCGGTGATCTCGCCCTTGAACGCCTTCTCGTAGAGGCCCTTCACGTCGCGCTTGGCGCACTCCTCGACCGAGGTCTTGACGTAGATCTCGACGAACGTGCCGACCTCGTCGATGTTCGCGCGGGCTTCCTGCCGCGTCGCCTCGTAGGGCGAGATCGTCGCGGCGATCACCGTGCCGCCCTGCCGGGTCAGGCGCGAGGCGACCCAGCCGACGCGCTTGATGTGCGTGTCGCGGTCCTCCTTCGAGAAGCCGAGGCCCTTCGAAAGGTGAGTGCGCACGGTGTCGCCGTCGAGGTACTCGACGACGAGGCCGCGCCGGTCGAGCTCGGGGCCGACGAGGTGCGCGATCGTGGTCTTCCCCGAGCCGGAGAGCCCGGTGAACCAGAGCGTGAAGCCGCCGGGCCGGACGTGAGTCGTCTCCGGGTGCTCGGCCGCGTAGATGTGGTCGGTCATGTGCCTCCTAGTGGCGTTTCGAGGTGGATCCCACACTCGAGCTTGTCGGAGCCGGCCCAGCGGCCGGCGCGCTCCTCTTCCTCGGGCGTCGTCGGCCGGGTGCACGGGATGCAGCCGATCGAGCGGAAGCCCACGTCGTGGAGCGGGTTATAGGGAATCTCGTTGATCGTGATGTAGGCCCAGACGCGCTTCTCGTCCCAGTCCGCGAGCGGGTGCAGCTTCCAGACCTCGTAGCGCTCCGACCACTGCACCTTCGGGGTGGTCGCGCGGCTCGGGGACTGGTCGCGCCGGATCCCGGAGATCCAGGCGTCGTAGGGCTCGAGCGCCTGCAGCAGCGGCTCGACCTTGCGGATGTGGCAGCAGCGATCGGGGTCGGTCTCCCAGAGGTTCGGCCCCTCCGCGCGGTGCTGCTCGGCGACCGTGATCACGTGCGGGGGCGGGAGCAGCTTGATGCCGTAGCGCTCGACCAGGCGGTCGCGCGTCTCGTAGCTCTCGCGGAAGAAGAGATGCGTGTCGAGCTCGACCACCGGGATGTCGAGCTCGAGCTCGGCGACCATGTGCACGAGCACGGACGACTGCTTCTGCCACGAGCAGGTGAGGCAGAGCCGGTCGCCGAACTCGGCGTGCGCCCAGCGGAGGACGTCCTCCGCCGGCATCGTCTCGACGTCAGGGAGCTGCAGGCTCGGCGTCGCCAAGCAGCACCTCCCTGAGCGTGTCGGCACGCAGGCCGAGCCGCAACGTCTCGAGCGGGATCACTTCCTCCGGCGGGATGTTGCCGAGGTTCACGCCAGGCCCGAACTGCTTCACGAACCAGGCCTGGCTCGCCTTCGTCGGCGCTTCGAAGACCAGGCTGTCGAGGTCGATCTCGTGGACGATCTCGTCCACCAGCCCGGTGCGCATCTCGCCGGTCGGCCGGTAAATCCCGGCCGTGCCGCCCTCGCGGCCCTCGGTGATCACCTTCCACGCGCCGGCCTCGAGCTCGCCCTTGATCCACTCGACCCACTGGTACGGGGCGAAGACGGCCTCGGCGTCCTTCGAGCCGACCTCCGAGAGGACGGTGAAGTCGCGGGCAAAGTCGGCGATCAGCTCCAGCTTGCGCTCGCGAGGGAGATCGATCACGCCGTCCGAGATCTCGACGTGCGTCATGCCGAGCGCGCCGAGCCAGCGCTTGTACTCGTCGAGCTTGCCCTGTGCGTAGACCGCCTCGAAGAAGGTGCCGCCGATCACGACGGGCTTCTCGCGCAGCACGTCGAGCTTGCGCTGCAGGTTCGGGGTCACGTAGGCCGTGCCCCAGCCCAGCTTGACGATGTCGATGTAGTCCCCGCTCGTCTCGAGCACGTCCTCCCATGCGCGCGGGCCGAGGCCCTTGTCGATCACGTGGGTGAGGCCGCCGTTCCGGCGCAGGTCGAGGAACTCAGAGCCGGGCATAGAGCTCCTTCAGCTTGTCCTGGGCCGCGGTCTGGACGTCGTGGTAGAGCGAGTTGCCGTGTGCGTCGATGCCGACGGTGAGCGGGCCGAAGTCCTTCACGCGGAAGAGCCAGAGGCACTCGGGCATCAGCTCCTCCCAGTAGACCTGCTCGATCTCCTCGATCTGGGTCGTCTCGAGCGCCGCCGCGCCGCCGACGATCGCGAAGTAGACCATCCCCAGGCGCTGCATCGGCTCGATCGCCTCGTCCGGGAAACCACCCTTGCCGCAGATCGCGCGCACGCCGTACTGGTCGCCGAGCGGTTCGGTGAAGCGCACCATGCGGGCGCTCGTGGTCGTCCCGATGCAGACCGGGTCGTAGCCGCCGTCGTCGCGCTTGCGCACACCGGGGGCTGTGTGCAGCAGGAAGGCGCCTGAGAGGTCTATCGGCGGCTCGACGCCCTGGTCGAAGATCCGGATCTGCGTGCGGTCGCGGATCCCGACGATGTGGCCCTGGACGACGACCTCGTCGCCCGCCTTGAGCTTGAGGATCTCCGCCTCGTCGGTGATCGGGAAGGTGACTTCGTGGGTCGCCATCAGGCCTCTCTGTCGAAGTCGACGGAGCCGTCGGCTCCGACGTGGACGGATGCGCGCCGTGCGGCCCAGCACTGGTAGTTGACGGCGACCGGGTTCAGGGTCATGTGCGTGTCCGCGTGCTCGATGTGGCAGTTGAGCACGGTCACGTCGCCGCCGAGGCCCATCGGGCCGATCCCGGTCTCGTTCAGCAGCCCGTACAGCTCCTCCTCGAGCTTCGCCACATGCGGATCGTGGTTGCGGGTGCCGATCGGCCGCGCGATCGCCTCCTTGGCGAGGTACATCGCGTAGTCGGCCGAGCCGCCGATGCCGACGCCCACGATCCCGGGCGGGCAAGGCTTCCCGCCGGCGTCCACGATCGACGAAAGCACGAACTCCTTGATCCCCTTCACGCCGTCGGCGGGAACGCACATCTTCAGGAAGCTCATGTTCTCCGAGCCCGAGCCCTTCGGCACGCACTTGACGTCGAGCCCGTCCCAGTCGGGGATGAACTCCCAGTGCACGATGGGGAGGCGGTAGCCGGTGTTCGGGCCCGTGTTCTCGCGGGTGATCGTGTGGACGGCGTTCGAGCGCAGCGGGTGCTCGAGGGTCGCGCGCTCGGTGCCGGCCTTCAGTGCCTCGTAGATCTTGGCCGGGTGCAGGGGAAAGTGCTCGCCGACGCGGCACGTGTAGACCGCGATCCCGGTGTCCTGGCAGACAAGGTTGCCCTGGTCGTCGGCGACCTGGACGTTCTTGACGATCGTGTCGAGCACGCGCCGCCCAGGGACCGAGGTCTCGCGCTGCTGCGCGTCGACGAGCGCGTCGCGCAGGTCCTGCGGGATGTCCTTCAGCGCCCAGACGTAGAGGTGCGCAGCAGCGTCCTCGACCGTCTGGCGCAGGTCGGTCGCGACGACGCTCATGCCGCCACCTTCGCGGTTGCCCTGACTCCCGCGCGGCGGCCGAAGACGGTGCACTCGAGCAGGCTGTTGCCCATCATCCGGTTGCGCCCGTGCGTCCCGCCTGCGATCTCACCGCATGCGAACAGCCCCTCGAGCGTCGTCTCGCCGTGGTCGTCGATCAGGAGGCCGCCGTTCTGGTAGTGGAGTACCGGGTAGGTCAGGATCGGCTCCCGCAGTGGGTCGATCCCGGCCGAACGGTAGCGGCGGAGCATGTACGGGAGCGAGATCTCGGCGTCGGCCTCGGGGATGCGCGTCGTGTCGAGCAGCACCGCGGTGCGGCCGTCCGGGGTCTCGACCCCCCGCCCGGCGTCGACCTCGTCGAAGATCGCCTGTGAGACGGCGTCGCGCGGGCCGAGGGGGTCTGTGAACTCCTCGCCCTCGGAATTGAGCAGCGTTGCGCCGTACGCGCGCGTGGTCTCCGGGATCGAATAGCCCTGCATCGTGGGCGGCCAGGCGCCGCCGTTGGGGTGGTACTGCAACGCGTCAAGGTCGCGGCTCTCGGCGCCGAGATCGAGCGCGAGGCGCGTCACCTCGCCGGTCGCGCCCGGGTGGTTCGTCGAGAGCTCCCCGCGCTCCTCGGCCTCGCGGTAGCAGCGGCCCCCGGCGGCGAGCACGACCGCGCCTGCGTGAATCTGGAGCTCCTCGCCGTTCTTGGGGCGGCAGGTCGCGAGCCAGCCGTTCTCGACCGGCTCCAGCGCGACCAGCGGGCAGTTCGGCAGCGACTCGCCGCTCGAGGCGAGGAAGGCGTCGCGCAGCGCCGTCGTGATCGCGTGCCCGGTGCGGTCGCCGACCTGCAGCAGGCGCTTGCGGGTCGCGCCGCCGCAGCGGGCAAGCCGGTAGCCGCCGTTCTCGCGCGTGAACTCGACCCCCGCCTCCTCGAGCCAGTGGATCGCGGCGGGCGCCTCGCCCGTGAGCACCTCCACGAGCCGGCGGTCGGCCGTCTCATGCGAGCTCTGCCACACGTCCTCGGCGTGCTGGCCTGGCGAGTCGTCGTCGCCGAAGGCGGCCTGGATCCCGCCCTGGGCCTTCGCCGAGTTGCAGGACTGGAGCGCGCCCTTGGTCACGAGCCCGACCCGGGCGCCGGCGCGCTCGGCCGAGACAGCGGCCGCGAGCCCGGAAGCGCCGCTTCCGACCACGAGCACGTCAAAAGAGAGACTCTTGGCCACAGTCAGGATCGTACCCTAATTCCAAGCATTAGCACTGCTTATCGAAAGGACGCGGGCTATGCTCGCCCGTCGATGCGATGGCTGGCCAAAGCGGTGCTGCAGCGCGGGATGGGCGCGGTCCCCCAGGGCGAGCGCCTGAACTACGTCTTCCAGCGGCACGTGCTGCGCTCGCTGCCGGCCGGCGAGTCGGTCTTCAGGCGCAAGTTCTCGCGCGCGCTGCAGCACCTGGGGGCCTACGAGGAGCATGGGCCCGGCGCACCTCGCGAGGAGGCAGTCTTCTACGAGTTCGGCGCGGGCTGGGACCTCGCGATCCCGGTCGCGTTCGCAACGCTCGGGGTCGGGCGGCAGGTGCTGGTCGACATCCGCCCAAGCGTGCGGCTCGAGCTCGTGAACGACTCGCTCGCGGCCCTCGAGCGCCTGCGGTCCGAGCTGGAGGCCGAGGCCGGTCGCGAGCTGCGGGCGTTCGGAGGTGCGCTCGACTCGCTGGACGAGCTCGGGCCGCGCCTCGGGATCCGCTACCTCGCGCCCTGCGACGCACGGGACACGGGCCTCGACGAAGCCTCGATCGACTTCGTCTCGAGCACCGACACCTGCGAGCACATCCCCGGCGAGGACCTGGCGGCGATCTTCCGCGAGTGCCGGCGGCTACTGGGGCCCGGCGGCGCCTTCAGCTGCCGGATCGACCTGCAGGATCACTACGCGTACTTCGATCGGGGCCTGTCCCGCTACAACTTCCTCCGCTTCTCCGATCGCTCGTGGCGGCTCGTCAACTCGCCGCTCCACCATCAGAACCGGCTGCGCTCGCCCGACTACCTGCGGCTCGTCCGCCACGCGGGGCTCGAGCTCGTGAGCGAGACGCCGTCGGGACCGAGCGCGGAAGGGCTCGCCGAGCTGAGCGGTTTGCCGCT
>Ga0307296_10000060_pt1 | contig 40847 bp, 33 predicted proteins | sample ER_DNA_153_FD_194467 | JGI IMG/M metagenome (GOLD analysis project Ga0307296, IMG submission 194467) | Bulk soil microbial communities from the East River watershed near Crested Butte, Colorado, United States - ER_DNA_153 | ecosystem: Environmental > Terrestrial > Soil > Floodplain | place... | reverse complement strand
CAGTCGGCCGAGACCGGGGTCGTTGCCGAAGAGCCGATCCGCCTCGACGAGCCGGAACCCGCCCGCTCCGGCCGCTCCGACGAGGAAGAGGAGGGTTCGCTCAGGGAGCTCTTCTGGGGCGAGGAATGAGCGAGGTCCTCATCCGGCCTTCCTGAGACTCACGATCACCGGCGTCCCGTCCAGCGTCCCCTCCAGCCGGAATCCCTCGAGGTCACCTGTCGTCACCGTCGCGGCCAGGGTTTCGGCGGCGATCTCCTCTCGGTGCGCGGCCAGCGCCTCGGCGGGTTCGCCCGATGTCTCGACGGCCAGGGCGATCCGATCCGTCACCTCGAGTCCGGCCGCCTTCCGCGCGTCCTGGATCATCCGAACGAGCTCGCGGGCCACCCCTTCGCGCCGAAGCTCCGGCGTGACCTCGAGCTCGAGGGCGACCGTGACGCCCCCTTCCGATGCCACGCCCAAACCCGACCTGACATCGTGGACGAGCTGCACGTCGTCGGGTCCGATCGTGATGGCCTGCTCCTCGCCCGCGGCGATCTCGACCGATCCGCCCTCGACCAACCGTCCCGCGAGCGTCCCGTCGTCCGCCGCCAGGGCGGCGGCGACGACCAGGACCCGCGGCCCGAGACGCGGGCCGAGGACCTTGAAGTCCGGCTTGGCCCGCCAGCGCCCGAACACCTCGGCCGAGCCGGCGATCTCGACCTTCTTCACGTTCAACTCCTCGGCCACCGTGTCCCGCAAGGGGTCGAACGATCCCGGCGCGGAAGGAAGATGCACCACCGCGGCGGGGAGCGGCTGCCGGGTCCGGGTCTTGGTCTCCGTTCGGATCCGGCGTCCGAGTTCGACGACCAGCCGTGCCAGCGTCATGGCCTCGTCGAGACCGGGGTCGACCGCGTCCTCGCGGACAGACGGATAGTCGGCGAGGTGCACGGAGTCAGGCCGCCCACCGCGTTCGGCCGCCAGATTCGACCAGATCTCCTCGGACACGAAGGGGACGAACGGAGCGAGGAGCGTTGCCACGGTGACCAGGCACTCGTGCAGCGTGTGGAACGCCGCGATGCTGTCCGCCCCGCCGTGACCGCCGGGGTTCCAGAACCTCCGACGGGAGCGCCGCACGTACCAGTTCGAGAGGTCGTCCACGAACGACTGGATCCGCCGGCCGGCTCCCGTCGCGTCGTAGCGATCCATCCCGTCGCGGACCTCGCGAACGGTGCCGGCCAGACGGGACAGGATCCACCGGTCGAGGAGGGGCCTGGCGGAGAGCGGCGGCGCGGGCTCGGCTTCTGGATCGAAGGCTTCGGCGTTCGCATAGAGCACGAAGAAGGAGTACGTGTGCCAGAGCGTGAGCAGGAACTGGCGCACCGCTTCCTCCAGGACCGTGTCGCCGAGTCGCCGTGACGACCACGGGGAGCCGCTCGTCAGCAGGACCCACCGGAGCGCGTCGGCGCCGTGCCGTTCCATCACGGCCATCGGGTCCACCACGTTGCCGAGCGACTTCGACATCTTCCGGCCCTGTTCGTCGACGATGAACCCGAAGCAGACGACGGCGCGGTAGGCCGTCGAGTCGAAGTGCAGGACCCCTTCCGCCATCAACGTGTAGAACCAGCCACGCGTCTGATCGATCGCTTCGGAGATGAAGTCCGCCGGGAAGCGCCGTCGGAACGGTTCCCCGCCGCGGCCCAGCTCGGGATGGTAGCCCCACTGGGCGAACGGCATGGCGCCGGAGTCGTACCAGGTGTCGATCACCTCCGGGACCCGTCGGGACTCCTCGCCGCACTCCGGGCACGCGAAGGCGATCTCATCGATCTGGGGCCGATGGGGATCGAGGTCCGAGAGATCCCTTCCGGCGAGCGTGCCGAGCTCGGCGAGCGATCCGATCGCGGTCGCGTGCATCGCGGAACATCGCCAGATCGGCAGCGGCGTCCCCCAGTACCGCTCGCGAGAGACCGCCCAGTCGACGTTGTTCTCGAGCCAGTTGCCGTAGCGCCCGTGCTTGATGTGGTCGGGATGCCAGTCGACCTGTTCGTTCACCTCCAGGAGGCGCTCCTTGACGGCCGTCGTGCGCACGTACCAGGAAGTGCGCGCGTAGTACAGCAAGGGGGTCCCGCAGCGCCAGCAGAACGGATACGTGTGCTCGATCCTGCCGGAGCGGAGCAGACGTCCTCGAGCCGCGAGGTCCTCGATGATGACGGGGTCGGCGTCCTTCACGAACAGCCCCCGGATGAACTCGGGCGCGAGATCGGTGAACCGGCCGTCATCGCCGACCGGCTTGAAGACCGGCCACCCCTGGACGCGGCCGACATCGAGGTCCTCGGCGCCGAACGCCGGGGCCATGTGGACGATGCCGGTGCCGTCCTCCAACTGGACGAACGCGCCCGCGACGACGGTGTGGGCACCATCGATGTTGGGATACGGAGGTTCGTACCGCGCCCCGAGGAGCGCATCACCGCGCACGGTCTTCCGGACGGTCCACTCGTCGCCCAGAGCCGCGGAGACCAGCGGACGCGCGACGAGCAGCCGCTCGCCGTCCTTCTCGGCCACGACGTAGTCGGCCGACGGATCCACCGCGACGCCGGCGTTCGAGGGGAGCGTCCACGGTGTCGTCGTCCACACGAGGAGGGACGCGCCCACGACCTCTCTATCCGGCGCCTCGAGGATCGGGAAGCGGACGTAGACACTGGGGTCCTCGACGGACTCGTAGCCCAGAGCCACTTCGGCGTCCGACAGCGCCGTGCCGCATCGCGGGCAATACGCGGTCACCTTGTCGGATTCGACCAACATGCCGCGCTCGTGCAGGCGCTTCAACGACCACCAGACGGATTCGATGTAGGAGGGGTCCATCGTCCAGTACGCGTCGTCCATGTCGATCCAGAAGCCGATCCGCCGCGTCAGATCCTCCCAATCCCGGACGTATCGCCGGACGGACACCCGACAGCGCTCGTTGAACTCGGCGACCCCGAACGCCTCGATGTCGCGCTTGCCGGTCGTCCCGATCTCCTTCTCCACTTCGATCTCGACCGGCAGGCCGTGGCAGTCCCACCCCGCCTTCCGGTGCACGAGGTGGCCGGTCATCGTGCGGTAGCGGGGGTAGACGTCCTTGAAGGTGCGGGTGACCGCGTGACCGATGTGCGGCTTGGCGTTGGCCGTCGGCGGGCCGTCGTAGAAGACCCACTCGGGGGCGCCCTCGCGTTGCTCGAGCGAACGGGGGAACACGTTCGCCTCTTTCCAGAACGTGAGGATCGAGCGCTCGAGCTCCGGGAAGCGCACCTTGGGATCCACCGGCCGGAACCCGGTGCGTTCGTGGTTCGCCATCCGCTCGCCTCCCGACACGCGAAACGCCTCGTCCTCGTCTCGCGAGGACGAGGCGTGAGGCCCCGCGGTACCACCTCGCTTGCGGGACGCCCTCACGGCGTCCCGCCGCTCACTGCCGCGATCACGGCCTGCCGCTGTCACGGGCGGACCCGCCTGCGTCTACTGCGAGCCGGGTATCGGCTCGGTTCGGGCAGGGGCTCGGGGAGGATGTCCGCGGAGCGCTCGGCTCCGGGCTCCCACCGTCCCCGGCTCGCTCTTGCTCTGCCGTCCCCGCGACGCGTTCCCGTCGTCGCCTGTCGCCGCGCATGCTACACCGCCTGGGCAACCCGCTGGCCGTCGCTCCCGGCACGGCGGCCTCCGGGGGTGGCGCTTCGCCGGGGGGCGCACCGGAAGAAGATCATCCAACCGCTTGAGATGACCGAAGAACAAGCGCTGCAATGCCTCCGGGGCTAGTCGTCCCCTTCAGAAGTCGCGGGGATGGCCTGATGCGTCAACGTGCTACCCTTCGCCACCATGCCGCAGGCCAAGCTCACCGCGACAGAGCTCGAAGAACTCCGCGACCGCCTCCTCGAGGAGCAGGCGCACCTGGAGGCGCAGCTCGCCACGATCGTCGAGGAATCTTTCGCGGCAACCCAATCGGACATGTCCGGTGACGTCGGGCTCGACGACGAGTCCGCGGACGCCGGAACCGCCACGTTCGAGCGGGAGAAGGATCTCTCGATCGAGAACAACGTCCGCGATCTCCTGCGGAAGATCGAAGGAGCACTGAAGCGCATGGACGCGGGAACGTACGGGCTGTGCGAGCGCTGCGGCAAGCCGATCGAGAAGGCTCGGATAAAGGCCCTGCCGTACGCTGAGCTCTGCATCAAGGACGCCCAGGCAGCGCAGTCGCGTCGCTGATCCCGTGGACGCGCGGCGGAGCCGGGCGGCGCTCATCCTCTTCGCGACCGCCCTCCTCACCTACGGGGTGGACCGGATCACGAAGATCTGGGCGGAGTCGACACTCCCGGGCGGCCCGATCGACCTCGTGCCGGGCGTGCTCACGTTACGGTTCACGACCAACTCGGGTGGCGCGTTCAGCATCGGTCAGCGAGCCCCCTGGTTCTTCGTCGGGGTGACGGCGGTCGTGGTCGCGATCATCCTTGCGATGTCGTTCCGCCACACCAGCCGGATCGTGGGTGCCTCGCTCGGGCTGGTCCTGGGCGGAGCGCTCGGCAACCTCACGGATCGCGCCATCAGGGGTCCCGGCATGCGTGGACGCGTCGTGGATTTCGTCGACTTCCACGTGTGGCCGGTCTTCAACCTGGCCGACAGCGCGATCGTGATCGGTGCGATCCTGCTCGCGCTGAGCGGACTCCGGGAACGGAAGGAGCAGCCCGAGACGACGGCGGCGCCGACGTGAGGCGAACCCTCGACGCCGAAGAAGGCCGACTCGATGCCGTGGTCGCCAAGATGACCGGCGAGGCGCGCGCAGATGTGCAGCGCGCGATCGCCGCCGGGAAGGTGCACGTCGACGGCGAACCTCGGTCCAAGTCCTTCCGCCTCCGGGGGGGAGAGCGACTGAGCATCGAGATCGTGGGCGATGAGCCGCTCGCTCCCGAGGGACCGTCCGTGCCGATCCGGTACGAGGACGAGCACCTCGTCGTGATCGTGAAGCCAGCCGGGGTGCTCACGCATCCCACGGCCGGCCGGCGCGGCGGGACGCTCGTCAACCGGCTCCTCGGGATGGGCGTCCCGCTCGCACCGGCCGGCGGCCCCCTCCGGCCCGGCATCGTGCACCGACTGGACGCGGGCACCTCTGGGCTGATGGTCGTGGCCAAGACGGACGAGGCGTATGCGGGGTTGCGGAGCATGTTCCGCAACCACGACGTGCAGCGCGTGTACCTCGCACTCGTCCGGGGCGCCGTGGCAGATGACTCCTTCGCCGTCGATGCCCCGCTCGGGCGGCGAGCGGCCAAGATCGTGGTGGACGCGACGGGAGGCCGACGTGCGGAGACAGGGTTCGAGGTCCGCGAGCGCTTGGAAGGCGCGACGCTGCTGGAGGCCTTCCCACGGACCGGCCGCACGCATCAGATCCGGGTGCACCTGGCGGCGATCGGGCATCCGATCCTCGGGGACCGGGCGTACGGGGGAGGAGGCGACGACGCGCGCCGGATCGGCTTGGAGCGCCCGTTCCTGCATGCCTGGCGCCTGTCGTTCGCCCATCCTCTGGACCCGGAACGGGTCGAGATCGAAGAGGACCTGCCGGAGGACCTCGCAACCGCCCTCTCCCGCAGCCGATGACCGGCGCCGCTTGACGGCGCAGGAGGGGCGACGTAGGTTGAGGCCTCGGCGAATCACAGTCATGTAAGTTTCCACAACCGACCGGGACGGGTGTGGAAAACCCCTCTCCGGAGGTCGCCACGGCAACGCGAGACGGTTTCGTTCATCTGCACGTTCATTCCGAATATTCGTTGCTGGACGGGGCGGCCCGGATCGAGCCTCCCGCGGCCAACCGGTCGGCCCCGACGATCTTCTCGGAAGCCCAGCGCATGGCGATGCCGGCGATCGCCGTCACCGATCACGGCGTGATGTTCGGAGCACTGGGCTTCTACGAGGCGGCGCACGCTCACGGCATCAAGCCGATCCTCGGCGTCGAGGCCTACGTCGCGCCGGGCTCGCGGTTCGACCGCGAGCCCGGCGAGAACGAGGAGAAGTATCACCACCTCACGCTCCTCGCCCGCGACGAGATTGGATACCGCAATCTGCTGCAGCTCGTGTCGGCGGCTCACCTCGAGGGCTTCTACCACCGGCCTCGCATGGACAAGCAGCTGCTGGCCGAGCACGCCGAGGGGCTGACCTGCCTGTCGGGCTGCCTGTCCTCGGAGCTCTCGAAGCTGCTGCTCGCGGGGCAGGAGGCCCGAGCTCGGGATGTGGCGGCCGAGTACCAGGACATCTTCGGCGCCGGCAACTACTGGATCGAGCTCCAGGATCACGGCCTCGCCGAGCAGCGGCGGGTGACGCCCCGGCAGGTCGAGGTCGCGCGGGATCTCGGCGTCGGCCTCGTCGCGACCAACGACCTCCACTACACGTCGGCCGCCGACGCGAAGCCGCACGACGTGCTGCTGTGTATCCAGCAGCAGAAGCTGCAGACGGACCCCAAGCGGTTGCGGTTCGACTCCGAGGAGTTCTACCTGAAGTCGCCGGAGCAGATGCGGGCGCTCTTCGCGGAGCTGCCAGAGGCGTGCGACAACACGCTCGCGATCGCCGAGTCGGTGGGCCTCGAATTGATCTACGGCGACGCCGCTCCGCTCGAGGAGCGATACCACCTGCCTCGCTTCGAGGTCCCGGGCGAGCGATCGCTCGAGGGCTACCTGCGGGAGCTGACCCTCGGAGGCGCCGCCGAGCGGTACGGCGATCCGCTTCCCTCCGAGATCGGGGACCGGCTCGACTTCGAGATGAGCGTGATCCTCCAGATGGGCCTCGCCGGGTACTTCCTGATCGTCTGGGACCTGATCCGGTTCGCGCGGGATCAGGGGATCCGCGTCGGGCCGGGCCGCGGGTCGGCCGCCGGCTCCGTTGTGTCGTACTGCCTCCGCATCACCGACGTCGATCCGCTCCGGTACGGGCTGATCTTCGAGCGCTTCCTGAATCCCGAGCGGATCCAGATGCCGGACATCGACATGGACTTCGACGAGCGTCGTCGCGACGAGGTGATCAGGTACGCCAGCGCGAAGTACGGCGCCGACCACGTCGCCCAGATCGTCACGTTCCAGACGATCAAGGGCAAGCAGGGGATCCGCGACGCCGCTCGCGTCCTCGGCTTCCCGCCGTCCGTCGGAGATCGCCTCTGCAAGATGTATCCGTCGCCGGTGATGGGTCGCGACCATCCGATCGAGGAGGCGCTGAGACTGTCTCCGGAGCTCGCGACCGCCTACGAACGCGAGCCGGAGGCGAAGGAGATCGTCGACACGGCCCGGGCGCTCGAAGGCCTTCGCCGCGAGGATTCGGTGCATGCGGCGGGCGTGGTGATCGGCGATGCGCCGCTCGTGCGCTACCTCCCGTTGAAGCTGTCGAAGGACTCGCGCGACGATTCGAAGCGCATCGTCACGCAGTTCGACATGCACGGGGTCGAGAAGCTCGGATTGCTCAAGATGGACTTCCTGGGCCTTCGCAACCTCTCGGTGATCGAAGACACCCTGCGGCACCTCCGCGCCGACGGGGTGGAGCTGGACATCGACCATCTCGCGCTCGACGACGCCGAGACCTACGCGATGCTCTGTCGCGGCGAGACGACCGGCGTGTTCCAGATGGAGTCGGGCGGGATGCGCAGCCTGATCAAGCTCTTGGAACCGGATCGGTTCGAGGACCTGATGGCTCTTGTGGCCCTCTACCGACCGGGACCGCTCAACAACGGCCTGCACACCGAGTACGCGGAGCGCAAGCACGGCCGCAAGCCGGTGTCCTATCCGCATCCCGACCTCGAGCCGATCTTGCGTGGGACCTACGGCGTGATGGTCTACCAGGAGCAGGTGATGCAGATCGCGGTGACGATGGCCGGCTTCTCGATGGGGGAGGCGGACACGCTCCGCAAGGCGATGGGCAAGAAGAAAATCGAATACCTGATGCCCTTCAAGGAGCGCTTCGTCAAGGGTGCCGTCGAGCGCGGCTACGCGGAGCGAGCGGCGGCGGACATGTTCGAGATGTTCGTCCCGTTCGCCGACTATGGGTTCAACGCGTCGCATGCGTGCGCGTATGGGCTCGTCGCCTACCAGACCGCATATCTCATGGCGCACCACCCCGTCTCCTACATGGCCGCGATCCTCACCTCGGTGAAGGATGACAAGGATCGCAAGCCCTACTACCTCTACGCTTGCCGGGCGATGGGGATCGAGGTCCTGCCGCCGGACGTCAACGATTCGACCCTCGACTTCGCCCCGGCCACCGGCGGCGGTCGGGCGATCCGGTACGGGCTGTCGGCGGTTCGCAACGTCGGCGAGGCTGCGGTCCAGCAGATCATCGATGCTCGCGCGGCGAAGGGCGATTTCGGATCCTTCTCCGACTTCTGCCGCAAGGTCGACCCGTCGGTGCTCACGAAACGGGTGCTGGAATCGTCGATCCTGGCGGGAGCGTTCGACTCGCTCGCGTATCGGCGACGGGCGTTGCTGATCGGACAGGACAAGGTCTCCGGCCCGATCGTCGCGGAGCGCAAGGCCGAGGCCGCCGGGCAGTTCTCGTTGTTCGGAGGGGACTCGGAGGTTGGTCAGATCGATGAATCCGTCCTCGCGGGAGAAGAGTTCGACAAGCCGGAGCTCCTTCGGTTCGAGAAGGAGATGCTCGGCTCGTTCGTGTCGGATCATCCACTCCTCGAAGTGGCGGACGCGCTTCGCTCGCAGAGCACTCATGAGATCGGCGACCTCGAAGGGGCCGATGATGGCGAGCTGGTGACGGTCGGCGGCATCATCGGCGACGTCGCCAGGAAGTACACGAAGCGCGGCGAGCCGTACGCGCAGTTCCGCCTCGAGGGCCTCTCAGCGGGGGTACAGGTCGTGGCCTTCCCGTCGGTCTACGAGGCCGATCCCGATCTGATCTCGGCGGACCGGATCGTGATGGCGGTCGGACGGATCGACCGGCGAGGGCGTGAGCTCCAGATCCGGGCGAACGAGGTGCGCGAGCCGATCCTCGCGGGCGCCGTCCTGACGACGGCGGAGTCCGTCGTGATCGACCTCACGGCCGCGGCGTGCACGGACGCGGTGTTGGCGAAGATGGCCGAGCTCCTGCGGTCACGGCCGGGATCCGCGCCGGTGAAGGTGCGGTTCCACTCGGCCGAGGGTGTGCGGCCGCTCGACATGGGCGAGTTCCGCGTCGACTCCTCCGCGGCGCTCATGGGTGAGCTGACAGGGCTGCTGGGGACCGGCGCCGCCCGCGTCGAGCGCGTCGGCTGACGCCACTCGGGCGGCGGGGGCGCAGGGCCTCTATCGTGCCCGCCGTGTTCGAGGTCATCCCGGCGATCGACGTGAGCGACGGCGTTCTCGCGACGTTCACGTCGGCGGGCCCTCACCCACTGGAGGCGTACGGAGGGGACCCGCTCACCGCGGCGGAGGCGGCGGTCGCCGCCGGGGCGACGTGGATCCACGTCGTGGACATGGATCTCGCGTTCCGAGGCGAAGCCCGGAACCTCGAGGTGCTGGCCGCGATCGCCTCGCTCCCCGTGGCCGTGCAGGCGGCCGGTGGCGTCCGAACGGCTAGCGAGGTCCGAGTCCTCTTCGAAGCGGGCGCCACGCGCGTCGTCCTCGGGTCGGCCGCCCTTGCGGACGAGCATGTCGCCGCGGAGCTGCTGTCGGCGGAGGGTCCGCGGCTCGTGATCGGGATCGAGGTGCACGAGGGACGGATCCGCGCGCGTGGACGGGACCCCGTGAACCTGCCGCTGATGGAGACCCTCGGATGGGTGGTCTCCGCCGGCGCCTCGGCGCTGCTCGTGACATCCGTCACCAGGGTGGGGGAGCGCGAAGGACCGGACGTGGAGCTCGTGCACCAGGTGGTGCGCGCCGGCCGGCCGGTGCTCGCGGCGGGCGGCGTCGCCTCCATCACAGACCTGCACGACCTCCGGGCAGCCGGCGCCGTGGGCGCGGTCGTGGGGCGTGCCGCGCTCGAGGGTTCGCTCGACCTCTCGGCCGCGATCGCCGAGTTCTCCGAGCCCGGCTCGACCGCCGTCTAGACTCGCCGCCCCATGGGCTTCCTCACCGATATCGTCGAACGGCTCCGACGTGACCTCCAAGAGCACCCGCTCGACGACGTCGCGCTGATGGCGCGCGTCTCCGCGATGCCGCCGGCGAAGGACCTCGAGGCCGCCCTCACCGCCACCGAGCCGCCGGCGTTGATCGCGGAGGTGAAGCGCGCCTCGCCGTCGGCAGGGGTGATCGCGGAGGATGTCAACCCGAGCGTGCTCGCCCGGGGATATCAGGCGGGCGGCGCGGCCGCCGTCTCGGTCCTTACGGAGGCGAGGCACTTCCAGGGGTCGCTGGCCGATCTCCAAGCGGTTCGGTCGTCCGTGTCGATCCCGGTGCTGCGGAAGGACTTCTTGATCCACCCGTCGCAGGTGATCGAGGCGAGGGCCTCGGGCGCGGATGCGGTCCTGCTGATCGTCGCTGCCCTCAGCGACGCCCAGCTCCGGGCGCTCCTCGAAGCGGCTCGCGACGTCGGGCTCGCCACGCTCGTGGAGACCCATTCGGACGAGGACCTCCGGCGTGCGATCGACAGCGACGCGCGGATCATCGGGATCAACGCGCGGGATCTCGAAACCTTCGATGTGGACGTGAAGGGTGCCCTCGCGCGGATCGGTCGGGTGCCCGACGACAGGATCTCCGTGCTGGAGAGCGGCATCTCGACCCGGGCGAACGTCGACGCCGCGCTCGCGGCCGGGGCGTCTGCCATCCTTGTCGGCGAAGCGCTGATGCGGGCGGACGATCCCGCTCGCGCGGTGAGGAAGCTCCTCTGGAGGGAACTCCGCACATGACGATCGTGACTACCCTTCCAGACGCCCGCGGCCGGTTCGGCACCTATGGGGGACGGTACGTCCCGGAGGTGCTGATCCCCGCGCTGGACGAGCTCGCGGACGCGTGGTCGAGGCTCCGGGACGACCCCGACTTCCGGTCGGAGCTCTCCAGACTGTCGAGGGATTTCGTCGGACGTCCGACGCCGCTCACGCAGGCCGCGCGTCTGTCGGAGGAGCTCGGATACGGGATCTGGCTGAAACGAGAGGACCTTGCCCACACCGGAGCCCACAAGATCAACAACGCCCTCGGCCAGACGCTGCTCGCGAAGCGCCTCGGGAAGGAGCGGATCATCGCCGAGACCGGCGCGGGGATGCACGGGGTGGCCACCGCGACGGCGTGCGCGCTCCTCGGCCTGCCGTGTGTCGTGTACATGGGCGAAGAGGACACTCGACGGCAGGCGCCCAACGTCTCCCGGATGAAGCTCCTCGGTGCCGAGGTGGTGCCGGTCACAGCGGGCTCGAGGACGTTGAAGGAGGCCGTGAACGAAGCACTTCGGGACTGGGCGGCCTCGGTCCGCACGACCCATTACGTCATCGGGTCCGTGGTGGGTCCGCACCCGTTCCCCGGGTTGGTGCGAGACCTGCAGCGCGTGATCGGCGACGAGGCGCGTCCCCGATTCCGAGAGGAGAACCACGGCGCCGAGCCCGACGTCGTCGCGGCCTGCGTCGGCGGAGGCAGCAACGCGATCGGGATGTTCACGGCATTCGTGGGCGCGCCGGGCGTGCGTCTGATCGGCGTCGAGGCCGGTGGTCGCGGAACGAGCCTCGGGGAGCATTGCGCGTCCCTCACCCAGGGCGAGCCGGGCATCCTTCACGGCGCCCTCAGCTACCTGCTGCAAGACGACGACGGGCAGATCGCGGACACCCATTCCATCTCCGCCGGCCTCGACTACCCGGGGGTCGGCCCCGAGCACGCGTACCTCCGCGACGCGGGGCTCGCCGAGTACGTGAGCGCCTCCGACGACGACGCGCTCGCCGGCTTCCAGACGCTCTCACAGACCGAGGGCATCATCCCCGCACTCGAACCGGCGCACGTGATCGGGTGGCTCCTCCGACGGCCGTTGCCCGAAGGCTCCTCGGTGCTGGTCTGCCTATCCGGGCGAGGCGACAAGGACCTCGACACGGTGCGGGCCAGCCTCGGGATCACCTAGATGGGACGGCTCGAGGCGGCCCTGCGCGCCCGCCGCGACGCCGGCGGGCGCGCGTTCGTGCCGTACGTGACGGGAGGGTATCCGGGCGTGGACGCCGGTCTGCTCCGGCGGCTCGAGGCCGCCGGAGCGGACGCGATCGAGGTCGGGATCCCGTTCTCGGATCCCGTGATGGACGGTGGCGTGATCCAGGAGGCCTCCGCCGAGGCGCTTCGCGGCGGCGCGCGACTGACGGACATCCTCGCGGCGATCGGGGAGGCGGCGACCGACGTCCCGATCGCCCTGATGACGTACGTAAACCCGGTCTATCGGCACGGCATCGGCGTGTTCCTCGACGATGCGGCCGCGGCGGGGGTGGCCGGTGTGATCGTCCCCGACCTGCCCGTCGACGAGTCCGCCCTGCTCGAGGGGGCCGCGGCGGAGCGCGGCGTGGACGCCGTGCTCCTCGCCGCCCCCGGCACCACGACCGAGCGACTGGGCGAGATCGGGCGCCGGTCACGCGGATTCGTCTACTGCGTGGCGACGTACGGCGTGACCGGCGCCCGCGAGAGCCTCGACGAGACGGCCAAAGGCGTGGTCGGTGCGCTCCGGGCTCAGACCGACCTTCCGCTGCTCGTCGGCGTGGGGATCGGGACACCGTCCCAGGCGATGGAGGTCTGCGCGTTCGCCGACGGGGTCGTGGTGGGAAGCGCCCTGATGGCGCGCGTGGTCGCGGGTGATCTCGACGGGGCGATCACGCTCGCGAACTCGTTCCGCGAGGCGATCTCGACCTGAGGCATCCCCGGCCGAGGCTGGAGACGTATGACCAGGGGAAACGGCCCCGCGGATTGGCCAACCGGGGCCGGGATGTGATAGTCACACTCGATCCTCGGGGGACCGAGACGAAGGGGGGCTTCATGAAGCACCGTAGATGGTTCAAGGCGTTCGCCCTGTTGGCCGTCCTGTCTGTCGTGGCCGCGGCGTGTGCCAACGACAGCGGTGGTGGTGGCGGCGGTGGCGGCGGCGGCGTCGATTGTGCGACCGTCGAGTTCGGCTGCGTTGAGGTCGGCGCGGACGAGGCGATCAACCTCGGGGCAGCCCAGGTGATCAGCGGCGCGGACGCCACGCTGGGTCAGGACCAGGTGAACGCGCTCGAGCTCGCGTTGGACCACCTGGACGGCACGTTCGATCAGAAGGACGGGACGCTGCTCGATCACCCGGTCAAGCTCACGACCGAGGATGAGCTGTGCTCCGCAGAAGGCGGGCAAACGGCGGGAACGGCCCTCGCGGCCGACGCCTCGATCGTGGCGGTTATCGGGACCAGCTGCTCGAGCGCGGCGCTCGGGGTGGCCGACAAACTCCTCGGGGACAAGGGCATCCTGCTGATCTCGGGATCGAACACCAGCCCGGCCCTCACGGACCCGGCGCTGCACAACCCGTTCTACGCCCGGACCGCGCACAACGACCGCATCCAGGGCGCGATCGTTGCGGAGTTCGCTCTCGGCGCGGATCTCGGAGCGAAGACGGCTGCCACGATCGCCGACGAGAGTCCCTACACCCAGGGACTCGTGGGTGCCTTCGAGGCGAACTTCGAAGCCGGCGGCGGAACGCTGACGGGCTCGGAACAGGTCGACTCCGAGGACACCGACTTCAAGCCGGTCCTCAGGTCGCTGGCCGAGCAGAAGCCGGACGTCCTGTACTTCCCGATCTTCGTCGCCGCCTGCACGTTGATCATCAAGCAGGCGGCCGAGATCATGCCCGACACCACCCTGATCGTGTCCGACGGGTGCCTGTCGAGCGACACGTTGAAGAACGCAGGGAAGGCAGCGGACGGCGTCTGGGCATCCTCGCCCGACCTGTCGGCGTTCCAGACCAACGAGTTCTACTCCGGTGAGTTCATCCCCGCGTACCAGGCGGCGTTCGGAAGCGATCCGCTTTCGGTCTTCCACGCGCACGCCTACGATGCCGCGAACGTCGTGTTCGAGGCGATCAAGAAGGTCGCGATCGACAACGGCGATGGGTCGCTCTCGATCCCCCGCCAGGCACTCCGCGACGCGGTCTTCGCGACGAGCGGGTACAAGGGCGTGACGGGCACGATCACGTGCCTGCCCACGGGTGACTGCGCCACCGACGTCACCATCGGGATGTTCCTCGGCCCGGGGTGGCCCGTCGAAGGCGGCAAGGGTGACACCACCGCCAAGTACACGGACACCAAGTCGCTGGACGACGTGCTCTAGCGAGAACAGGAAGAACGGCGGAGGGGCCGCGGGTGAGCCACGAGGCTCGCCCGCGGCCCCTTCCCTAGAGGGAGGGGGCCGTGGCGGGGACCGAGGCGCCGCGTGTGGAAGCCGTACGGCTGAGTCGCTTCGAGCAGCTTCCGTGGCGACGCATCATCCTCATCATCCTCGGGATCGTCGTGATCGGCGTCGTCGGCGTCGGGGCGACTCGAACGCTCACGCTCGGGAAAGCCGAGGGCGGGTACTCGGCCGGCGCATGGCGCGACTTCGTGGTGCAGGGCACTGCTCAGGGCGCGATCTACGCGATGATCGCGCTCGGGTACAGCCTGGTCTACGGGATCCTCCGCATGATCAACTTCGCCCACGGCGAGGTGTTCATGGCTGGCTCCTTCGGGTCGTTCTTCTTCGCCGACGCCTACGAGAAGAGCGGTTTCCTCGACCGCGATCCCATCCTCGCGCTCGCGATCGTGACCGCCGTGGCGATCGGCGTTTCGGTCGGAACAGCCGTCCTGCTCGAGCGGCTCGCGTACCGGCCTCTCCGCAACGCACCCAGACTCGTTCCCCTGATCACCGCGATCGGCGCCTCGCTCTTCCTGCAGAACACCTTCCGGGGATTCTTCGGCCCCCAGCCGTATGGCTATCCGAAGCCCGTGGTGTTGGCGGGGAACATCACCGTGTTGGGGGTGCCCGTGCAGAGGATCCAGTTGTTGGTGCTCGTCGTGGCGGTGATCTGCATGACCGTCCTGCAGTGGTTCGTGTCGACGACGACGACGGGACGGTCGATGCGCGCGGTCGCGCAGGATCGCGAGATCGCCAGCCTGATGGGCATCAACGTCGACCGGGTCATCGTCACCACCTTCGTGATCGGAGGGGTGCTCGCCGGTATCGCCGGCGTGCTGTACTCCCTGACCTTCGAGCAGGTGCAGTTCACGATGGGGTTCAAGCCCGGGATCGCGGCGTTCACGGCCGCCGTCCTCGGCGGCATCGGCAGTATCGGAGGGGCCGCCCTCGGCGGGTTCGTGATCGGACTGCTCCAGGCGGTCGGGCCGCCGTTGATCCTCACGGGGTTCGGGATCCCGAGCGTCTTCTCGCTGAAGGATGCGTTCGTGTTCCTCGTCCTCGTGCTCGTCCTGGTCTTCCGGCCGGGAGGGCTGCTCGGCACCGGTGAGGCGGAGAAGGTCTGATGGCGGCGAGCCGGTGGGTCCGCATGGGCGCGGCCGCGGGCGTCGTCACGATCTTCCTGGCGCTCGTCGGGTTGATCGGCGGTTTCACCGACGTGTATCTGATCGGCGATCAGATCGTGTTCGCCGGGCTGATGCTGGTCCTTCCCGCCTTCGTCGCGGGCCTCGTGGCCGCTGCGCCTCGGGTCGAGGGAGGAGAGCGGCACGAGATGCAGCTCTCCGAGGCGATGAAGGCGGCGGCCGTCGCCGGAGCGGTGGCCGGCGTGACGTTCGCGCTCGCCGTCGTGCTCGCGGACTGGATCGGAGCCGAGCGGATCCGGACCGTCTTCCTCAACGTGTCGCCGCAGCTGATGGAGTTCGTCAACTTCGGGCAAGCCACCGGACCGGGCGCCTTGATCATCGTCGCCATCTCCGCGCTCGCAGGCGTCATCGGCGGGGCTCTGCGCGTGGCGCCCCGGTCGGTCCGTCGCCCGGTGACCGCGGCCGTGATGGTGACGCTCGTGTTCGGCTTCCTCCAGCGCGTCATCCCGATCGCCCTCGATCAATTGAAGCTGGAACGAGATTGGCTCTACAGCCCGGAGTTCGACGGGCTCACGTGGATCGGTGCCGTCGTCGTCGGGGCGGTCGCGGCCGGTTTCAGCGTCCTGAACGCTCGGTTCGGTGAGCGCCTTCGGGGAGGCCTCGCCCGTGCCGGCGGACAAAGCGGGCCGGCGATCAGTCCGGCCCGCCTCGTGGCCGGCCTGGTCGGCCTGGCTCTGCTGCTCGTCGCCCCGCTCCTGCTCGGATCGGTGATCTCCGAGGTGCTCGGCACCGTGATGGTGTTCGCGCTGCTCGGCGTCGGCCTCAACATCGTCGTTGGCTACGCCGGATTGCTGGACCTCGGCTACGTCTTCTTCTTCGCGCTCGGCGCGTACTCGCTCGCCCTGCTCACCGGCGCGACGCTCAACGCGTACGGGATCCCACCGGAGCCCGTCATCTCGGGACACCTGAACTTCTACGTCGCGATCCCGATCGTGATGGTGATCGCGGCCGCGGCGGGAGCGCTTGTCGGTGCACCCGTCCTGCGGCTGCGAGGGGACTACCTCGCGTTGGTCACGCTCGGTCTCGGCGAGATGGTGACGGTGCTCGTCGGGAGCCCCTGGCTCGTGCCGCTGGTGGGCGGGCCGAGCGGGATGCGCGGCATCACGGACGCGGCGATCGGGGGCCTCGCGTTCCGCGACCCACAGCGCTTCTACTATCTCGCGCTCGCGTTCGTCGGCCTGGCCGCCTTCATCTCCTGGCGCCTCGCCACCTCGCGGATCGGTCGGGCATGGACCGCGATGCGGGAGGACGAGCAGACCGCCGATGCGATGGGGATCAGCACGACCCGGTTCAAGCTGCTCGCGTTCGCGATCGGCGGCGCGATCGGCTCGCTGGGCGGGGCGCTGTTCGCCGTGAAGATCGGATCCCTCACCCCGGCGAGCTTCCAGGTGCTGGTGTCGATCCAGGTGCTGGGTCTGGTGATCCTGGGCGGCATGGGCAGCATCCCCGGGGTGATCGTGGGAGCCCTCGTGCTGGTGGGGTTGCCCGGCTTGCTCCGTGAGTTCGAGGAGTATCGCTTCCTCGCCTACGGCGCGGCCGTCGTCGCGGTGATGGTCCTCCGCCCGCAAGGACTCGTGCCGAACGTCCGCCGGAGCCGCGAACTGCAGGACGAGGAGCGGGCACAGGACGAATGGGCGAAAGCGGTGGAGGAGGGGGAAACCTCACCCGAGATCGCCACCGCGAGCGGGGCGACGACGTGAGCGAGCCGGCGCCGGTCGTGGGGATCGACTCGGTCCTCGAGGTCCGAGGACTCGAGAAACACTTCGGCGGCCTCTACGCGCTCTCCGGCCTGGACATGGATGTCCGCAAGGGAGAGATCGTGTCGGTGATCGGCCCCAACGGTGCCGGGAAGAGCACGCTCTTCAACGTGATCACCGGGATCTATGAGCCGGACGCCGGAGACATCCGGTACGGGGACGTGAGCATCGTGGGCCTACGACCGCACCAGGTCGTGAAGCTCGGGATCGCTCGCACATTCCAGAACGTTCGTCTCTTCGCGAACATGACGATCCTCGAGAACGCGATGGTCGGCCAGCATTGCCGGAGCAAAGGTGGGGTGTTCGGGTCGATCCTCCGCACACCTGGGATCCGCGCCGAAGAGGAGCGGATCCGGGAGCGCGCCAAGGAGGCGCTGAGCTTCTTCGGCAAGCGACTGTCCGGCTATCGACTCGAGCAGCCCGCGTTCTCGCTGTCCTACGCGAACCGGCGTCGCCTGGAGATGGCTCGCGCGCTCGCGACGGACCCGCAGCTGCTGCTGCTCGACGAGCCGACGGCCGGGATGAACCCACGAGAGACGCTGGAGCTCCGCGATCACATCGTCCGGATGCGCGACGAGCTCGGGCTCACGGTGATCGTGATCGAGCACGACATGCGGGTCGTGAAGGGGGTATCGGACCGGGTCATCGCGTGCGACTACGGCCAGAAGATCGCCGAAGGAACCTATGACGAGGTCGCCCACGACGAGCGCGTGATCGAGGCCTACCTTGGGACGAAGACGACGGATGACTGAGGACGGTCGGTCGCCGGTCCTGGAGCTCCGGAACGTCAGCACGCACTACGGGCTCGTGGCGGTCCTTCGCGACGTCGACATGGAGATCTACGCGGGCGAGATGGTCTGCCTCCTCGGCGGCAACGCGAGCGGGAAGACGACCACCCTGAAGACGATCCTCGGATACGTGTCGCCATCGGAGGGCGAGGTGGTGCTCGACGGTGAGGTCGTCTCGGGCCTGTCCACGACCGAGGTCGTGAAACGCGGTGTCTCGATGGTCCCGGAGAACCGGCGCTTGTTCCCGGAGATGACCGTAGAGGAGAACCTCCAGTTGGGTGCCTATCTCCGTAAGGATCGGAGAGCCGTCGAACAGATCAAGGCGACCGTCTTCGAGACCTTCCCGCGGATCCGCGAGCGGCTAAAGCAGAAGGCGGGCACCCTCTCGGGAGGGGAGCAGCAGATGGTCGCGATGGGTCGTGCCCTGATGGCCGACCCGAAGATCCTGTTGATGGACGAGCCCTCGATGGGCCTGGCACCGATCCTCGTGGAACAGGTCTTCGAGATCATCAAGAAGATCCGCGAGTTGGGCAAGACCGTGTTCGTGGTGGAGCAGAACGCGAACATGGCTCTCTCGATCGCGGACCGGGGCTACGTGATCCAGACCGGGCAGGTCGTCCTGTCGGATACGGCTGAGAACCTTCTGCGGAACCCCCTGATGCGCGAGGCGTACCTGGGTGAGCTCTGAGCCCCGCGTGATCGACGCGGAGGAGCTCCGCGCTCGGCTGCCGATGGCCGCGGCGGTCGACGCGCTCGAGGACGCGTTCCGAACCCTCGATCCCACAGGCGGCCCGCTTCGGACGAACGTCGAAACCCCCCACGGTTCCCTGTTACTCATGCCCGCTTACGGACAAGCCGGCGTCGGGGTGAAGCTCGTCTCGCTCACGCCGGCCAACCCCGAACGGGGCCTTCCCTTCCTCCATGCGAGCTACGTCCTGTTCGATATCGAGACACAGGTACCGGCTGCCGTCCTCGACGGCTCGGCGCTGACCGCGCTCCGGACGGCGGCCGTTTCCGGACTCGCCACGCGCCTCTTGAGCAGGCAGGACGCCCAGCGTCTGGTGGTCTTCGGGGCGGGCGTGCAGGCGAGGTCGCATCTCGAGGCGATGTGCGCCGTGCGACCGGCGACCGACCTCGTGGTCGTGTCCCGGTCGCGTGGAGCGGCCGAGGCTCTCGTGGAGGAGGGCCTCGGCCGCGGTCTCACGGCTCGCGTCGGTGACGCCGAGGCGGTGCGGGAGGCAGATCTCGTCTGCACCTGCACGACGGCGGAGGAGCCGCTGTTCGACGGATCGTGGCTGCCAGCGGGGGTCCACGTGAACGCGGTGGGGTCCTACCGGCCCGAGACGAGGGAGCTGGACACGGAGGCCGTGCGTCGGGCGCGGGTGGTCGTCGAGACGAGGGAGGTCGCGCTCGCCGAAGCGGGCGAGTTGCTGATCCCGATCCGGGAGGGTGTGATCGAGGCCGGGCACATCGTTGCCGACCTGACCGAGACGGTCCGGGGCGCCGAGGTGCGGCGCTCGCCGAACAACGTGACACTCTTCAAGAGCGTGGGGATGGCGTTCGAGGACCTGGTCGTCGCGCGAGCGGTCGTGGACGCCGGCCCGTGATCGCCGTCGCCCGGCATGCGCCCATCCCCCGCTCGGTGCCGGGAGAGGGGGTCGAACCCTCACGGGCCGAAGCCCACAGGTTTTTGAGACCTGCGCGTCTACCAGTTCCGCCATCCCGGCCGGGCGGTTCTAGGGTAGCGGCCCGCGGCGTCCGAGCCTGCATCGCGGGACTCCTCACGGTGGTCACCGTCGCGTGCACCGAGCATGTCTCGCCATCTCACACGACCGGCCCCACCATCGCGTTCCTCTTCGACGGGTCCCCTCTCGACGCCGAGCTGGTGACGTCGCCCGCCCTGGCGGGTTTGGAGCTCGCGGCGCACGAGGCCGGAGGTGTCGACATCGAACCGGTCAACGTCGGCCTGCACCTCGACGAGGTGACGGCCTCGCTTCGAGACCTGGGCGATGACCGCGGCGTCGTCGCCGCGGTCATCGCCCCTTGGACCGCGCCGCCCGACGGCGCGATCGAACTCCTCGCCACCGAATGAGTGCCCGTCGTGACGCTGTCATGGGCGTGGGGGCCTCCGCGCGAAGGGGACGGCCTTTGGCTCTCCCTGGTGGCCGGAAGGGCCAGGGAGGCGGTCATGCTGCTGTCGGGAGCGAACGTCGCCCCGAAAGGGGTGGCGCCCTGCCTGGCCGGCGACGACGACGTCACGAGCCGGGCCCTGCTCGCGACGGCCGAGCAGCTCGGTGAGGCCGCGGGGGACCCCGGGATCCGGACCGTGGGGATCGTCCAGGCTGGGCGGTCGGCGACCGCCGAGGCGGTCGCCGACCGCATCGATGCCTCCGGATGTCCGGTCCTCGCCTGGATCGGTGGCGCGGATGTCGCGGCATCCGTGCTGCCCTCGGTCCCCGACCAACCGTTGATCGTGGGGACCTCGAGGATGAAGACGGACGACGGGCTCGAGCTCGCATCCTCCGAGACCGAGGTCTCCACCGTCTGCGCGTGCGCGGACGTTTCCGTGTCGACCGAACGAACGTCGCAGCGCTTCGTACACGACCTCCAGGCCGAGAGCGGTGCCCCTCCGGGAGCGTTCGCCGTGGAGGCCTACGACGGCGGCCGTCTGTTGATCAGCCTCCTCGAAGGAGAGAGCGCGACCAGGGGACATGTCGCGGCGGGCCTGGAAGACCTCGCCCGCTTCCGGGGGCTCGTGGAGGGGTACCGCTTCGGACCCGACGGATCGCGAGCGCCGGAGTCGCTCTCGGCGGGCAAGTGGCGGGCCGCCGGCTCTCGGTGGCTCCCCGGAACGGCTCCGGTCGGCGCCTCGGCCTGATTGCGTTGCCCTGCGGAGCGGTCCTGCCTATAGTCCGCCCGAGAGCAGGCGCTGCTTCGGCGCCGCTCGTCCATCGATCAGGAGGGCAGAGATGAGACTCGGTTTCCGAAAGGTGACGGTCCTGATGGGGGTGCTGGCCTTCGTGGCGGCCGGCTGTGGGAACGAGAATCCGCCGGCGGACGGCAACGGTTCCGCGGCCGGTGAGGGCGTCTGCGCCACCTACGACAAGAGTGCGGGTGACCTGCTCGCCCAGATCTGTACGAACAACAAGATCCGCGTGTCGACGGATCCGGCGTACCCACCCCAGTCGGAGCTGAACGCCGAAACGGGCGAGTACCAGGGCTTCGACATCGACGTCGCGACTGAGATCGCGAAGCGACTCGGCGTCGGTCTCGCGTGGGAGACACCCGACTGGGAGGTCCTCACGGCCGGGAGCTGGAACGACCGGTGGGACATGAGCGTCGGATCGATGACGCCCATCGCCGATCGTCAGAAGGTCCTGAACTTCACGGAGCCGTACTCGTTCGTGCCGGCGGTCGTGGTGGTGCACAACGACTCCACGGTGACCGATGTGGCCACGGACCTCGACGGCAAGAAGATCGGGGTGTGTTCTGACTGCACCTACCAGTTCTTCCTCGAGAAGACCCTGGAGATCCCCGGGTTCGAGTTCAACTTCGTGATCGACGACGCGACCGTCCAGGGTTACGACACGGACACCACGGCCCTGCAGGACCTCGCGCTCGGTGACGGCACCCGGCTGGACGCGGTGTTGACGTCGATCACCACGGCGGAGGCCTTCGCGAAGGAGAACCCGGTGAAGATCGTCGGCGATCCCATCTTCGGAGAGCCGCTCGCGATCGCGTTCGACAAGTCCTCGGACCTGGACGGCACCAGCCTCAAGGACGCGGTGGATGCGATGGTGGCGGATATGCACAGCGACGGGACGCTGACCGAGTTGTCGAAGAAGTGGTACGACGGCATCGACGTCACGAAGGTCACGTAGTCGGGGATGTTTCTGACGTGACCACGAACGACGCGAGGACCGGGGCGACCCGGTCCTCGCCCGCTCCATCTCCGAGCCGGAGGGATCGGCTCGCCCTTGCGAGCGCCGGTGTCTCCTTCCGGGTGAAGGTCACGCTCGTATGGGTGGCGATCTTCGCGGTCCTGGGTTTCCTCTTCTGGTCCGCCTCCTTCGACAACATATGGATCCGGGAGCACATCGGCTTCATCGCCCGGGGCCTGACCTGGACATTGATCATGGCGGCCGCCGGCATCGTCCTGGCGATCGTGCTGGCGCTGATCGGCGCGCTCGGGCGGCTTTCCCGTAACCCGGTCGCCTACGGCCTGAGCGGCTTCTACACGTCGTTCTTCCGTGGCACGCCCCTGATCGTGCAGCTCTTCCTCTTCTACCTGGCGATGCCCCAAACGGCGCAGAACCTTCTGGACAAGTTCCCGAACTTCCTTCCGACGAGCTTCGACAGCTTCTTCACGTGGAGCTCGTTCCAGGTCGGCATCGTGGTGCTCGGGCTCAACTACGGCGCCTACATGACGGAGATCTTCCGTGCGGGGATCCAGTCTGTCAGCCACGGCCAAGCCGAGGCCGCGGACGCCCTGGGCATGACGTATCGGCAGAAGATGCGTCGGGTGGTGCTCCCGCAAGCGTTCCGGGTGATCATCCCGCCGACCGGCAACGAGTTCATCGCGATGATGAAGGACACGGCGCTGATCTCCATCCTGGGGCAAGGGATCGAGAAGATGGAGCTCTTCCGCCGCGCCCAGCTCCTGGGGAATGCGGACGTGAGGCCTACGGAAGCGCTGGTCACGGCCGCCGCGCTCTACTGGGCGTTGACCGCCGTCTTCACGTTCTTCCAGGCTCGGCTGGAGCGGCGGGTCGGGAAGGGGTACGTCCGGACCGTGGCCCTGGGGCCGAAGGCCCGTGAACGGGGGAAGATGATCGTGACGGGAACAGGCGGTGGTGGGGCCCATGGAGCAGCGTCGGGCTACGCGGTGGATGCCCCGGAGGAAGTTCTCGATGTGGGGGGCCATGCGCACGGAGCAGCGCTCCCGAGCGCCCCCGAGGATCCGTCATGACACTCGCCGGAGGGGAGGCCGTGGTCCGGGTGGAGAACCTCCACAAGTCCTTCGGGGCCCTTGAGGTCCTGCGGGGTATCGACATCGAGGTCGACCAGGGCGAAGTTGTCGTCATCTTCGGAAGGTCCGGTTCGGGCAAGTCCACGCTCCTTCGCTGCATCAACTTCCTCGAGGAGCCAACCGAGGGCACGATCGAAGTATCCGGGCTGCGCATCGAGGGCGGTCACCGGATCCGCTCCAAGCGCGACCTGATCCATCAACTCCGGGCCCGCTGCGGCATGGTCTTCCAGCAATTCAACCTGTTCCCGCACATGACCGCCCTCGGCAACGTGATGGAGGGCCCGGTCACGGTGAAAGGCATCGAGCAGGAACGAGCCAAGGCGGTCGCGATGGAGGTCCTCGCCAAGGTCGGACTCTCGGACAAAGCGGACGAGTATCCGATCCGTCTGTCCGGAGGACAGCAGCAACGCGTCGCGATCGCGAGGGCCCTCGCGATGGAGCCAGACGTCATGATGTTCGACGAACCGACGTCGGCTCTCGACCCCGAGCTGATCGGCGAAGTCCTCGCCGTGATGAAAGCCCTCGCGGTGGAGATGCACATGACGATGATGGTCGTCACGCACGAGATGGGGTTCGCTCGTGAGGTGGCCAACCGCATGGCCTTCTTCCACGAGGGCAGGATCCTCGAGGAGGGGACACCCGATCAGGTGTTCAACGAAACGCGCTTCCCGGAGACCCAACGATTCCTGAAGGCCGTCCTGTAAGCGAAAAGGCGACGGGCCGCGACTCCGATCCGAGTCGCTCGCGCCTTCCCCATACGCGAGCATCCCATCCCGGTGACGCGGCCCGTCACACTCGGTCTCTTCGAACCGCCACCCCGAACGATCGAAACCGTTCGAGGCTCGCGTCCCGTCGAGGACCGTGGCGGACTGTAAATGCGAGGTTGAGGGATGTCAACCCGGCGGGCTGGGGACGAGAGACTCTGTGACGCAGGAGGACGCGTTCATCCCTGCAGGTAGTGGCCACGGAAGAAGAGTGACACGAACGAGAAGACCGAACGAAGGATGGATCAGTGCGCGACGTCTGACTCCACATGAGTGGAGGCCGCAGCCGAAGTCTCGTGTTGGGGTCGAGACTTCATCCCGGCAAACCTCGGCGTGCGGAGGAAGAGGCTACCGACCGCCACGAGGTATGCGGCCCAGCCCACGACTTCGAGCCACGTCGGATGCGCGTGGTAACCCACGAGGCCGCGAAGGATCGCGCCGGCGCCGGCGTCGTCCGGAAGGCTCGAAGATATGTCGAACGCATGCATGTCGAGGAGGCGAAGCCACCCGGCCTCCTGGAGCTCGTGGAGCGAGAACGCGAAGAGCCCGGCCGAGACGACGATCAGGATCAAACCCGTCACCCGGAAGAACGACCGAAGGTTCATTCGGATGCCCCCGCGGTAGAGCATCGCCCCAAGGACCAAAGCGAGCGCGAGCCCGAGGATCGCTCCGACCACCTGCGCGGCTGGCGCAACGTTCGTCCCCTCGACGGCGGTTCCCTTCGCCGCCGCGTACAGGAACAGCGCGGTCTCGACTCCCTCTCGGAGGACCGCGAAGAACGCGAGACCGGCGAGCGCGAAGCCACCGGTGACGAGTGCCGTGTCGACCTTCTCATGGAGATCCGACTTGATGCGGGCTCCCTGACGGCGCATCCAGAAGATCATCCATGTCAGCACGCTGACGGCGGCGAGCGTCACCAGGCCTTCGAAGATCTGCTCCGCCGACCCTTCGAACTCGGCGCCCGCGACGAAAACCGCCGTGCCGACTCCGACGCTGAGGAGGACGGCGACGATCGCGCCCCACCACACGAGACGGTCGCGGTCGGTCGCACCGAGTTGCTTCAGGTATGCGAGAACGATCGAGACGATCAGCACCGCTTCGATGCCTTCGCGAAGGGCGATCACGAATGTCGCTCCCATGTCCCTCCTCGTTCGCGCGTCCCCGCGATGCGGATGACCCCCGCCGGCGGGAATCCTAGTGATGGGGTCGGATTCACGTCAATCTCGTTCGGTACCGAACCATCTTGGGCGGCCATGGGGCCCTGGGAGAACGACGACACGGCGCCGCGGGAGGCACGTCGCAGGGCGCGACTACGATAGGCGCCGTGGTGCCCCCTCCGTCCGACGCAGCGTCCGATCCGCCCCGCCGACTCTTCATCCTCGACGGGCATTCCCTCGCCTACCGGGCGTTCTTCGCCCTGCCCAGCACACTGTCCACCACGACCGGCCAGGTCACCAACGCGGTCTACGGCTTCACGTCGATGCTGATCAAGCTCCTCGCGGAGGAGCGCCCCGACCTGATCGCGGTCGCCTTCGACGTGGGGAAACCCGTCGCCAGGCTCGCGATGGACGCCGACTACAAGGCCGGGCGGCGCGAGACGCCCGAGGACTTCAAGCCTCAGTTGGGCCTGATCCAGGAGGTCGTGGGAGCGCTCCGGATCCCCATGCTCCTCGTGACCGACCACGAGGCCGACGATGCCATCGGCACGCTCGCTCTTCGGGCGGCCGAGCAGGGGATCGAGGCGACGATCGTCACCGCCGACAGGGACTTCTTCCAGCTGGTCCGGCCCGGTGTAAGGGTTCTCTTCAACCGTCGGGGCATCTCCGACATCGTCCTGTTCGACGAGGCCGCGGTCGAGGAGCGGTTCGGCCTCCCGCCTTCGAAGTACCTCGAATTCGTCGCCCTCAAGGGCGACACATCCGACAACATCCCCGGCGTGCCGGGCGTCGGAGACAAGACCGCGGCCAAGCTCGTCCAGGAGTTCGGGTCGGTGGAAGAGCTGCTGGCACGCACCGGCGAGCTGAAGGGGAAGCTGAAGGAGAACATCGAGGCGGCAGGCGAGCGACTGGCTCTCAACAAGGACCTCGCTCGGATCGTGACCGACCTGCCGCTCGACGTCGAGCCCCAGGACGCGGTGATGGGGGAATGGGACGTCGAGGAGGTCCGGCGGCTCTTCACCTCCCTCGAGTTCCGGAGCTTGTTCGACAGGCTGATGGAGCTGGCGAAAGAGGCGAAGCCCAAGGTCGACGTGACCGAGCTCGACCTGCGACAGGTGGAGCAGGCGGAGCTCGCCACCCTCCTCGGAGATGGTCCGGTGGGCGTCGCGATCCAGGAAGAGGCGGACGCGCTGGTCGGGATGGCGGTCTCGGCGGGCGGCGCGCAGGCCGCGTACGCCGCTCTCGATGGTTCGGGTCCGGTCGGGGAACGCCTGGCCGATCAGGCGACCCGGAAATGGGCGCACGATGCGAAGGCGCTCGAGCGGGTCACGCTCCGGGCCGGCGCTCTCCTCGAGGGCGTGGCCTTCGACACCATGCTCGCCGGATACCTGCTGGAGCCGGGCACCGCGGACTACCCGCTGACCTCTCTCTCCGAGCGCTACCTCGGCACCGACCTGTTCGGCGCCGAGGAGGAAGACGCCGAGGGGCAGTTGTTCACGGAAGACCCCTGGCGGCGTGTCGCCTCCGAGGCGGCCGCCGTGGCGCTCCTCGCGCCGGTCCTCGAGGAACAGATCGACCGCCAGGGGCTGCGCCACCTCCTCGAGGAGGTGGAGCTGCCGCTCGCCTCCGTCCTCGCCAGGATGGAGGCCCGCGGCGTGCGGCTCGACGTCCCCTACCTCGAAGAGATGGGGGAGTCGGTCCGCGATCGGATGGCCACCCTCAAGGCTGAGGTCTTCCGACACGCGGGGCAGGAGTTCAACCTGAACTCGCCGCCGCAGCTCCGGGAGATCCTCTACGACCAGCTGGGGCTCCAACCCGGCAAGCGCACGCCCAAGGGAGAGCTGTCCACGGACGCGAGCGTCCTCGAGAAGCTCCGCGACGCCCACCCGATCGTCGATGCGCTGTTGTCGTGGCGCGAGCTGGACAAGCTGAACTCGACCTACCTGGAGGCGCTCCCGAAGCTGGTCGACCCGAGAGACGGACGCCTACACACCTCCTTCAACCAGACCGTGGCCGCGACCGGGAGGCTGTCCTCCTCGAACCCGAATCTTCAGAACATCCCGGTTCGGTCCGAGCTCGGACGCCAGATCCGGCGCGCGTTCATCCCGGGTGCCGACGACCAGGTCCTGTTGGTCGCCGACTACTCGCAGATCGAGCTCCGGATCCTCGCCCACCTCTCGGGCGACACCGGTCTGCGGGAGGCGTTCGACTCCGGTCTCGACATCCACGCCGCCACCGCCGCGACGGTCTTCGACCTCCCGCCGGAGCACGTCGACGCGGAGATGCGGCGGCGTGCGAAGGCCGTGAACTACGGCCTCGCGTACGGGATGAACGCCTGGGGCCTCGCCACCCGCCTGGGGATCACCGCCGACGAGGCCCAGGAGTTCATCGACGCCTACTTCGAGGGGTTCCCGGCGATCAAGGAGTACCTCCATCATCAGGTGGACCGGGCGACGGTCGAGGGCTTCACGGAGACGCTCCTCGGGCGACGTCGGTACATCCCGGAGCTCCAGGCTGCGAACCCTCGGATCCGCGATCTCGGTCGCCGGCAGGCGCTGAACGCGCCGATCCAGGGAAGCGCCTCGGACGTGTTCAAGGTCGGGATGATCTCGGTCGACCGAGCCCTTCGCGAGCGGCCCGACCTCGACTGCCACATGCTGCTCACCGTGCACGACGAACTGGTCTTCGAGGTCGCGAAGGGTCGGGCCGAGGAAGCCGTCGACCTGATCCGCGACCGGATGGAGCATGCGGTCGAGCTCGACGTTGACCTGCGGGCCGACGTGGGTCTCGGCGCGAACTGGTCGGAGGCAGCTCCCGAGGGTCACTGACCGGACATGCCGAGTCGGTGGCATCGTGACGTCACGGTCGTCGTCGGGGTGTGCGCGACCGTGCTGGCGCTCGGATCCGTGGGCAAGGCATGTCGCGGCTTCTGGCACGCCCCGCTCTCGTTCGTCTGCCACAGCGACATCCGCGCCCTCTACGGCCTCCGGGGTATGGATCGAGATCTCTTCCCGTACCTGCACGGAGAGCTGATCGTCTCGACACAGCTCGGGCCGCCCGTGCGCTACGGACTCCGGCCGGTCGACGGCGCCAACGAGTACCCGGTGCTCACGGGGATCATCATGTGGCTGCCCTCACTCGTGTCGGACAGTCCCGACACCTACCTGCTCGCGTCCATCGTCTTGCTCGCGCCGCTCGGGCTCGCGACGGCCTGGCTGCTAGGTCGGATGACCGGTCGCCGGGCCATGTGGTGGTCCGCGTCGCCGATCCTGTTGCTGTACGCCTTCCACAACTGGGACCTCGCGGTGGTCGCCGCATCGGTGACCGGGTTCTGGTGCTGGTGGCGGGGGAGACCGGTATTCGCCGCCGTCTGCTTCGGCGTCGGAGGGGCGCTGAAGCTCTACCCCCTGCTCTTCCTCCTGCCACTGGTGCTGGAGCAGATCCACGAAGGGGATCGCCGGGGGGCGGTCCATGCGGGAGCGGCCGGTGCCGGGATGTTCACCCTGATCAACCTTCCTTTCATGGTGCTCAGTCCGTCCGGGTGGGCGGTCGCCTATCGCTTCCAGGCGCTCCGGAAGCCCAACTACGACAGTCTCTGGGGGATCCTCGGCACGTCCCTCGAACTGGACCAAGGGACGATCACCACCTTGTCGACGCTCGTCGTGATCGTCGTGCTGGCCGTCGTGACGTGGGAGACGGAGCGCCGCGCACGCCGGGAGGGGGCCTATCCGTTCCTGCCGGCGTGCGCGGCGCTCCTCGCCGGGTTCCTCCTCGTCAGCAAGGTGCACTCGCCACAGTTCGCGCTCTGGATGGTCCCGCTGTTCGTCCTCGTGCGGGTCCGCCTGGGCTGGTACGGCCTCTTCGTCGCGGGCAACGTGCTCCTCTATCTGGCCATCTTCGCGGTCTCCGTCTGGAGCATCCACGCACGTGACGTCCTCGTGGCCTGGTCGGTGTGGGGGAGGACAGCGACGTTCCTTCTCCTCGTGATCGCGTTCCTCCGTGCTCCGCCCGCCGTCTCGCACGTCCTCGATCCCAGCCAGATCGTGCACGCGCCGACCTCGGCCGATTGACGGCGTTTACGCTGCTCACCTACCCTTTCACCCGACGCGCGGTCGCTCGCGCGCCGCGTCGCAAATCCCAACCCGCGATGCGGTGAGCCCCGCGTGCCAGAAGGAGCCCACCGCATGAGTGACATCGAGACCACGACCGAGGAGCCCGTCGAAGCGGCCGAGCCGGTCGAAGGAGCAGCGGCGAACGCGGCCGAGACGGCGGTTCCCAGTTCCGAGGAGACGCAAGGCACCGCGGCAGATGAGACGGCGGCCCCGGCGCCCCGGGAAGCAGAAGCCCAGGCGGCCGCCGAGGTGATCCCCGTCGTCGCCACTCCCGAGCCCGTCGGCGACGACTACACGCCCGAAGAATTGATCCAGGCGATGGAAGCTTCGCTCCGGGACTTCAAGGACGGGGACATCATGGAGGGCGTGGTCGTGAAGATCGACCGCGACGAGATCCTCCTCGACATCGGCTACAAGTCCGAGGGCGTGATCCCGTCCAAGGAGCTCTCGATCCGCCACGACGTGGACCCGAACGAGGTCGTGAAGGTCGGCGACCGGATCGAGGCCCTCGTCCTCCAGAAAGAGGACAAGGAAGGCCGCCTGATCCTTTCGAAGAAGCGCGCGCAGTACGAGCGCGCCTGGGGCCGGATCGAGGAGACGATGGCGTCCGGCCAGACGATCAAGGGACCGGTGATCGAGGTCGTCAAGGGCGGCCTGATCCTCGACATCGGACTCCGCGGCTTCCTCCCGGCCTCGCTCGTCGATCTCCGACGGGTCCGTGACCTCCAGCCGTACATCGGCACGGAGCTCGAGGCCAAGATCATCGAGCTCGACCGCAACCGGAACAACGTCGTGCTGTCCCGCCGAGCCTTCCTCGAGGAGTCGCAGTCGGAAGGCCGCAAGAAGTTCCTCGAGAACCTCCAGAAGGGCGAGCGCCGCAAGGGCACGGTCTCCTCGATCGTGAACTTCGGCGCGTTCGTCGATCTCGGGGGCGTCGACGGGCTGGTGCACGTCTCCGAGCTCTCCTGGAAGCACGTCGATCACCCGAGCGAGGTCGTTGCCGTCGGGCAGGAGGTGGAGGTGGAGGTGCTCGACGTCGACCTGGAGCGCGAACGGGTGTCGCTGTCGCTGAAGGCGACCCAGGAAGACCCCTGGAAGGAGTTCGAGCGGAAGTACAAGGCCGGCGAGGTGATCCCGGGGCAGGTGACCAAGCTCGTGCCGTTCGGCGCGTTCGTGCGCGTCGCTCAGGGCATCGAGGGGCTGGTGCACATCTCGGAGCTCTCCCACGAGCACATCGATACGCCGGAGTCCGTGCTCTCCGTCGGCGACGAGGTGCAGGTGAAAGTCGTCGACGTGGACGTGTCCCGGAGGCGAGTGAGCCTCTCGATGCGGCAGGTGACGCCGGCCCCGGCGAAGACCACCGAGATCGAAGTGGAGCCCGAGCCGGAGCGCGAGTCGGCCGAGCCACTGGTCCCCACGGTCCAGGTGCCGCAAGCCGTGCTCGACGCGGTCGCGGAGGCGGATGCGACGCAGGCCGACATGTCGGTGGACGAACCACGGGTCGTGTCGCCGGAGGCGGCCGCCGAGGTTGCCACACCCGAGACCCCCGCCGAAACACCGGCGGAGCCCGAGGCGCCGGCGCCCGATGCACCCGCGCCTGAAACGGCCGCTGCCGCGAGTCCGGAGGCGTCGGAAACCGACGAGGAGGTCTCCCTGGAGGCGATCCTCGAGGACCTCAAGCGCCGCGAGGGCAGATCCGAGTAGAGGCGCAGCCCTCGTGCTCCTGGTCGGTCTGACCGGCGGTATCGGTTCAGGGAAGTCGACCGTGGCCCGGCTGCTCGAGCGTCACGGCGCCGTCGTGATCGACGCCGATCATCTCGCGCGCGAGGCCGTGCAGAAGGGCACGTCGGGGTTCGACCGCGTGATCGATGCATTCGGACCTCAGATCGTGGCGCCCGACGGCGACCTGGATCGGTCCGCCCTGGCGGCTCGTATCTTCACCGATCCCGCACAGAAGTCGACCCTGGAAGCGATCGTGCATCCCGAGGTCGCGCGGCGGTTCAGCGACCAGGTCGACGCCTATCGCGCCACGGACCGCACCGTCGTCTACGTCACGCCGCTCCTCGTGGAGCTCGGCCTCGCTCCGGCCTTCGACGTGGTCATCGTCGTTACCGCGAGCCCGCATCTCCGGGTTTCCCGGGTGGCATCCGATCGAGGCCTGTCGCCCGATGAGGTGCGCGGCCGGATGGCCACACAGGCCACGGACGAGCAACGGGCGGAGGTCGCGGACGTTTTGATCGACAACGACGGCTCCCTCGCCGAGCTCGAGCCTCAGGTGGCCCGGCTCTGGGGAGACCTCACGGCCCGCGCCGGCCGGTGAGGCCCGGTTATCCTCACGGCGTGCGGTTCCGGGCGGTCTTCTTCGACGTCGGAGAGACACTCGTCCATGTCGAGCCGTCCTTCGCCGACCTCTTCGTGACGGTGCTCGCCGGCGCGGGCCACGAACGCTCCGAGGACGAGGTCCGCGAGGCGACGACGCACGTCTACACCAGATTCTCCGAGGCGGCTCGCGACGGATCCATGTGGACGACGTCGCCGGAACGCTCCCAGAAGTTCTGGACGTCCGTGTACGACAGGATGCTCGGAGAGCTCCGCATCCCCGAGGGCGACGGGCTCGCGAACACCCTCTACCGTGAGTTCACACGGATGGAGAACTACGTCTTGTTCGATGACGTACGGCCGACGATCGCGGCGTTGCAGGGAGCCGGACTGCTCCTCGGCATCGTGTCGAACTTCGAGGCGTGGCTCGAGGACTGGTTCGGGCTCCACGAGCTGATCGAGACCTTCCCCGTTCGGGTGATCTCGGGGATCGAGGGGATCGAGAAGCCCGACGAGCGCATCTACCGGCTCGCTCTGGAGCGTACGGGCGTGGACGCGGCCGATGCCGCGTACGTCGGCGACAACCCCGAGTTCGACGTCGACCCGCCCGCCGCCCTCGGGATGTTCCCCGTGCTCGTCGACCGACGGGAACGGTTCCCCGACCATGCGGGCACCCGTGTGCGGGACCTCCGCGAGCTGCCGGCGATCCTGGAAGCCGTATGACGGAGGAGCGGCTGTTCACCCTCGAGGAGGCGAACGCAGAGCTCGACGAGCTCCGCGCACGGCTCCCCCGACTCCGGGAGGCCAGGCAACGCATGATCGACACGAGCGAGCGGATCACCTCCGCCGTGGACATCGACGGAGGCGGCGTCGAGGGGAGCGACTGGTTCCGGGCGCACGAGTCGCTGAAGGCCGAGCTCCTGTGGCTCGCCGACCAGGGCATCCTGATCCGGGACCCGGATACGGGGTTGATCGACTTCCCGGCGGAGCGGGATGGGAAGCGGGTGTTCCTGTGCTGGCGGCTCGGCGAGGACCGAGTGGGCTGGTACCACGATGAGCAGACGGGGTTCGCCGGCCGGCAACCCCTTTGAGTCGCGAGGGGTAGTCTGCAGTCCTCCATGGCCGAGCGTGTGATCGACGTCCAAGGACTCCACAAGTCCTACGGAGACGTGGAGGCTGTTCGTGGCATCGACCTCCACGTCGAGCGGGGGGAGGTCTTCGCCCTCTTGGGGCCCAACGGTGCGGGCAAGACGACCACGGTGGAGATCCTCGAGGGATATCGGGAACGCAACGCCGGGGACGTCTCCGTGCTCGGACGCGATCCCGCGAGGGGTGGAGTCGAGCTCAAGCGCCGGATCGGCATCGTCCTGCAATCCACCGGCGTCGACCCGTACCTCACGGTCCGCGAAACCATCGATCTCTACGCCGGGTACTACCCGTCGCCCAGGAACGTGGACGAAGTGATCGACCTCGTCGGGTTGGCCGAGAAGCGGAACACCCGGGTGAACAAGCTGTCGGGCGGCCAGCAGCGGCGACTCGACGTCGCGATCGCCCTCGCCGGCGATCCGGAACTCCTGTTCCTCGACGAGCCCACCACGGGGTTCGACCCGAACGCGAGACGGAACGCCTGGGAGATCGTGAAGAACCTCACGGGGATCGGGAAGACGATCTTCCTCACGACCCACTTCATGGACGAGGCCCAATACCTCGCTACCCGCGCGGCAGTGATCACGAAGGGCACGATCGTCGCCGAAGGCACGCCGGGCACGCTCGGCGGGCGCGACCACATGCAGACCCGGGTCCGGTTCAGGGTGCCGGAGGGACATCCGTTCCCACCCGACCTGGGTGGGGCGAGCTCCCTCCCGGACGGTTCGCTCGAGATCCGGACGGACAACGCCACGAAGGTCGTCCACGACCTGACGGCCTGGGCCCTCGAACGTGGCTTCGTCTTCGACGTCCTGGAGGTTTCCCAGCCGAGCCTGGAGGACGTATACATCGAGCTGACCGGCGGAGAGGCGGGGACGGGATGAGCGCCCCGGCCCAGGCGGTGCGTCAGCTCCGCTTCACGAACAAGGCGTTCTGGCGGAACCCGGCGTCGGCGTTCTTCACGTTCGCGTTCCCCCTGATGTTCCTCGTGATCTTCACGTCGCTCCTCGGCGGAGGGCAGATACGGCTTCCGAACGTTCCCACGTTCGAGCTCGACCTGACCACGTATTACGTCGGCGCGATGGCCACCTTCGGCGTGATCTCCGCCTGCTTCACCAACATCGCGATCCAGACCTCCTTCTCGCGGGACCAGGGCCTGCTGAAACGGCTGCGGGGCACACCGCTCCCAGCCTGGGCCTACATGTCGGCCCGCGTGGTGCACGCGATGGCGGTCGGCGCTCTGCTGGTCGTGATCACGCTCGTCTTCGGACTCCTGGTATACGACGCCCCGCTGCCCACCGGGACGCCTCTGCTGGAGTTCATCGTCACCTTCCTCGTGGGATCGCTCACCTTCGCGGCACTGGCGCTGGCCCTCACCGCCGTCATCCCGAACGCGGACGCCGCGCCCCCGATCGTGAACGCCACGATCCTCCCGTTGCTGTTCCTGTCGGGCATCTTCATCCCCCTCGACAAGGACGCGCCGGCGTGGATCTCGACGGTGGCGGATCTCTTCCCTGTGAAGCACTTCGCCGATGCGATGCGCTCCGGATATCTCGGCAACGTGACGGCCCGGACGCCGCTCGGGTCCTTCCATCCGTTCACCTTCGACTGGATGGATGTCCTGATCGTCGCGGGGTGGGGCGTCGTCGGCCTCGTGCTGGCGGCCCGGTTCTTCAGTTGGGAACCGCGCCGATAAGGGGCTGTGCTAGGCTCCGCGCTTCCACGGGGAACGAGGGGGGTGGCCTCCATGCGGAGATGGATCCTTGCGCTCGCGGCGATGACATTGCTCGCGGTGGCGTGCGCGGAAGAGGCCCCATCCGCCGACGGCGGCAGCCCCAGCAGCTCCGCCGAGGAGAACCAGACCGCCGCCGAGTGCACGGACGAGTACAAGGCGGATCTGTTCGCTCCCGACATCCTCACGATCGCCACTGGGAACCCGGCGTACGAGCCCTGGTACGGCGGGAAGAGCGAGGCCGGCTCGGAGTGGAAGTCCGGCGACTTCACCGGGGACCCGCACAGCGGCGAGGGGTACGAGTCGGCGTTCGCCTACGCGCTGGCTGAGGAGATGGGCTTCTCCGCCGACCAGGTGAACTGGCTCGCGGTGACGTTCAACAAGTCCTTCGCGCCCGGCCCGAAGGACTTCGACTTCGCGATGCAACAGATCTCGATCTTGCCCAAGCGCGAGAAGGCCGTCGACTTCAGCGCGGGCTACTTCGACGTCAACCAAGCCTTGATCGCGAACGAGGGCTCGCCCGCGATCGGTGTCACCACGCTGGCCGGGCTGAAGGACCTGAAGTTGGGCGCTCCGATCGGGACGACGAGCCTCCAGGTGATCGAGGAGCTCGTGCAACCCACCCAGGAGGCAGCGGCGTACGACGACCTCGATCTCGCGCTGAAGGATCTCAAGAACGGGCAGCTGGACGGCGTCGTCGTGGACTTCCCGACCGCGTTCTATGGATACGCCGATGTGGTCGTCGGTCAGTTCCCCGATCTCGGGGGCGAGCAGGAGCAGTTCGGCCTCGCCTTCGAAACGGACAGCTCGCTCGTCGAGTGCGCGAACATCGCGATCGAGGCGATGCGCGACGACGGGAGACTCGACGACCTGAAGAGCGAGTGGCTCGAGGTCGACACGAGCGTCCCGGTCTTCTCGTGAGACCAGACTAAGGGGCTCCATGTCGGAGCCGGAGGTCTTCTCTCCGATGGGCACGCCGGGGTTGGACCCACGGTTCCCCAGAGGAGACCGGCGCTCGAAGATCCTCGGTGGAGGATCGGCCAGGACGACCTGGGTCGCGGTCCTCAGCACGGTGGTGTTCTTCACGGTCGCGGGTCTGCTTATCGTGAGGTCGACGGGATGGCCCGAGGTCCGGCAGTCGTTCTTCGATGCCGAGGAGTTCCGGTACGCCTTCCCCGAGATCGTTCAGAAGTTCGGGTGGAACGTCTTCATCTTCTGCGTCGCCGAGGTGCTCGTCCTGGCGCTCGCCCTCCTGATCGCCGTCCTGCGGAGTCTTCCCGGCCCCGTGTTCGCGCCGCTTCGGATCCTGGCGGCCGGCTATACGGACATCTTCCGAGGGGTTCCGACGATCCTCGTGATCGCCATGTTCGGGTTCGGGATGCCGGCGCTCCAGCTGAAGGGTCTGCCCAACTCCGACCTGGTGTGGGCCATCCTCTCGCTGACGTTGGTGTATTCCGCCTACGTCGCCGAGGTCTACCGCGCGGGGATCGAGTCGATCCACCCGAGCCAGGTGGCGGCCGCGCGTTCCCTCGGGCTTACACGCGGTCAGGCGCTCCGCCACGTCGTGCTCCCGCAAGCCGTGCGCCGCGTGATCCCGCCATTGCTGAACGACTTCATAGGCCTTCAGAAGGACTCTGCCCTCATCGCGTTCCTCGGGTTCACCGAGGCGCTGCAGCGAGCCCGGATCATCCAGGCGAACGACTTCAACTTCACGCCGTACGTCGCGCTCGCACTCATCTATCTCTGCATCACGATCCCGCAGACACGGTTGGTCGACTGGTTGATCGCCCGAGAGCGAACGAAACGTCAGGGCGGTGCCGAGCTGTGACCGAGGCGATCCGCATCGAGGGCCTGCACAAGTCCTTCGGGGACCTCGAGGTCCTTCGAGGGCTCAACCTCCAGGTCGACGACCACGAGGTCGTCTGCCTGATCGGTGCGAGCGGCTCCGGCAAGTCGACGCTCCTGCGGTGCATCGACCTCCTGGAACCGGTCGACGCCGGCCGCATCTGGATCGAGGGCGATGAGGTCACGGCGGCCGGCGTCGACCCGAACGCGGTGCGACGCCGGATCGGGATCGTGTTCCAGGCGTTCAACCTGTTCCCGCACATGACCGTCATGCGGAACGTGACCCTCGCGCAGGAGAAGGCGCTCGACCGGTCGTCGGCCGAAGCACGAGCGAAGGCGACCGAGCTGCTCACGCGGTTCGGCCTCTCGGACAAGGCCGACGACTATCCGGATCGGCTGTCCGGCGGTCAGCAGCAACGCGTGGCGATCGCGAGAGCGCTCGCGCTGGATCCCGACGTGATGCTCTTGGACGAGGTCACGAGCGCCCTCGACCCGGTCCTGGTCGCCGAGGTGCTCGACGCGATCCGCGAGCTGGCCGGCGCCGGCATGACGATGGTCATCGCCACCCACGAGATGGGCTTCGCGCGCGACGTCGCGCACCGGGTCGCCTTCCTCGAGGACGGGAGGATCCTTGAGCAAGGGGCACCCGAGCAGATGTTCACGGGGCCACGGGAGGCCGCGACGAGGACCTTCCTCGATCGGATCATCGCCGCCGGCCGGATGTAGCCGCAAGGACCGAGGAGGAAGGTTGTCGCGGGGTGGCCCTAGACTGGCCTGCTCATGCCCCCGTTCAAGATCTCCTCCGATTTCCGCCCGTCCGGCGACCAGCCGGCCGCCATCGATCAGCTGGTCGAGGGCGTCCAGGCGGGGGAACGGCAGGTCACCCTCCTCGGGGCGACCGGGACCGGCAAGACGTTCACGGTCGCCCATCTCGTCGAAGCGATCCAGCGGCCGACCCTGGTGATCGCGCCCAACAAGTCTCTCGGCGCCCAGCTCGCCAATGAGTTCCGGGAGGTCTTCCCCGAGAACGCGGTCGAGTACTTCGTGAGCTACTACGACTATTACCAACCCGAGGCCTACGTCCCGCAGACGGACACCTACATCGAGAAGGATTCCTCGGTAAACGACGAGATCGAGCGGTTGCGCCACTCGGCGACGGCCGCTCTGTTATCCCGCCGCGACGTCCTGATCGTCGCGAGCGTCTCGTGCATCTACGGGCTGGGGTCCCCCGAGCAGTACGAGGGCCAGCTCCTCCGGACCGTTCGAGGGACGGACCTCCCGATGGAGTTCGCGATGCAGCGGCTCGTCGACATCCAGTACCAGCGGAACAACATGAGCCGCGCGCGTGGCACCTTCCGCGTCCAGGGAGACACCCTCGAGGTGTTCCCGAGCTATGAGCAGACCGGTTACCGGATCGAGTGGTGGGGCGACACGATCGAACGGATCAGCCGGTTCGACCCGCTGACGGGGGAGCTGCTCACCGACTCGATCGCGGATCTCACGACGTTCCCCGCCTCGCACTATGTCGCCGGGGACGAGCGGATGAAAGACGCTCTCGTGACGATCGAAGAGGAGCTGCACGAACGGCTGGCGGAGCTCGAGTCCCAGAGCAAGCTGCTCGAAGCCGAACGCCTGCGGATGCGGACGACCTACGACCTCGAGATGCTCCGAGAGGTCGGCTTCTGCTCGGGGATCGAGAACTACTCGCGGCACATCGACGGACGGGCGCCGGGCAGCGCGCCGTACACGCTGCTCGACTACTTCCCGGACGACTACCTCGTCGTGATCGACGAGTCCCACGTCACCGTGCCGCAGCTCCACGGGATGTACGAGGGGGACATCTCGCGGAAATCGACGCTGGTCGATTTCGGTTTCCGGCTGCCGAGCGCGATCGACAACCGTCCGCTCCGCTTCGAGGAGTTCCAGGAGCGGGTGCAGCAGGTCGTGTACATGTCCGCGACCCCGGGACCCTGGGAGCTCAAGGTCTCCGAGCGGATCGTCGAGCAGATCGTGCGGCCCACCGGCCTCATCGATCCGGAGGTCGAGATCCGGCCGACCAAGGGCCAGGTGGACGACCTGATCGAGGAGATCCGGCGGCGGACCGAGGCCGAGCAGCGGGTGCTGGTGACGACGCTGACCAAGAAGATGGCGGAGGACCTCACGGACTACCTGATCGAGATGGGGATCCGTGTGCGATACCTGCACTCCGAGGTCGACACGATCCAGCGGATCGAGATCATCCGCGACCTGCGCCTCGGAGAGTTCGACGTCCTGGTCGGGATCAACCTGCTGCGCGAGGGGCTCGACCTGCCCGAGGTCTCGCTCGTGGCGATCCTCGATGCCGACAAGGAGGGGTTCCTTCGTTCCGACACCTCGTTGATCCAGACCATCGGCCGCGCGGCGCGCAACGTCGACGGGAAGGTCCTGATGTACGCGGACGCCGTCACCGACTCGATGAAGACGGCGATCAGCGAGACCCAGCGCCGACGGATGATCCAGGAGGCGTACAACCAGGAACACGGGATCGACCCGCAGACGATCCGGAGGCGCGTGAGCGACATCCTGCTGGCGATCGAGGAGGACCCGGCCAAGCGGGCGACGTCACCGCGCAAGGAGCGGCGGCGTCGCACGCCCGCCCGGCCGGAGATGCCGCAGGAGGAGCTGGAGCGACTCCTGCTGGAGCTCGAAGAGGAGATGCACCAGGCGGCCAAGGACCTCCGCTTCGAATACGCCGCACGGCTGCGCGACGAGGTGGTCGATCTCCGCAAGGAGCTCAAGGCGCTCCGGGCGGCCGGGGTCGGCGCGTGAACCGTCTCGCCGTCCGGGCCACAGCCGCGTGGCTGGGTCCGGGGCGGCTGATCGAGGACGCTCAGATCGTCTGCGAAGGAGGCCTCGTGACCTATGCGGGGGCGGCCACGGGGATCGAGGCCGCAGACCGCGAGGCGCTCGTCGACGGCTTCCTGATGCCGGCGGTGGCCGACCGCCACGTCCACATCGAGCTCTCCGACCCCGCCGCGGTGCTCGCGGGCGGGGTCACCGCCGTGCGGGACCTCGCGTGGCCCGTGGAACGGATCTTCCCCCTTGCGGATGCCTCCGAGATGCCGTCCTTCGACGGGCCACTGATCCGGGCGGCCGGCCCGATGCTCACCGCGCCGAGTGGCTATCCGACGCGAGACGGGTGGGCGCCCCCCGGGACGGGCCGAGAGCTCACGTCGGTCGAGGACGCGACGATGGCCGTGGAGGAGCTCGCGAGGCTCGGCGCGGCCGCGATCAAGGTGTCTCTGAACGCCGAAGCCGGGCCGACGCCGTCGGACGCGGAGCTCGCGGCGATATGCGATGCGGCGCACGTGGCCGACCTGCCCGTCACCGCACACGCGCAGGGCAAGGGGCAGGTCGAGCGAGCATTGGGTGCGGGCGTCGACGAACTCGCCCATACGCCATGGACCCGGCTCTCCGATGAGGTGATCCAGGCGGCGGCGACCCAGATGCGGATCGTCTCCACGCTCGACATCCTCAGCTTCGGACGGGATACGCCCGAGATCCGAACGGCACTCGACAACCTCCGTCGCTTCCACGTCGCGGGGGGGGCGGTCACCTACGGGACGGACCTCGGCAACGGGTCGATCCCTCCGGGCATCCACACGCGGGAGGCCATGCTGATGGTGGAGGCCGGACTGGAGCCGGAAGAGGTCCTCGAGGCGATGATCCGGGCTCCGCTGGAGCGCGACGCGCCCGCCGACCTGATCGCCCTCCGAACGAGTCCCCTCGAAGACCTCCGGGCACTCGACGACCTGCGGATGGTGGTCCGCGCCGGCCGGGTCGTCAAGGGAGGGTGACCCGCGGGCCGCGGTCGTGGGACCATGAGCACCTGGAGGTGATCGGGGTGGTCCAGACGGATACGACGACGTGGCAGGGCGTGACACAGCATGAGCTCGGTCAGGCCGCGCGGAACCACGGGATGCAACTCGAGGGCCTGCGGTACGACGTCACACCGATCGGGATGCACTACCTGGTGATCCACTTCGACATCCCGGCGGCCGACGAGGCGGGATGGACGGTGAACGTCGACGGCCTCGTCGATCACCCCTTGACGCTCTCGATGGAGGACATCCGCTCCCGGCCGGCCGTCACGCGTCCGGTGACGATGGAGTGCGCCGGCAACGGGCGGGCGCTGATGCCCCCACGGGCCGAGAGCCAGCCGTGGCTCCTCGAGGCGGTCGGCAACGCCGAGTGGACGGGCACGCCGCTGCCGCCGATCCTCGAGGACGCCGGCCTACAGCCCGAGACCGTCGAGCTGGTCTTCACCGGCGCCGACCACGGGATCCAGGGAGACGTCGAGCAGGACTACCAGTGGGGCTTCTCGTTGGCCGACATCGTGCGCGACGACGTCCTCCTCGCGTACGAGGTCAACGGCCAGCCGCTGCCACCGCAGCACGGGTACCCGGTCCGCCTGCTCGTCCCCGACTGGTACGGGATGTGCAGCGTCAAGTGGCTCCGACGCATCACGGCCGTGGCCGAGCCGTTCGACGGCTTCCAGCTCTCCGCGTATCAGCTCCGCCAGGCACAGGACGGCCCCGGCGAGCGCGTGACGAGGAAAGCCGTCCGGGCACTCCTGATGCCGCCGGGATTCAGCGACTTCCCGGCGCGACAGCGGTTCGTCGACGCGGGCCGGTGTGAGCTGATCGGCCGCGCCTGGTCCGGGTGGGGGCACATCGCCCGAGTCGAGGTG
>Ga0307296_10000059_pt1 | contig 40973 bp, 37 predicted proteins | sample ER_DNA_153_FD_194467 | JGI IMG/M metagenome (GOLD analysis project Ga0307296, IMG submission 194467) | Bulk soil microbial communities from the East River watershed near Crested Butte, Colorado, United States - ER_DNA_153 | ecosystem: Environmental > Terrestrial > Soil > Floodplain | place... | reverse complement strand
CCATGTGGTGCCACTGAAGGATTTGGTGAAGCACAATGCCGTCAATGAAGCCCCCAAGACCCAGGCCGTACAGCAGACCGGACACCTTCGACGGCGGCTGATTAACCATCCCAAGTGGCTTCGCGCGGCTACTGGGCACGGCGGCACCGTACCCCGCCATGTATGGGCTCAGACACGGCAAACCCAAACTGCCACCACGTTGGCAGCGGCTACCCGGACTGCGAGATTCTCATCGGCTGCAGGGAGGCAAGAGGCGGCGTTCGTGGTTGCGCTTCGAGCGAAGCCAGCCACGCTCTGACTCCACCAAAGGATTATTCCTCGACGTCCATCTCAACATCCGCAGGTCCGAACCGCCTCGCTGCCTGCAAGGGCTAAGACTTGCTCTCCTATGCCTCAACTGACTCACTGACGATCTCGCCATTCGCTGCCTGAGCTCGCCAACGCCAGCCGTCCTCAGCTCGGCAGAGGTGATCTTCATCGGCGCAATGGCTGCTATTCCAGGCGACCGATCCGCCATAGGCGACGGATCAGTCGACGACTGGCCGGTACACGGGTCTGCTGCACTAGCGGACGCAAGAACCCGGGGACTGTTATGCGAGGCACTGCACTCACCTTGACGGCCCCCAGGTGATCGACCGTAAGAATCTAACCAGCTCAGGCACGATGGCCTCGGGCGCGGGCCCGTGGTCTTGGCCGGAGAGCACGTGTCGCTGGGCGTTGGGCAGTGCGGCTGCGACGGCGTCGGCGGCCTCGGGAAGTCCGGGGAAGGTCTGGTCGCCGGAGAAAACGTCGGTGGAAACCGCAACAGGGGCCCAGCGGCTGCGCCAGTCGGGATCGGTCTCGATATCGTGGGAGGCCTTGTGGTCGTAGATGAGGGTGGGCGCAACCGCGACGAGGCCAGGCCACCACGGCGCCTGCGCCATCTCGTCGACTGCCTCAGCGGGCAGCCCGATAATTGCTGTCATGTTGTAGCGGGTCGCTTCGTCGAGCTGGCCGGCATCGAGCATTCGCTCGAGCGTGGTGATGTGCTCGGTGCCGTCGGATCCGGCGAAGTAGGGCGGCTCGTATAGAGCAAGCGCTGACACGTCGAGCCCCGCGGTCACCGCGGCGAGCGCGATTCCGGCGCCTGAGGAGCTTGTGTAGAGGGCGGCGGGCGCTCCGGTGGCTTCGATCAAGGCCGCGACGTCCGGCCACGACGACAGTCGGTGCCAGCAGTGCGCCGAGGCTCAACAGGGCGACCAGCATGGCGAGGGCTGATGTGACCAGTCCGACAGTCAGTGCGGCTCGCGCCCGAGTGCCAGCGACCGCGAAGCCGAGCGCGGCGAAGACCATCAAAACGACGTACCACCATGGCCATCGGGACTGCTAGCAGGCCACCAGGTGCTACAGATTTCAGGGGCTTGGGACTAGATCTGTGGAGATTACGGTTCCCGCGCCAACAAGTTCAGACGGGTGGGACATGAGCGGTTCCAGGAGCCGGCCGACCTCGGGCCCGAGGACCGACAACGCTGCCGCACTGTACTCCTCGCTCTGCCAAAGATTGAGCACCAGGCGGCGACCTGCTTGCAAGTCGACAACGACGGTGCCGACGTAGCCGGGCTGAGTCCGGTGGATCTGGTCAAACTGTTCCAGCGCGGGGGAAGCGGCCACCTTGATCTGGTCGAACGAGTTGAGTCGCACTATGGCAAACATCGTGGTCCTCCTGATCTTCGGTGTGTTCCTACAAGTTGCAGGCTAGGAGAGTGAACGCGTCTCGCAAGCGGAACCCCTGACGGCACCGTAGCGCGCAGTTCTCGATTTGCGGTGCTCAACTCAGCTCTCCTCCCGTGGCGTCGACGGCCGGCGCCCGCTTGGTCACGGTTGGCTCGTCGGTCGAGCGGCTCCCCTACCGGTGGTCTTGACGACGCCCATGATCGCGGCCTAGCCGGATCCGCGCGACCGCCGGCGAGCGCGTCCAGCTGTGGCGCTACCTCCACCTGCGCCGCCGCCGAACGCCATCGCCACGCCCAGCATGAAGCCGAAGTCGTACCAGTTGCCGTTGTTCTGAACCTCGTAGATATTGACTTCCGAGGTGAACAGGGAGATTAGGAAGGTGATGGGGCTGATCAGCCCTTGCCACAAGCCCAGCCAGAAGCCGGCCGGGTCCGGGCCGGTATCTACCATCGCGTTCGGCCCTGCGGCACACGCTGACAATGTGAGTAAGGCCAGGACCGTACCGAGCCCGAGATATGTGTGCGTTCCTCGCATGGTGATTACCTCCCATGTCAGTGAAGCTTGGTCATGCATTGCTCGACTAGGGCGCTAAGTCCTGCATCATCACCGATCACCCAGATACGGTCATCTCGTGTCGGAGCATGCCGCCGCACAAACCGTGCGCCGTTCCCTCAGCGCTACCTGCCGGGATTGTGGGTGCTTCGCAAACATTAACGGAGCTGGTTGCGTGGAGAGCTTCTCGCTGGAGTGACGGTCGCGGCATATCTGGTTCCTCAGGTGATGGCGTATGCGGAGGTAGCGGGGCTGCCGGCGATCACACGACTCTAGGGCAGCGGTCGCCCCGCTGGTGCTCGACGCGGTCCTCGGATCCTCCCGCCAGCTATTCAGTTGGACCGAGTCCAGCACCGCGCTGATGACCGCAGCTGCCGTCGCCACTCTCACGTCCGGTAATGAGCAGCGCTATGCGGAAACCGCAGCGGTGTTGGCGATTGCGGTAGGTGCAGGCTGCGTAAGGATGGCTAGCGCGGCTTGGCTTCTGGCCGACGGTCTGTGGGTCTGCGGTCACCTGCGCGCTGCGGGACTCGCTACGCGCGCCCTGGTTCTCACGATGTACGACGACGTAACCGTGCTGGCCGCGCTCCGTGCAGGGCGTACGGCTACACACTCAAGGAGCCGGACCGAACGAGATCGTCGCCGCCGTACGGTATCCGCTCGTGGAGAGGCACTCTTCGGTGCCGGGATCGCGGCGCGCATGCTTCAGCACTTCGGCCGCGCAGCGACTTCATCGCCCTTTCCCGAGCTCACCGAAGGTGAGACCGAGGTCCTGGGGTTGTTGGCCGCGGGGCCGCGACAACGCTGGGGTCGCGAGGCGCTTGCGGGTTAGCCCCAAGACGGTGCATAACCACGCATCCAACATCATCAGCAAGCTGCACGTCTCCGACCGGTCAGGAGCCATTCTCCGGGCACGAGACGTCGGCTTGGGCGAGCCGGGTCGGGCTGAATTACCCCTGCCGACTTGGTGTCAAGAAGCTCGAGTGCCATCATCGATGATCATCGACGATGAGTGCGCACGATGTCACTGATTCCCCCGTGGTTGCGACCACCCCGCGTCCGCGAGCGCCTAGCCTCATACCACCTGCGCCCAGACGTGCTGGACGCGGCGGCTGCCATGGCCTCTGACCAGCGCTCCGATATCTTCGTAGTCCGGCTGGAGGCCGCTCTCACTGATTCAGAGACCGTGCTGCGGATGATGGACGGGCGGCACGCCAGGGTGATGGGCCTGCTCGTGCTGACCAGCGAACGCATCCACTTCCGCTCCCGCCGGCGCACCGGGCCCAACTTCAGCGTGCCGCTGGAGGAGGTCCGTGCCATCGAGGCTTACACCCGCAGGGGCACCGGTACCGTCCGCATCATCACGCCCTACGGCAGCCTGACTGTCGGCCAGATCCTCGGCAGGCAGGGGGAGATGCTCGCCGCTGACGCCCAAGCGACAATCCGCGGCGAACCTCTGCCAGAGCGAGACCCGCTCCGGCTATTGGCCGAACTCCGCGCACTGCGCGAGAGCGGCGCGATCAGCGCCACTGAGTTCGAGATCCGCAAGTCTGCAATCTGGCGCGAGATCTAGATGACCGTTCGGGTCGCCAGCGCTCGACGATCTTGCCGTCGGCGATGCGGAAGATCTTGACCCCGCAGAAACCACGTTGCGTCCAATGGGCAGTTCGCCCATCACTGAGGCGCGGTAGGTGCCGCGGGCAACAAGGTGCTCGTGATGAAGGGTGGCCTGCGCACGTCCCGAGAACAACATCGCCGCCGTGTCAGCCCGGTCCGGTGACGGAAGCCTTCGCTTAAGCATGTCGTCCTTCGATTCGATCGTGATGCGGGCTCGTGAGTCCACGCCCCACTGGCTCCCAGCGGCAGGCCGTTCAGGATTCCGAGCCAGGCACCCGCAGCACCGGATCAGCGATCGGCCGGTACTGGCGCGGGGTCGAGGCCAAGCGCTCAGCGTTCGCACCTGGCGATTCGCCTCGTCGTTGGTCTTAGCCGACACCTACCATTCGATCGCAGGCCGCGAAGATCGCATCCTGGAGGGCGGGGTCCCGCAACGGTCTGGGGACCGGCGTCGGCGCCCGGTTCTTCCAGTAGGGCGCCGAGGCCAGGTTGGGTGCCGTGCAGCAGAAGGCGATGGTTTCCGCGGACGAGCTGACGTCGCCGGGGGCGCCGGGGCTGGCCAGCTTGGTCTTGACCCACCCCGGGTCGACGGCCACCGAGATGACGTCCGGCAATCTACGATTCCAGGCCAGGGCCAGGGCAACGTCGCACGCCTTGCTCTCGGCGTACGCCCGCCGCGGATCGGTCTCCCGGCCAAAGGGCCGCGGGCTGCGGGCGTGCGGACCCCGCCAGGCCCGAGCCCAGCCAGAGCAACCGGCCCTGCAGCTCGGCGGACAGCAGGTGGGTCAGTAGGTGCGGCGCCAGGACGTTCACCGCAAAGGTCGTCTCGTGACCGTCCGCCGAGGTCCGCGGCGTGCTGCCCCGCACCCATACGCCCGCGTTGTGCACCCACGTGTCGATCGGGCCGTGCTCGCGGGCCTGGTCGGCCAATCGACGGACGTCATCAATCCGCGCCAGGTCGCCAACCACCAGAGCGACGTCGCCACCCAGTGCTTTCGCGACGGGCTCGCCCCGCTCCCGACTGCGTGCGTGAACCAGGACGCGGTGCCCGTCGGCTAGCAGCACCCGTGCCGCCGCGCGTCCGATGCCGTCGGTCGATCCGGTGATGCCGATGACCGCCATGGTCGTCATCCTGCCCAGGCCGGCGGACCGGCGCGAACCGGGGTCGCTGACTCTTGACTTGATATGCCGCGAGAGGACCGCTCACCGAAACGCATTTCCACTGCCGTTTGCGTCGCAGGCAGCCGGCCAAGGGCGGTTACTTCGCTCGACGGCAGAACGACACCACCCTCGGCTCATGCATGTCTTCGCTGCGAGACAGCGTTCGAGTGACGGCGTTGGGATCACTTCCCGCCATCATGATGGATCGGTCGCCCCGGCGGATCGTTGACCAAGAGCGGCAGCCAGACCGGTGGCGAGGGTGCGCGCGGTCGAACCGTCCGGCTCACCATGGTCTGGGTTGAACTCCGTAATGATCAGGCCCGCAAAGGCCGGATGCCCGACCAATACTGTGGGGGCGGCCATCGCGGCGGCGAAGGTCAGCCCATGTTGTGCTGCGGCACGTCCGCGACCGGAAGATCAAAGAAGTCGATCACGTCGACATCGAAGTGAACCAGGTACCGGTCGGTACCTGCGGTGACTACGCTGATAGCTTCCCCAGCGGCCGCGCTTGGAGCGCGGGCTACCTCGGCTGCACCGAACTTTTGGCTTGGCAAGGAACCAAGCGTGCGGTCTTCGACCGTAGCGCCCGCAGCGTCCGGCGACCTCGACGACTGGCCGAAGAAGCACACCCGATCGGGGGTGAGCAGCGGTTTTCGGGTGCCCAGGCCAGCGAGTTCTGGCTCGCTCCCGGGCAGGTCCAGCAAGTGCGCCACGCCCATGGAGTCCAATACCCCGACCGGATTGTCGACAGGGGTGCGAAGATCGGGGCCGCCGTCGAAGTACACCAGGCCAACCTCATAACCTGCTTCGACTGCCGCGCTGACGACGGCGATGGTCAGCGTGCATTCTCCACCGACGACGAGCGGGATCTGACCGGCTCCGAAGATGGCCGCGACCTGGCTTCGAGCATCACGCAATACTTCAAGTGTGCGAGTCAGGTCGTGGGGGCGGCGCTGGTGGGGATGCGGCCTCAGCTGACGAGGTCGTTGGAGGCGCTGCTTTCCCACCGATGCCAGGAATATCTCGACAGGTGTATCCGATTCACTTGTATAGCCGATCTATACGACGGATATCTCGACAGCCGTTTGAGCGTGCCACACACAGGAGATTTGGTGTGATTTCTACGATGAGGACCACCGGAGCTGGGAGTGCCCAGACAGCCTCTGGCCGCGTGCGAGCCGACTTCTGGTTCGATCCCGCGTGCCCCTTTTGCTGGCTCACCTCGCGCTGGATCCTGGAGACCGAAAAAGTGCGCAATATCGAAGTGCACTTCCATGTCATGAGCCTGGCCGTGCTGAATGAGGGCACCGACGTCTCCGATGACTATCGGGAGAAGTTGCAGTCCTCTTGGGGTCCGGTACGGGTGGCGGTGGCGGCCGCACAATTCAAGGGAGAGCAAATCCTCACCCCTCTTTACACCGCCATGGGCACTCGCATCCACAACCAGGGCTATCAGGACCTGTCCACAGTGATTGCCGAAGCGCTCGACGAACTGGGCCTGCCGCCGGAGCTGGCAGAGGCCGCCGAGTCGACTGACTATGACAACGCGGTCCGCGAAAGCCACCATGCGGGAATGGACAAGGTGGGCAAGGACGTGGGAACCCCAACGATTCACGTCAACGGCACCGCGTTCTTCGGACCAGTCATCACCCGGATTCCACGAGGTGAAGACGCCGGTCGGATCTGGGATGCCAGCGTCACCCTGGCCGGCTACCCCTACTTCTTTGAGCTCAAGCGTGAACGCAAGGACTCGCTGCATTTCGACTGAACGCCCGCAAGGCATCGCCCAAGAGACGGAAAGGCCAGCCTCAAATGCAGGGCGGGGCGACTGTCAATACCCGACGCCGGCTGAGGTCGGTCTGGTAACCGACCCGCTTACAGTCTTCATGATCGGACCGCGGCATGTCGGAAAGTGCGGTTCAGGTGGCCGGTCGGTGCCATCGAGTCCGTTGTACTGTCGCTCCTGCTTATCCCTGCCGCCCGCTGTAGCGACGAATAGCCTCTCGTGCCTGCTCAGCCGACACGCCGGTCGACTTGTGCGACATCGACGGCGAACTGGAGTGCCTCTGCTTTCGTGCCGACTCGTACCTCGGCTCGTACGGTCGTGCGGCCAGCTTGCTGCGCGGCGACGACCCTGTGATAGCCGTCCACAAGTAGCAGGGTCTGGTCCTCGAGCGCGAAGACGGTGACGGGCTCCCTGCACTCGGTAGGGCTAGGTGTGGCATTAGCCGACCGGCGGATTCTGGTGACCACCGCAAGAACCCGGGGACCGGCTACCGGGACGCCGGTCCCGCGGGAGCGTCTGTCAACATGCAAGGCCGAGCGGGAAGTCGCACATCCTTGGGAAGGAGCGCAGGGATCAGCGCCACAGTTTCTGAGCGGGGAGGGGGCTCGGCGGACATCGTGTTCGTTCACACAGTCTCAGTTGAGCCCGAGCTGGTCGCGCCGGCGAGTGAGGTACGCGACCTCGGCGCTGTTGCCTGCCAGCTCGATGGCCTTCTCGTACGCAGCGCGGGCATCCGCCGAGCGGCCAAGTCGGCGTAACAGGTCGGCGCAGGTGGCGTGGTAGGCGTGGTAGCCGCCCAGGTCCAGCCTGTCGACCACCGCCAGCGCCACCTCGGGCCCGTCGACCTCGGCGAGCGCGACGGCCCGATTGAGCGCGACGATCGGTGAGGGGTCGATGCCGGCGAGCTGGTCGTAGAGGGTGACGACCTGGGACCAGTCGGTGTCGCGTACGTCCATGGCGGAGGTGTGCACCGCGTTGATGGCAGCCAGGATCTGGTAGCGGCCAGGGTGTCCTTGACCTGCGGCGACGGCGGCGATCCGCTCCCGGACCAGTGCGTGGCCCTCGGCTATCAGTGCAGCATCCCAGGCGCCGCGGTCCTGCTCGTCGAGCGTGACCAGCTCACCCGATGCCGAGATCCGCGCCGACCGGCGGGCCTCGGTGAGCAGCATCAGTGCCATCAGGCCGGCCACCTCACCGTCCGGCGGCAGCAAGGCCTGGAGCAGTCGGGTCAGCCGGATCGCCTCGAGGGTGAGGTCGCTGCGTACGGGCTCCTTCCCGGGATCCGAGGCGAGGTAGCCCTCGTTGAAGACTAGGAAGAGGACCGCCAGGACGCCGGAGATGCGGGCGGGTAGGTCCTCGGAGGAGGGGACCCGGTACGGGATCCTTGCCGCTTTGATCTTGCCCTTCGCGCGTGTGATCCGCTGACTCATGGTGGCCTCTTGCACTAGGAAGGCGCGGGCGATCTCGGATACGGTCAGCCCGCCGACCATGCGCAGCGTCAGCGCGATCCGGGCCTCCATGGCCAGGGCCGGGTGGCAGCAGGTGAAGATCAGCCGGAGCCGGTCGTCGTCGATCGCGCCGAGCTGCTCAGGCGGGGTGTCGTCGTAGAGCATCTGAGCCTCCTTCTGCTTGTCGTCACGACGGGACTCGCGGCGCAGCCGGTCGATGGCGCGCCGGGTGGCGGTCGTGGTGATCCAGGCGCCAGGATTGGGGGGTACGCCGTCGGTGGGCCAGCGCTCGACGGCGACCGCGAACGCCTCCGCTGCCATCTCCTCGGCGGTGTCCAAGTCGCCGAAGCGCCTCGTCAGCACGGCAACCACCCGGGCCCACTCCTCGCGGTGGACCCGGCTGATCGCCTCGGCGACGAGCGTCACTCGCCCGCGAAGGGACGGACCTCGACCTTCCCCCGGCAGGCCTTCGATCCCTCGGCGGCCAGCGTCAGCGCCACGTCGAGGTCCGGAGCCTCGATGATCCAGAAGCCGCCGATGTATTCCTTCGACTCCAGGTAGGGGCCGTCGGAGACAACCGGCTCGGCACCCTGTCCGTCGACAACGGTCGCGGTCGTGGCCGGCGCCAAGCCGTCGGCGAAGACCCAGTAGCCCTCCTCCTGCAGTCGCTGGTTGAAAACGCCCGTGTCTGCGAGCGCCTGCTTCATCGCCTCCTCGGAGGGGTAATTGCCGTACTCCTTGTACTCAGCCGGCCCGAAGACCGACATCAGGTACCGCGTCATCTCTGTCTCCTCAGGTTTCGTGGGCCCGTTCGGCCCGCCTCTCAACCCTGCTACGAACGCCTTCCGGCCGATCCGACACCTCCGCCGAGGTTTCTTCAAGGAAGTTCCTACGCCGCTCCAACCCCCCGATCCGTTCGTTAGCCGGCGGTGAGCAGTGCACCGTATGCCGTCCGATCATCGCGACGTAGCGGGCGGCCGAGTTGTCGACATCTCGCTATTCGGGTGTCAGTGCTGCAGCTTGATAGCGACCACACGCCAGGATCTGAGCGATCCCCACTGGCGGCGAGAGCGTGCCACTACGCTGCTCCTAGTGGTCGTTAGCAAGCACAATCTGGCGCAAGTGAAGCTAAGGGCACAAGGGAAGTCGACTCGCGGTGTTTTCCGAAGTCAGCCCCCATAGCTCAGGGGATAGAGCAAAGGTTTCCTAAACCTTGTGTCGTAGGTTCGAATCCTACTGGGGGCGCCGATGCGCCTGAGCTACGTGTTTCACTGGCCCGCACCGCGCCGCGAGGCAGGGACTATTTGATGTTGCGAATCAACTCGGACAACAGACCCTGAGCTTTCTCATTGCCCTCGTCGGACAGACGCTGCAGTTCCTCAAGATCGCCGCGCTCTGCGGCGAACTCGCTCAATCGGTCGGCGGCGTTCTCGTTGCCGTAGTCCACCAGTCGTCGCAGTTCCTCAAGATCGCCACGCTCTGCGGCCAGCTCGCTCAATCGGTCGGCGGCGTTCTCGTTGCCGTAGTCCACCAGTCGCCACAGTTCCTCAAGATCGCCACGCTCTGCGGCCAGCTCGGTCAACCGATCCGCGGCCTCCTCGTTGCCATCATCGGCCAGCCGACGCAGTGCTGATCGATCAGACTCATTCATTTAAATAACGTACCGCGACGGATGTCCATCAGCACTGCCGCGCCGGATGCGACGGCCTACGCTTGGCCGAACCTAACAAGCTCGTCCCACACGCTGGACGGCCCTCAACGCCGAGAAAGAGAAGCGAGCCCATGACGAATTTCAACGGCCGGACCATCCTCGTGACCGGCGCCAGCGGCGGGATAGGCGGTGCCACCGTGCGGCATCTGGTCGACGCCGGCGCTGACGTGATAGCTAGCGGACAGTCCGAGGACGGTCTTAAAGCCCTTGCCGACGACACGGGCGCCCGCGTCCTACCATTTGACCTCACATCCGAGGACAGCGTCCGCGAGGCCCTCGACGGTTTTGACGTCTGGGGGGTGGTGAATTGCGGTGGCTACGGCGGCGAGATCGCCACGCCGATGGACACCGACATCGCCGTGTTCGACAAGGTGATCAGCGTCAACGCCCGCGGTACTTTGCTTGTCACCAAATACACGTCCCGATCGATGATCCGACTCGGCAAAGGTGGCTCGATTGTCAACGTCTCCAGCCAGGCCAGCCTCGTCGCCCTCCCGGGTCATATCTCGTACGGCTCGTCGAAAGCTGCGGTCGACAACATCACACGAGTTTCGGCATTGGAGCTCGGCAAGTACAACATCCGGGTCAACAGCGTCAACCCGACTGTGGTGATGACGCCGATGTCGGCATGGTATTGGGGACGTGAGGATGTGGAGGGCCCGTTCCTGGAGGCGATGCCGCTTGGTCGGTGGGCTACTCAGGACGAGATAGCCGCACCGATCACCTTCCTGCTCAGCGACGCCGCGTCAATGATCACCGGGGTTTCGCTTCCGATCGACGGCGGCTACACATGTCGCTAGTACTGCGTCGGACGATCCGGGCCGCCCACTCTGCCACGCTGTCATGACCGCTCCTCCTGAAGTTTGTTAGAAGCTGGCTATGCCCTTCCCGATCACGGAAACACCGATCACAAGGAGCAAGACCGCCATGATCGTGGCGTTGTTGGCGACCAACCATCCCCTGAGGCTGTCCAACGGGCCGCCCATTCGGGCCGAGGCGATGAGGTAGCCGACCACGGGAACAAGCACCGTAGATGCGGCGAGCAGAACGAACACGACGATGACTACCGTGGTTTCGCCGAAGCTCAGGTTGGCACCACCGATGATCAGTCCGGCGGAAATCGCCATCAACAGATTCTTGGGGTTTACCGCCGACAGCAAGAAGCCCAGCCCGAGGCCCTTGGCCGCCGTCATGGAGTCGATCGCTGACATCCACTTCGGCATCTCAGCCTGTTCACCCTCCGCCGGCCGTGCCCTCCATTGCTTTGCCGCCAAGAACAGCAAGAGTGCGCCCAAGATGATCTTGATCACCCCAGCGACCGGCGACGAGCCGGAGGAGGTCTGCTGCGGCAGCACAGACGACAGCAAGGTAAACAACACGATCGCGACGACGATGCCAGTCACCCAACCCAGCAGAAAGCCAACACTGGTGGTTTTCGCTTTGGGCGATAGCAACATCAAGATCGCCGCGATGATCGGTATCGGACTGATCGCAATACCGACCGCCAATGGCAAGATTTCGCCGATGACTGAACCCACGTTGTCAAGCCTCCCCGTCTGAACCGTCGCCAGCTAAGCAGCGGCCAATTCTCACAGGCCAGACGCCATCTCCCCCCAGATATCCTCCAGGTAGCGGTCGTCCTCCCGCAGCCCTGCGAGCCACTCCTCCGCCGTGGAATCCGATCCGTTGCTCTTGGCCCGGCAGATGTCCATCAGGGCCGCGCGCACGCCAGGCGCCATGGTGTTGGCATTGCCGCAAACGTAGATCACCGCGCCAGCCTCGATCAGATCCCATACCTGGTCCCGCTCGCGCTCGATGGAGTGCTGGACGAACGTTCGAGGCTGTCCGGGCTCCCGCGAGAACGCAACCTGCAACTCCGTGATACCCGACTCCTCGAAGGCCTTTAGCTCGTCGGCGTAGAGCATGTCATGTTCCGCGTTTCGGCAGCCATAGAAGAGGATCGACTTCCCGACGGGGACACCCTTCTCGGCCAGGGAGGCGCGCTCCTGCAGGAAGCCACGGAAGGGTGCCATCCCGGTGCCCGCCCCGACCATGATCATCGGTACGTGTGGATTGGCCGGCGGCCGGAACGGGATGGTCGGCTTGCGAACAAAGGCGAACTGCGTGCTGCCCTCCATGCTGCTCGCGAGGTGGTTGGAGGCGACCCCGTTGAAATAGCCGTCACCGCTGCGGGCGAGACCGTGGAGGACGCCGACCGTGAGGTCGCAGGTGCTCGCAACCGCAGGGGAGGACGAGATGGAGTAGTAGCGAGGTCGTATGGGTGGCAGCAGCTCCAAGTAGACGTTGAATGGCAGGTCGCAGCTGGGGAATTCATCGAGCAGCTCGAACACCGACCGCCGAGGAGCTCCCACTCGCTTCCGATAAGCCTCCCGGCCGGCATCGTCGAGGCCCGACATGGTCTGCAGCTCGGCCGCTTCGTCGGGGTCGGTGGCGTATCGAGTTAGCACGGCAAGATCACTGCGACTCGCGACGTCCTGCAACTCGACACAAGCCCCGAGGATGCCGAGCAGCGGCGCGGATTCTCCGAGTGGAAGGTGCGTGTAGGTGCCCCCGCCGGCCGGGTCGATCGTGATATAAGTGCCGGCATCGAGACCGAACCGAGCCATTACTCGCCGGATGAGGTCGACGTTGTTGCGAGGAAGTACGCCGAGGTGATCACCGGTTTCATATTCCATTCCGGCCGGCAACTCCAGCTCGATGTGACGGGCCGACCGCGAGTCGGACGCCGATTGACCGTTCTTGAGCAGTTCCCGGTTGACCAACAGGGTGGTCGTATGAGCCCGGTAGGACATCACGACAGGGTTCGTCGTCTGCTTGTTGGTCATGGTCAGGCGGAGCCGCGGCTCGGTCGTGGACACGGTGGTGGACTCGGTAGGGAGGGCCAGGCTCTCGGCCAGTGAAGACCACAGGCCCTTGTACCACTCCGAGAACTGACCGTCGAAGTCCGAGCGAGCATCACCTTCCCCGCGCGGATGGACCCGGTGAGCACCGTGAGCCTCCAGCTGAGCATCGATCAGTGTCGGCACGGCCTGGTAGGTCGAGGCCCAATCCATGTTGCCGCAGCCGAACACGGAGTAAGCCAGACCAGATCCAGCATCGGTCGGCGTTGCGGGGTCGGTGATCCAGCGGCAGAACCGGTCGGCATTGTCCGGCGGGTGGCCGTTGTAGGAAGCGCACACGACGACCAAGGCTCCCTCGTGCGGAAGTTCGCCAGTGTGATCATCGAGAGCGCCCAACGTGACGGCGTAACCGCGGTCGGATCCATCCTGCGCAATTCGAGTGGCAATCCCCTCTGCCGTCCCCAGGTTGGACCCGAACAGCACCATGAGCGGGGTGTTATGTCCCTCCCCCGTCCGCGGTGGGCGCGGCTTAGGCTCAGCGGCTTGCCCGTTGGTCGGCACGGTGGTGATCACGATCGGTGCGATTCCGGTGGTTCGACCGGGGCGCTGCTTGATCTGAATGGACAAGCCCTCGGGCTTGATCGTCAGACCCTCTTTGATCTTCAGCTCGTAGTTCAGGTAATCCACGAACTCGAAGCGTTGCAGCAGTATGCCGAGGACGAGCATGGCTTCCTGCATGGCGAACTGGCGTCCGATGCAAGCCCGCTGACCCGAACCGAACGGCTTGAACGCGTTGGGCGGAAGCTGCGACCGTGTCTCGGGCCGGAAGTGGTCAGGGTTGTACTCCTCAGCGTCGGCGCCCCAGACGCTCGGGTCGCGATGGAGCATGATCGTCAGTCCAGTAATCGAGGATCCCTTCGGCATCAGGTACGGCCCGACCATGGCGTCCTGGTATGGGTAGCGCGTGAACGCCGCCACGGTGGGCCACAACCGCAGGGTTTCGCTGAGGATCTGATTGACGTAGGTAAGGCCTTGCACTTGCTGGTAGGTCGGCAGCAGCGACGTGTCGGTGCCGAGAACGCGATCGACCTCCTCCTGAGCGCGGGCGACCACTTCGGGATGCTTGATCAAAAAGCTGATGGTGAAGGAGAGCAGTCCGCTGGTGGTTTCGTGACCGGCAATCAGGAAGGTCTGGCACTGGGCCACAATGTTGTCGTCGCTCAGCTTCTCGCCGGTCCGCTTGTCCACCCCGGTCAGCATGGCGCTGAGCAAATCCTTGTGATCTTCGATGTTCCCGGCGCGCCGACGCTCGTCGATGATCTGTTGAACTTCGCCCTCCATGTAGCGGTAGTTCTCGGTCAGCTTGCGCGAAGCACCGCGCCGCAGCTTCGTCTGGATGGGCAGTGCCCGGGCGCGTTTTTGGCTCTCTCCCAACACGCCGTACATTGCCTCGACGAAGGGATGCAGAGTGTCGCGGTAGAAGGAGTTGAAGCGGTAGCCGAAGCCGCACAGCGCGATCGTGTCGAGGGTGAGCCGAGTCATGTCAGCGGTGACATCGACCGGTTCGCCCGGATTCAACCGCTCCCACTTTTGCATCAACTGTGTCGCGATGTCGTTCATCATCGGCACGTAGTCCCGCATCGCCTGCTGGCTGAAGTTAGGCAGCAAGATGTTGTGTGCCTTCGACCAGTTCGGATCATCGGTATCGGAAGTGAACAATCCGGCGCTCCTGCCGAAGCTTCGGACCGCCTTCTGACCGTCTCCGACGAGCTTGTCGAATCGCTCGTCGTCGCACAGATCGTCGATCATCGCCAGGCCTGAGGCTGCGAACCGATCGCCGGCCGGGGTGCGCAATCGGATCATGGGACCGTACTCGCGGACCAGCCCCATCAGCGTGACGATCGTGCGCTCGGAGGGCACGTCGAACATGTTGCCGACTACGGGTAGGCCCTTCGGGCCGGGAATGTCGTCAATGCTCAGCGGAGTGGTCGTGCGGTTCCCAGCACCCTGCGATGTGGTCATGTGGATTGCCTTTCGGATGCGGCCGGTTCGGCGACCCGACCGGCGCGGATGAAGACCACCAGGCCGGCGATGACGACCCAGGTGGGGAAGAGGAGCATGGCCGCTGGGTGCATCACCGTGCTCAACAGCAAGAAGGCCGCCACCAGGTAACTCACCAAGGCCAACCACTTGGGCATGATTCCTGCTTCGCGGAGCAGGGACGTCGTGGTCAGGGCGTACATGCCGGCACCGCGAAGCGCGTAGATAAAGACCATTCCGTAGCCGACCGCGAGCATGCCTCTGGCGAAGTCGGCCGATGGCAGCGGGGCACTCGTCAGATCCTTCAGGAGCGCGACAGAGCCGGCCGATGCCGTTCCCGCGAAGAGGAGAACGACGAAGAGAATCCCGGATACCAGCTGCAACCCATCCGGGATGGCCGACGGCGACGGCGTGCGGGACTTGATCAGCAGCCGGGTGGTGTGCGCATGCCAGAGGAACGCGATTCCGGCTAGTGGGATGAGATAGATGCCGACGGTGACAAGCGCCGTGCTACTGCTGTTGTAGAAGGCGGTGATATCCGCATCCGAGGCAGACAACGTGGGCGTCGTATGGACGAGAACCAACGCGACCACAAACAGCACGGCGAAGAGGATGCCCGTGAGGCTCGATAGCCGGGCGAGTTTGACCGTGGCGGGCTGTGCAGCCCGAGCCTTGGCGCGGGCCGCTTTGGACGTATCCGGAGACGAGGCTACTGGCGGTGGCGACTGAGGTTGAGTGATCGAGGGCTCGGCCATGATCTTCAGCCTCCCCAGATGTCTTCCAGGAATCGCTCGTCGGCGCGCAACCCGGCGAGCCAGGTGTTGCCGTCCGTCGAGACGCCAGACTTCATCCGGAACACTTGAATGAGTGCGGTGCGGACACCGGGCGCCATGGTGTTGGCGTTCCCGCAGACGTAGATATTGGCCCGCTGCTTGTCGATGAGATCCCACACATCGTCCGCCCGCTGGATGATGGCGTCCTGAACGTAGCGTCGCTCTGGACTTCCCTCGCGGGAGAACACGGCATCCACCTTGACCACGCCGTCGGCCTCGTAGCCGCGCAGCTCATCGGCGTAGAGGTAATCGTCTTCAGAGGTGCGGCAGCCGAAGAACAGCAGGGACGTGGCGACGGAAGCTCCGCTGGCCTGCTGCGCAGCCCGCTCCTGCATAAAGCCTCGGAAGGGGGCCAGCCCGGTACCAGCGCCGATCATGATCATCGGCAACTGTGGATCATCCGGCGGTCGGAAGGCGATCGTCGGCTCGCGTACGAAGGCGAAGACCGTGCTGTTCGGGGCGTTCGATTCCAGATAGGTCGAGCAGACACCAGCGAACTCCCCGGTCCCGGAGCGCGCCGGCCCGCGCAGTACTCCGGTGGTAATGCTGCACATGTCGGGGCTGATCATGGGCGAGGAGGAGATTGAGTAGTAGCGGGGCCGCAGCGGTGGCAGACGGTCGAGGAAGACCTCGAACGGCATGTCACATGCGGGGTAGTCCTCGAGCAGGTCAAGCAACGAACGGCCACGCGCCAGCACCTCGTTGCGGAACCTGGTTTGAGACTCATCGTCGGTGCCGACGAGGCCCTCGAGCGACGATCGTTGCTCCGGATCGCTGGTGTAGCGAGCCATCACCTCGATGTCGCTGCGTGTTGCCGGATCCTGAAGCTCGACGCAGCTGCCCAGGATGCCGAGTAGCGGGGCTGGCTCGTCGGTCGGCAGGTGAGTGTGGCTGCCGCGGTTCGGGATGATCGTGACATAGGAGCCGGCGTCCAGGCCGAAGTGCAGCATGACGCGACGGATGAGGTTGATGTTGTTGCGTGGCAGCACTCCAAGATGGTCGCCCGCCTTGTAGGCCACGCCTGAGGGTAGGGCGACTTCCACGTGGCGGGTCGAGCGGTCGGCGTTGGCGCCCAACAGCTCATAGTTGTCACGCACGACCGCTGCCTGCGCGTGGTAGGACATGATGACAGGGTTGGTTACCTGCCGATTCATCACGGTGATCGCGAGCCGCGGCTGGCTCTCGTCTGTTTCGTGGGGCGCATCAACTCCGAGCGTGGTTGCGATGTCCTGCCACAGCGTGTCGTGCCAGTTGCGGTACGCGGCATCGAAGTCGCCGCGGGCGTCGCCGGCGCCGCGTGGGTGAATGCGGGTGGCGCCGTGTTGCTCGAGTCCCGCGTCGAGTTGGGTGGGCACTGCCTGGTACGTGGTGGCCCATTCCGTGTTGCCGCAGCCGAAGACGGTGTACGACAAGTCTTCATACGTGGTGGGCCCTGCCTCGTTGAGCGCGTGGTAGAACTTGTCGGCGTTGTCCGGCGGTAGCCCGTTGTAGGAGGCGCAGACGATCATCGCGGCCTTCGCCGGAATATGGTCGACGTACTCGTCCAGGGAGCCGAGGGTCACGTCGTAGCCGCGCTCGGTGCCCTCTTGTGCAAGGCGCGTGGCGATGCCCTCCGCTGTCCCGAGATTCGAGCCGAACAGCACTGCTAGCGGCGTATGGTGCCCATTGCTGACGGCCGGCCCGGACTTGGTTTGAGTTGTCGAGGCGACAGTGACCGGCTCCGCTTTGTCCATCGGCCGATCTGCCCGTCGCGCGACCTGAATGTGGAAGTCGGCAGGTTTGACGGTCAGAGTCACTTTCGTATGCAGCCGATAATTCGGGTCCTTGATCAACTCGAACCGCTGCAACAGCATGCCCAGCACCAGGACCGCCTCCTGCAGCGCGAACTGCCGCCCGATGCAGGCCCGTTGCCCGGTGCCGAACGGCTTGTACGCGTTCGGGGGGATTGCACTCATCCGATCCGGCCTCGTGTGGTCTGGATTGAACTCATCGGCGTCTTCGCCCCAGACGGATTTGTCACGGTGCAACATCGGGGACAGGACCATCATCCCCAGGTCTTCCGGGATCGCGTAGCGCCCGCCACCGATCACGGTGTCCTCCCTTGCGTGACGCCTGAATCCCGCCGCCGTCGGCCACAGCCGCAGCGCCTCATCGAGAACCTGGCGTACGTAAGTCAGCTCATGCACCTGATCGAAGGTCGGCTGCAATGTGCCGCCCAGTACCCGATCAACTTCATCACGCGCTCGGTCGAGGTATTCCGGGTGCTCGAGCAGGAAGTAGATGGCGAACGACAGCAGTCCACTCGTCGTCTCGTGGCCGGCGACCAAGAACGTGATGCACTGAGCCCGGATGTTTTCGTCAGGAAGAGTCAGTCCGGTCTGTTTGTCGACTCCAGTGATCATCCGGCCGAGCAGGTCCGTGTTGTCTGCGGCATCACCCATCGCTCGGCGTTTGCGGATCAGATCATCCACCAAGCTGGCCATAAAGGCCTGATCCTCTTCAAACTGGCGCTGCGCACTGATTTTGAGCCGGGTCTGGATCGGCAGCTGGCGGGTACGCGTCTGCGCCTCGTCCAATACTCTGATGATCGCCTGGACGAATGGATGCGGCGTCTCCCGATAGAACGAATTGAACCGGTATCCGAAACCGCACAACGCGATCGTGTCGAGAGTCAGCCGAGTCATGTCGGCCGGGACATCGATCTCTTCGCCGGGATTGAGCCGATCCCACTTGTCCATCAGCTGATCCGCGATGTCGATCATTGCCGGCATGTAGTCCCGCATCGCCTGCATGCTGAAAGGCGCCATCAGGAGGCCGTGCGCACGGGCCCACATCGGGTCATCGGTGTGGGCCGTGAACAGGCCAGCATCAACTGGACCCTCGGCCAAGATCGACAGGCCTGCGGTGATGACCTTGTCGAAGCGAGCGTCGTCGCAGATCTCCGAAACCAGGTCGACGCCGGATACCACCACCGATATGCCAGCAGGTGAGGTCAGCTTGAAGATCGGCCCGTACTCGCGAGCTAGCGACATTAGGCTCTCGATCGGCTGCGCTAGATCGATGGCCCGAACGTTGCCGACGAACGGCAGTCCCGGAGGACCAGGGAAATCTTCAGGTGCAAGCGGTTCGGTCATGGTGATGTCTCCTGAATCCTGCGAGCTCGAAGTCCTGGCCGCCGATGGAAGGTGGTACTCAGACCCCTCCTACGGGCAGAGGTGGTCGTGGTGAGCAGGCACACAGCGGCGGCCCGTACTTAGACGCTTTCCGGTTCGGCTACGCCTGGTGACTGTTTGATGAGGACCAGCGCGACGACCAGGAACACTGCAAAAAGCAGCCCACAGACGCCGCAGATCCGGGCGTGAGCCCTAAGTTGATCTGACCCCCCAGCGGAACTCACGGGCTTAATGTTACGGGCTTGCTACGCCGCTGAGAATGCTCTCTTTGTGCCGATGATGCAACGAATAATTTGCGCAGACAGCGTCAGTCACTTTGCAGGTTTTGATCCCGCCTCGTGACCGGCTTGTTGCATTCTCATGCTCGGTATCAGTCGGCTGGCCGGAGCAGGTCGCCTCGGCGTGGGTCGGCGGTTAGAGGTCGGGATTCATGGCCCCGTCGGGTATGCACGACATTGGTGAACACCAGCGGGTAGGTGTGCAGTGTGCGGAGAATTGCGGGGCGTCGATGGTGGTGACATCTCCAATGCCGGTACCTATCGTCTGGGCCTGAATGTGGAGACAGCACTATTACCGCCACGCAAATCAAGATCAAGATTCTGATGACAAGATTGCGTGACCGGCGTGCAACCATGCACAATCTCACTATCGCGGCTAGGTAAGCATGGGAGTTAGCGATTCTTTGCGTTTCCACTGCATCCTCGGTCCGGGATTCGGCTCCACTCGGCAAGCCCGCGGGCGAGTAGGACAGAGTGGATGATCGTGAGCGATGAGCTGACCGCGGGCGTACGACGGATGCTGGCTGATGCCGAGCAACGCGGGCTGGCTGTTGAGTTGCGGCGCCGGCCAGTTGCGCACAGTCTCGAGGAGGCAGCCGAGCTGCTGGGCATCGCTCCGTCGGATATGGCGAAGACGATCGTGGTACGCCGCTCGAGCGGGAACTACCTGTTTGCCGTCATTCCCGGAGGCACCCAGATTTCCTGGCCCAAGCTGAGGTTGCTGCTCGGCGTCAGCAAGATGAAATTCCCCGATGCGACTGAGGCTCTCCAGGCGACCGGCTACGAGCGCGGCACGATCACCCCGATCGGCAGTGACCCCAACTGGCCGGTGATCATCGACCAGCGGTTAGTCGGCCATCGTGCCGCACTCGGCGCCGGTGGGCATGGTTTTAGCACGTTCGTGGAGATCGACGATCTTGTGCGCGCCTTCGACGCGACGGTGGCCGACATCGTGAGCTAGTTGCATAGATGAGCTGAGTATGTCGAGGCGCGCTCGTACACTCGGCCCTATGTGGCAGCCGGGCGCGCTCAGCCGAACCGTGCTGGCTCTCATCTGGTTGGTGCTCGGGCTAGCCATGGTTGCGGTGTCGGTGTGGCTCGGCTGGACACGTTGGCCAGCCATCTTGAATGGTCATCCGGCCACGTTGGTTGCGGGCATCGCGTGCGGTCTGCTTGGCTTCATCGCCATTGCCTGGTCAATCGGTTCGCTGGCAATCGGAGGCCGACAGGATCGCGAGGGCGACCCGGATCATCCGGCGCACAGGACGTCCAGCCAGGTGCAGCGCCGGGCGCAGCGGCGGATCATTCTTGCCGTTCCGCTGCTGGTACTTGCTTTTCTTCTGGTCGTCGCCCTCGCCTACGCGCGTCCCTTTGTGGCGACGCCGGTGGCTGGCGCGGCGCTCCGGTCGGAGAAGAATGTGCGGATATCAGATCGCCTCGTCTGGTATGAGCTGATCCCGGTCCGCAAAGACCCAGCGGGTGAAGAGATCAAGCCGACGACAGGCCTGCTGTTCGTGCCCGGTGCTCGCGTCGACTCTCGCGCGTACGCCCGTGTCCTGCGCCCGCTGGCTGAAGCCGGTTACCTGGTTGCGGTGCTGAAGGAGCCGTTCGGCTTCTCACTGCTCGATGCTGATCGCGGCAAGAAGGTTCTCGACGTTCATCCTGAGATCACTTATTGGGCGGTGGGCGGTCACTCGCTTGGCGGCACCACAGCTGCCTCACTTGCCGACGAGGATGAACGCGTCAAAGGCCTGGTGCTCTTCGCCTCCTACCCCGCGGACACGCTTGTCCGTACCGATCTAAAGGTCGTCTCGATCTCCGGCGCCGCGGACGGATTCGCAACGCCGGCCGACATCGAGGCATCCAAGGGAAAGCTTCCGCCAGACACCTCCTATGTCGTGATCAACGGCGCAGTGCATAGCTCATTCGGGGACTACGGCGAGCAGTCGGGGGACGGGATAGCGACGGTCGATCGATCCGCTGCACAGACCGAGATCACCGGCGCGGCCCTCGCGCTGCTTGCGTCGTTGGCCCCTCCGCCACCTGCCAAGAAGAAGAGTAAGTAGTCCCCGCGCGGCAGGGGCGGGTGCATCACGGCACGTTGAGTTCTCCCTAGGATCTGGGTGTGAGCGAGATCGGTCTGAAACTTGCCCAGGAGAAGATGGCAGCTGCTGGGATTCATCCGCTGGCCATCGATGTCTTCACCTACTACAACCGCCAGCTGGAGGAGGGAGTCAGCGGATTCATCCCCGAGGACAGCATTGAGCCCCTTCTCGATCCCAGCATGCTGAGCGATACCGCGGTGAGCGAAGAGGATGCAGCGGCGGCCCTGGAGAAGACCGTGATCATCAAGCTCAATGGTGGGCTTGGTACCTCGATGGGGATGGACAAGGCGAAATCCCTCTTGCTGGTACGCAAAGGCAAAAGCTTCTTGGACATCATTGTTGATCAAGTACGACACACGCGCGCCGCATATCGGATCCAGCTACCACTGCTGTTCATGAACAGCTTTCGCACTCACGAAGAGACCCTGGCTGCGCTGGCGCCGTACGGTGATCTTGCTGTCGCGGGGCTTGATCTTGACTTCATTCAGAATCAGGAGCCCAAGCTCAAGGCCGACGACCTGACGCCGATCTCATGGCCGGCTGACCCGAGTCTGGAATGGTGTCCGCCTGGGCACGGTGATCTCTACACGGCGCTCACCACGTCTGGGATGCTGGATCGCCTTCTGTCGTTGGGATACCGCTATGCGTCGGTGTCGAACTCCGACAACCTCGGTGCTGCGCCGGATGCCACAATCGCGGGCTGGTTCGCGACCACCGGTGCACCGTACGCCGCGGAAATCTGCCGGCGCACGGCGGCTGATCGCAAGGGCGGACATCTGGCGATTCGCAAGTCAGACAGACGGCTGATCTTGCGGGATACGGCGCAGACGCCCAAGGAGGAAATGCACTATTTCACCGACGAGTTCCGGCATCCGTTCTTCCACACCAACAATTTGTGGTTCGACCTCGAGGCCCTTGACCGCACTCTGCGCGAACGGAAGTCGGTGCTTGGTCTGCCGCTGATCAAGAACGAGAAGACTGTCGACCCGGCGGATCCGTCCGCGCCGAAGGTGATCCAGATCGAGACCGCAATGGGTGCGGCCATCGAGGTTTTCGAGGGGGCGACGGCTGTCGGAGTCGGTCGCGACAGGTTCCTGCCGGTCAAGACCACCAATGACTTGTTGGTGCTGAGGTCCGATGCGTATGACCTGGAGGCCGACGGGCGGCTTAGCAAGGTGGCCGATCCCACGCCTGTCGTCGATCTTGACGACAGGTACTACAAGATCATTTCTGACTTTGATCACCGATTCCCGGCTGGCGCCCCGTCGCTCAAGGAGGCGCGGTACCTGGACGTGAACGGAGATTGGACCTTCGAGGCAGGCGTTCGTGTGATCGGCGACGTGACCCTCGAGGATCGCGGAGCACCCCAGATCATCGCGGCGGGTTCGACGCTCAGCGACCAAACCGACGCAGCGATTGGGCAGAGACCCTAGTGTCGGAGGACGGTGCAGAGCGGGCGTGGCATCAGGCCCTTGCCTACGCAGTCTGCGGGCGCCGGCTGGAACAGTTGGGACGCCAGCGCAGTCCGGACGTAGCGGCACTGAGTATGGCGCTGCGTGATCTGGCCGAAGATGGGGCGTTGATCCTCCCGAGTTCGAGTGATCAGGCCATGCACTCCGTGCCGAAGGACCTCACGTACGGGCTGGGCGCTGCTCAATTCCACGCGGCGCTCTCCGCACTGCGTAGCGAGCTTGGCCTGGGCGTAGCACTGCGCTCCGCGGTGCCGCCGAGCCGACCGCTCACGCCAGCGGAGCGCAGGCTGAACGAGGACGCCCCACCGCATCATCTTGGCTAACGGCGTGAGCCTTAACGCCAGATAATGCTGAGCGTGGCAGAGGCTGCGGCGTGAGCCACGACCGACGCCGTCTGGGCATCCACATCGATGAGTACCAGCGCACCTTCTGGACCTGGGCCCACCCGCTCATCCGGCAGTTCCGGGATCGTCACGACTCGCGCACCGGCGGCGACGACGGCCGCCTGCTCGGCCTGCGCGTCGGCGGCGATGACGTCCACCACGTCGCCGGGCCGTAGCAAAGTGACCAGTGCAGAGTCAGCCAGCCTGAGTGGTGCGATGACATGACCCTGCGAAACGCTGGTCCGCGTGGCGGTCGCGATCAGCGGCGTCATCATCTGGTTTTCAGCGACCGGCGCGGCCAGCGTCCTGCCGACGAGAGCGAGTGGATCGGTCAGCACCCCTTCGGGTACGTCGGAGGCGGCAACTCGGTCGAGCACCAGATCTGAGGCGGAGACGACCGTCCCACCCGGTAGCCGCGACCTTGCCTTCACCACGGTGATCGTGGCCGGCCCTTCGGGCGCAGCCGCGGACACTCCGGAAAGTACGGCAGCAACCGCTGCCAGCACCGCGAGCTTTCTGCGGTGCCACGATGCAGCACGGGCAAGTGCACGCAGTGGCCGGCGCCGAGTGGGCGCTACCGACGGCATGGGCAGGGCTGCAGAGAGGATGGTTCTGGCTTCTGACTGGTCATGCCTGGACGTTAAGGACGCGCATCCAGATCGTGCGCGTCGTCCACAGGGCTAGTTGGCGGCGGGTTTCTGCGCTGTGGATGATGTTCCGCTGGACGCCGGCTGCTTGCCGTTGTTAGAGCCGGTGGACGCTGCGGAGGCTCCGGCTGATTCCTTGTCCGCTGCCTTGGTCTCGGCTGACTTGGTTTCGGACTTCTTGTCCGATGATCCGGCATCGCCATCAGGACGGCCCTTCGACCCGTTGCGGCTGTCTGTGCGGTAGAAGCCAGAGCCTTTGAAGACCACACCGACCGGATTGAACACCTTACGCAACTGACCGCCACACGTTTGGCAGGTTGTGAGGGCCGCGTCGCTGAACTTCTGCACGGCCTCAAGGTCTTCGCCGCACTCGGTGCAGCGGTACTGGTAGGTGGGCATCGGTGTCTTTCTCTCCTCGAGAAGCGGCCCGCCGCATGCGACGTTGACCGCAACTTAGCACTCAAGCATACCGACTGCTAACCGATTGTGGTCGCCGCCGACTTGTCCGACGCTGCAACTTCCCAGCCGGCTTGCCGGGGTAGGCACAGGTATGGACATTAGAGTTTGACGGTGCGTCGCAACAGTCGCTGGCCGATCTTCACTGCGGTGGTGCTCATTCTCATACTCGGTGTCCTGACCAGCGCTGCGATCGCCACCGTACGTAAGTCGTTTCCTGAGACATCCGGCCGGCTGATGGTGCCAGGGCTCAAGAGTCAGGTCGAAGTTCTGCGCGACTCATACGGAGTGCCGCACATCTATGCCGACAATCCTGAAGATCTGTTCGAGGCGCAAGGGTACGTGCATGCCCAGGACCGCTTCTTCGAGATGGATTTCCGCCGTCATCTCGCCGCCGGGCGGCTGTCGGAACTCTTCGGACAGTCACAAGTCGAGACTGATGTGTACGTCCGCACGCTCGGCTGGCGGCGGGTGGCGGAGCAGGAGCTGGCGCTACTCGCACCGTCGACTCGCCGTTACCTCGATGCCTACGCCGCTGGCGTCAACGCCTACCTCGCAGGCCGCACAGCCGCCGACCTCTCGCTGGAGTACTCCCTGCTCAGGCTGCAGGGCCTGGGCTACACGCCGCCGCCGTGGACGGCCGTCGATTCGGTGGCCTGGCTCAAGGTCATGGCGTGGGACCTTGGGTCCAACCTCACTCAGGAGGGCGAACGCGCAATCATCAGCGGCAAACTCGGTGCCGGGCGTGCCGCAAGTCTTTTCCCGAGATATCCGCTGGACGATGACTTCGCACCCATCGTCAGGCGGGGAGACGTCGTGGGTAAGGCGTTCGATCCCACTGCGAGCCGGTCATCGGCGCGCCCGCTTCCGGGCGACCTGAGCGATGATCAACTACGCAAGGCCACGAACGCTCTGGAAGCCGCAGCGAAGATCAACCGGGCGATTCCGCGCGTACTCGGTTCAGCTTCTCTGGAAGCCGAGACCGGTTCCAACTCCTGGGCCGTGGCCGGTTCTCGCACCGAGAGCGGCAGGGCGATCTTGTCCAACGACCCGCACCTGGCCACCTCGATCCCGTCGCCGTTGGCGCAAGTCGGGCTGCACTGCCGCACGCTCTCTGAGGCCTGCCCATTCGACGTCTCCGGATTCAGCATGGCGTCCATTCCCGGCGTCGTCATCGGCAAGAACACCAAGATCGCGTGGGGCCTGACCACCAGCTATCTCGACGTCCAGGACCTGTACTTGGAGGATGTGCGTGGCGACACAGTCCGTGAAGGCAATAACTACGTGCCGCTTCAGGTGATCACCGAGGAAATCCATGTCCGCGGCGAGGACCACCCGCGGGTCATTCGCATCCGCTCCTCCCGTCATGGACCGCTCCTGTCCGACGTAGATCCGCGTCTGCGACAGGTCTCGGCCAGCAGACCCAATCCGACCACGGCCGAGTACGCGGTCGCGCTGGGCTGGACCGCGCTGCAACCGGGCCGCAGCATGGATGCGCTGCTGGCCATTGATCAGGCTCAAAACTTCGCGGAGTTTCGCGGGGCGGCGGCGTTGCTGAGCGCGCCCTCACAAAACCTCATCTACGCAGACACCGATGGCAACATCGGCTACCAGTTGGCAGGCACGGTTCCCCTTCGCCGCAAGGGGAACGGGACGAGGCCGTCACCTGGTTGGGACCCTCGCTACGACTGGAACGGCACCATCCCCTTTGCCAGGCTGCCCTACGTCTACAACCCACCTAGCGGGTTTCTCGTTGCTGCCAATCAGCAGGTGATCGGATCTCAATACCCCTATCCGCTGGGCTCGACCTTCTCGTACGGATGGCGCAGCCAGGAGATCATCGACAGGTTGCGCGACGCGCCGCCACTGACCCTCGACAGCGCCGAACAGATCTTCTACGACGACACAATCCGGTTTGCGGAAGACCTAGTCCCGATCTTGCTCAAGATCAAGGTTCCCGATCCGTGGGTGGTCGAAGGGCAGCGCACCCTCGTGGGCTGGGACTACTCGGCGACCACGGATTCCGCGGCGGCAGCGTATTTCAACGTCATCTGCCACAACATCTTCAAGCTAACTTTCCGCGACGAACTACCCGAGGAAGACCTGTGGCCGACCGGCGGTGATCGCTGGTACGCGGTGCTAACGATCTTGATCAAGCAGGTCAAGAATCCGTGGTGGGACGATGTGCGAACCCCTGACAAGATCGAGACTCGGGACGACATCCTGCTCGCCGCCATGACCAATGCTCGCAGGGAGATCACCTCACTGATGGCACGCGACACCGATGAGTGGCAGTGGGGGAAACTGCATACGGTGCGGCTGCAGAACCCGACACTCGGACGGAGTGGGATCAGTGCGGTCGAGAACTTGTTCAACCGTGGCCGTTTTCAGGTCGGCGGTGGCCCGGCAGTGGTTAACGCCATGGCGTACGACGACCGGAAGGGGTATGCCGTGACGGCCGGCCCGGCGATGCGCATGCTGATCGATCTTGGTGATCTCGACGCATCGCGCTGGGTCAGTCAGAGCGGCGTGTCCGGCCACGCATTCCATCGTCACTACGACGATCAGACCGAATTGTGGGTTGATCAGAGACTCTGGCCGTTCGTCTCGTCCCGAGGAGCGGTCGAGGCTCGTACCACGACACGCCAAGAGCTCTTGCCCTAGGACCTGGCGCAGGGCACGAGCGGCTGCTGAGCCCTTTCCGTCCAGAATTCACCCGGCGCATTGCTGAGAGCCGGGTAAGATCGCGATCGGATGGCGCTGACCCGGCAATCACCGGTGAGCCTCCGGAAGAACGAGGGCCGAGCGGGTCCTTCAGTAGAACCGGACGGGTGGGCCCGTAACAGCCTACGAATGAGCGGTCGAGCTGGTGATCATGGTCATTGTGCTCGACAAGCGAGGTGGTACCGCGGTGCAGACATCGTCCTCGTGCAGCAGCAGGCAAGCGAGACGAAAGCAACACCGTGACGATCTACCCCAAAGCCACCAGCACGCCCGCGCCAGACACCGATCGGACGGGGGTGCCGTCCAGCCCGAGCTTTCCGAGGCTGGAGGAGAACGTTCTGGCGTACTGGAAGTCCGACGACACCTTCAATGCTTCGGTGGAACGGAATCCAGCCGGCATGAACGGCGCCAATGAGTTTGTGTTCTACGACGGGCCGCCGTTCGCCAACGGTCTGCCGCACTACGGTCACCTGCTCACCGGTTACGTCAAGGACATCGTGCCGCGCTACCAGACGATGCGCGGTCGCCACGTCGAGCGTCGGTTCGGCTGGGACTGCCACGGGCTGCCCGCCGAGCTTGAGGCGATGGCACAGCTTGGCCTGAAGACCAAGTCCGACATCGAGGATCTGGGGATTGCGGCGTTCAATCGGGCATGCCGCAAGTCGGTGCTCCGCTACACGGCCGAGTGGCAGGAATACGTCACACGACAGGCCCGGTGGGTGGATTTTGATCATGACTACAAGACCCTTGAACCCGACTACATGGAGTCGGTGCTGTGGGCCTTCAAGTCCCTGTACGACAAGGGTCTGGTGTACCAGGGGCTTCGAGTGTTGCCGTACTGCTGGAATGACGAAACCCCGCTCTCCAGCCATGAGCTGCGCATGGACGAGGACGTGTACCAGATCCGCGTGGATCCGGCGGTCACCGTGGGCCTGCGACTACAGACAGGTGAGCTGGCTCTGGTCTGGACAACCACGCCGTGGACGTTGCCGTCCAACTTGTTGATCATGGTGCATCCCGACATCGACTACGTCGTGGTGGAGTCAGACGTCACGGGCGTTGCCGAGCGGTTCGTGCTCGCCGAGGCGCGGCTTCCGGTGTACGAACAGGTATTGGGCGAGCAGGCTCGCGTCGTCCGGCGGCTCAAGGGCTCGGAACTGCTCGGCCTGTCCTACACGCCTCCGTTCACCTATTTCCAGGGTCACGCGGGCGCTCATCGGGTCGTCGAGGCGGACTTCGTGACCACCACCGAAGGTACGGGGCTGGTGCACAACGCCGGCGCATTCGGCGAGGAGGACAAGCTCGTTACCGATGCTCTGGGAATCGTGCCGGTAGTTCCGGTCGATGCCAGAGGCAGGTTCACCGCACCGGTGGACGACTATGCCGGCGTGCACGTCTTCGACGCGAACCTGTTGATCGTCGATCACCTCAAAGCGCGGTTGCGGATGGACAGCTCGTCCGAATCGACAGGCGAACACGTGGGCTCGACGACACCAGGCACAGTGCTGCTGCAGTACGAGTCGTACCCCCACTCCTACCCGCATTGCTGGCGATGCCGGAGCCCGCTGATCTACATGGCTGTCTCCAGTTGGTTCGTTGAGGTGACCAAGATCAAGGAACGGATGGTCGAGCTGAACAGCGAGATCAACTGGGTTCCGGAGCACGTCAAGGATGGCCAATTCGGCAAGTGGCTGTCGGGCGCGCGGGACTGGTCGATCAGCCGGAATCGCTTCTGGGGAACGCCGATCCCGATCTGGAAGTCCGACGACCCCGCGTACCCCCGCATCGACGTGTACGGCTCGATCGCGGAGCTAGAAGCAGACTTTGGTGTGCCGGTAACCGATCTCCACCGCCCGTACATTGACGAGCTGACGCGCCCAAACCCGGCCGACCCGACCGGCAAGTCCACGATGCGCCGGATCGAGGATGTGCTGGATGTCTGGTTCGACTCAGGCTCGATGCCGTACGCCCAGGTGCACTATCCGTTCGAGGATCAGGAATGGTTCGAGCACCACTATCCCGGCGACTTCATCGTGGAGTACATCGGCCAGACGCGTGGCTGGTTTTACACCATGCACATTTTGGCCACAGCTCTGTTCGACCGTCCCGCCTTCAGCAACTGCCTCGTGCACGGCATCGTGCTGGGTTACGACGGGCAGAAGATGAGCAAGTCGCTGCGCAACTACCCAGACGTGACCGAGGTGTTCGATCGCGACGGCGCAGATGCGATGCGCTGGTTCCTGATGTCCTCGCCGATCTTGCGCGGCGGCAACCTGATCGTTACCGAGCAGGGCATTCGTGACGGCGTACGCCAGGTGCTGATCCCGCTGTGGAACGCCTGGTACTTCTTCAGTCTGTACGCCAACGTGGCCCAAGGCGGTGCCGGCTATGACGCCAAGATCAACCTTGCCTCGCCTGATCGGCTTGATCGCTACATTCTGGCCAAGACAGGGGAGTTTGCGCGCTCGATCACGACCGAGCTCGACGCACTGAACATCGCAGCGGCCTGTGATGAGATCCGCAGCTTTCTTGACGCGTTGTCCAACTGGTACATCCGACGCTCCCGGAGCCGCTTTTGGGATGGGGAGTCTGCCGGCTCATTAGCTGCCTTCGACACGCTGTTCACTGTCCTCGAGACGACGACGCGGGCTGTGGCGCCACTGCTGCCGCTGACGACGGAGGAGATCTGGCGGGGGTTGACCGGTGGTCGGTCTGTGCATCTCGCTGACTGGCCAGATGCTGCTGAGTTGCCGCTCGATGACGATCTTGTCGAGGCTATGGACTGGGTGCGCGAGGTTTGCTCGGTGGGCTCGAGCCTTCGCAAGGCGGTTGGGCTGCGTGTACGGCTGCCGCTTTCCAAACTCAGCGTCATCGCTGAAAATGCTGAAGCCTTGCAGCCGTTCGCGGAGTTGATCAAAGATGAGCTCAACGTTCGTGATCTTGAATTGGCCGATCTTGAAGTCGGCGGTGCTGCGTACGGAGTGATCCAGGTGCTGCAGGTCAATGCCCGGGCGGCAGGCCCTCGCCTCGGCAAGGACGTGCAGACCGCGATCAAGGCCAGCAAGACAGGGGAGTGGTCGGTCGACGAGAACGGCGCTGTTACCTCGGGTGGGATCGCTTTGCAGGAAGGCGAATATACGCTTCATACGGTCTTGGCCGACGCTGATCGCGAGGGCCAGAAGTCCGTTGCGATGCTTCCTCGGGGTGGTTTCGTGATCTTGGACACTACGGTCACGCCGGAGCTGGCAGCTGAGGGCTTGGCCCGTGACGTGGTACGTGCCGTGCAGCAGGCCCGTCGAGATGCTGGGCTGGAAGTCAGCGACCGAATCAGCCTGCAGCTGGCCGGGGATGAGGCCGTACGAGCGGCGGTCGAGGCGCACGCCGGGTTGATCAAGAAAGAGACGCTCGCCACGAATCTCGACTTTGCTGACGGCCTGGACAACCCGACCATGGCAGTTGTCGGTAACCATCAGCGGATCGCCCTGGCACTCCGCGCGACCTAGGCATGGGTACTCCTCGGAGCCGTCGAGCAGACTGGTGCCGTGATCCGTCGCCGAGTGGTCGCACATGGACGCGTGCAGGGCGTGTTCTTCCGCGACACCTGTCGCCGCGAGGCATGGGCGTATCGGGTGTCCGGATGGGTCACGAACCGTGAGGACGGCGCGGTTGAGGCCATCTTCGAGGGTGAGTCTGCTGCCGTGCAGGCAATGGTTGACTGGGCTCGCAAAGGACCAGCTCGGGCACACGTGACCAAGCTAGAGATTATCGAGGAGGAGCCGCGCGGCGAGCTGGGTTTCTCGGTCCGCTGATGACGAGCTGCTCAGAGATTGCAGAGAACCGACGGCTCGCAGGTGATCATGCGGGTCGGGGTGACGATGACGTCCACCCGATGGTCCCATGCGTGCATAGGAATCGTTTTCAGCACTTCGTCGTCGTTGAGCAGCAGCCACACCGGCGCGCTCTGAGATGCATGGCGCAGAGCGCGGTCGTACCAGCCGCCGCCACGGCCGAGACGGTCGCCGTGGAGGTTGGCGGCCAGCCCCGGGCAAATAATCAATTCCGCCTCGGGAAGCTGCTCGCTCGGTACCACCTCACCGGTTGGTTCCAAGATTGAGGAGGCGCCAACGCGCAGGGCGTCGGGCCCCTCGTACGGCGCCCAGGCCGGCTTGTCGAGACGGCCGCCAATGGGGTGCGACAGCACGGGCAGTAAGACGCGGACGCGATTCGCAGCCAGCCAGGCGACCAGCTGAAGGGTGCCCGGCTCTGAGCCATTGGATAGATACGCAGCGACGGTATCCGGAATCCGGTCCTCCAACGAGGACTCAATTATCGCCATCCGTGACGCATCGTCATGTTCGCGCTGCTTTCTGCTGCGCGAGTCCCGGCGGAACTGGATTGCTTTCCGGAGCGTTCGCTTTGCCCCAGCGATCGCAGCGGCGTCGATTGCCGCCATCGCCGCAAGGTCGACAGCCTCTGGCTGGGTTTGCACGCACCCAGACTAGTCGCGCTGAGAGCCCAAAGGGCTTGCGGCGCGCCAGCGTGTCGGCGCCCATGATCATCTTCCGCCGTCGGAGATGCTGCCCAGCGTGAGGTCCAAGCCATCACAGGTGGGCAGCATTACTGTGTGGGGCATGCCCTTGTTCACCCGCAAGAGAACCCACGAGCCGAAGCATGGCGGCCCACAGCTTGAGCCGCTGCCCGAGCCGCCCGAGCCGGATCGTGGCCAGCTCCGGTCGATGCAGGCCCACCGCCAGTATTTGCTCAGCTGCGTGAACCAGCTCCGCCCCTTCCGCCAGCACATTCTCGATGCAGTCGGCCTGAACATCTGTGAAGACATCATCTCCTCGATCGATCTGCCTCGCTTCGACAATTCGGCCATGGACGGCTACGCCGTGCGTGCCGAGGACGTGGCAGAAGCGAGCCGGGATGCGCCGCTGAGCCTGCCCGTCGTCGGAGAGATCGCTGCAGGAAGAGCGGCCACGCATCGGCTGTCCCCGGGGACCGCAATGAAGATCATGACCGGAGCGCCGGTCCCCCCGGATGCGGACACCATCGTTCCGTATGAGAACACCGATCGTGGCGAGAAGGACGTCAAGGTCTTTGCGCCCAGCACCGTAGGTCAGCACATCCGCCGGATTGGCGAGGACATCAAGGCAGGCACTCAGCTTTTCAGGGTGGGCGACCACCTTGGCCCGCGCGATATCGGGGTGCTCGCAGGCATCGGGCTGGACAAAGTGCAGGTCCGGCCGCGACCACGGGTTGTGGTGATCTCCACTGGGTCTGAGCTGGTGGATCCGGGGCTTGAGCTCAGCAACGAGCAGCAGATCTTCGACTCGAACTCCTACATGCTGGCGGCCGCCGTCAAAGCCGCAGGCGCCCAGGTCTTCCGAGTCGGACAAGTCGGTGATGATCGCGACGCGCTCAAGCAGCTGATCGGTGATCAGCTGTTGCGTGCCGATCTGATCTTGACCACGGGCGGAGTCAGTCAAGGCGACTTCGACATTGTCAAAGCTGTGATGCCTGAGATGGGTCCATGCGACTTTGCCCAGGTCGCCATGCAGCCGGGCAAGCCGCAGGGCTTTGGATTGATCGGCTATGACCGGGTCCCGATGATCATGCTCCCTGGCAACCCGGTGAGCGCGTTCGTTTCCTTCGAAGCGTTCGTACGCCCGGTCATCCGTAAGCTGACGGGCGCGCGACCGTATGTGCGGAAAGTTGTGAGATGCCAAGCGGCCCACAACATGACGTCCATTCCGGGCCGTCTCCAGCTCGCTCGCGGCATTGTCAATGTTGATCGCTCGGGTAGTCGTCTGGTCGAACTCGCTGGCGGACACGGTTCGCACCTGCTCGCCGATCTTGCCCGCTCGAACGCGCTGGTGATCTTGCCTGAAGAGATCGAGTTCGTGGCCGGTGGAGGGGACGTGGACGTGTGGCTGCTCGACGAGTCGCCTGGATGACCAAGGGTTAGCCGTGAGCGAGAGTCGGTTTCCGCATCTCGGCGCCGGTGGCGACGCCCGGATGGTTGACGTTTCTGGCAAGGCCGTAACTGCACGCACAGCAACCGCGGCAGGGCGGGTGCTCCTCAGCACCGAGTGCGTTGCAGCGCTTCGAGACGGCACAGTGCCGAAAGGAGACGCGCTTGCGGTGGCCCGGATTGCGGGTATTCAAGCGGCAAAGAAAACGTCCGATTTGATCCCGTTGTGTCATCCGCTGTTCATCAGTGGCGTCGATGTTGCGGCGGAGGTGACCGACGAGGGAGTCGAGATCACTGCGACCGTCAAGACAACTGAGCGCACTGGGGTGGAGATGGAGGCACTGACCGCGGTTGCTGTGGCGGGGCTCGCAGTGATCGACATGATCAAGGCCATCGATCGCGCCGCGGTGATCAGCGACGTACGCGTGCTGTCCAAGTCAGGGGGTCGCCGCGGTGACTGGTCTCGTGAGAGCGATTCATGATCGAGAGTGCGCTCGTGATCACTGTCTCGACACGTGCCGCTGCCGGGGTCTACCCGGACAAGTCCGGGCCGATCATCGCCTCGGCTCTTGACGATCTTGGGTTCGAGGTGGCGGGTCCCGTTGTCGTGCCCGATGGCGACGCGGTCGGCGCTGCGTTGCGCGATGCCATTGCCGCGGGCCATGCCGTGGTGATCACGACGGGGGGCACTGGGCTGAGTCCGGGGGACCACACGCCCGAGCAGACCAAGGGTGTGATCGAGCGGGAGGTGCCGCAGCTCGCGGCCGCGATCGCTCGGTACGGCGCTGATCATGGTGTGCCGACGGCGGTGCTGAGCCGGGGCGTCGCTGGGGTTGCGGATCGCACCTTGATCGTGAACTTGCCCGGGTCGAGCGGCGGCGCCCGAGACGGGATGGCCGTGCTCGGACCGGTGCTGATGCACGCGGTCAGCCAGCTGCGAGGTGGAGACCACTGAGATGGCCAGCTGGGAGCAGCGGCCGCAGGGACTGACCGGGCTGGGCGGCTTCGGTCGTCACCACTGGCCAGTTACGCTGCGGCACGGTCCCGTCATCCTCGCCCCGCTGCGCCATCGGGACCGGGCGGCCTGGGAGCGAGTGCGCCGCGAAAACGCCGGTTGGCTGCGACCGTGGGAGGCAACGCTTCCTCCTGGTTCACAGATTGGACCCTCGACGTACGCGGGACTGGTGCGTTCGGTGACCCATCAGGCGCGAGAGGGACGGATGCTGCCGTGGCTGGTGTTCTACGACGATGAGTCGAACCGCTCCAAGCCGCGACTGGCGGGCCAGCTTACGGTGAGCGGGATCGTTGGCGGCTCAGCTTCTTGGGGCCAGATCGGCTACTGGATCGACCAGCGGCTGGCAGGACGCGGGATCATCCCGATGGCCGTGGCGCTAGCCGTCGACTACTGCTTTCAGGTCATGGCACTTCATCGCATCGAGATTGCGATTAGGCCTGAAAACACCAAGAGCCTTCGGGTGGTGGCCAAGCTTGGCTTTAGGCCCGAGGGGCTTCGGCCGCGTTATCTGCACATCGATGGCGACTGGCGTGATCACTTGGTGTTCGCACTGACCGCCGAAGAGGTTCCGGAGGGGCTCATGCAGCGATGGGAGAACCTGCGTCAGCGGTGATATAACAAGATCATCACCGACCACTGCGCCTCTGAGGGCCAGTGCGTTCTGGAAACACATCCGCGTGCAATGCTGCAACATCTGTCACATCCGTTTCTTGCGACACACCGCTCAAGATCACCTGGGGAGCGCGGCCGGCCCCGTACCGTCTGGGTGTGGGGACGACTGGTGTGATCTTCGCTGCCATCGCGATTGCGTGGCTGGCGTACCTCGTCCCGCATTTCGTACGCCGTCGCGACGACGACGAGCTGGTGGAGGATTCCGATCCGGCGGATCGCTTTTCCGACTCAATGCGCATCGTCCGTCATGGCACCGCTCCGCTTCTTGATCAGGACCTCGAAGAGATCGCGTCTTTTGAGGTGTCGACACCTCAGACCCGCCATGCTGCAGTCAACGATCTGCGCCGGCTGGAACGGCTTGCCGCCTCGAGGCGGCGCCGCGTGCTGCTCGTGCTGATGGCGGGGCTGAGCGCTGTGGTCGGCTTGTGCGCGGCGCATCTCATCCCCTTGTGGAGTGCAGCCATCCCTGCCGGGGTGCTGCTGATCTTCGTTGTGGTCGCCAGGATCAGCGTTCGGGTCATGCTGCAAGGACTCGATGCTCGTTATCGTGAAATCCGCCACGGCAATAACGAGTCGACCATCTTTCTGAGCCGAAAGGACTTCGCCAAACTCGGCGCAGCGGCGCATGCCGCGAGCGGCACGGGTGACGTGGCGGGGAAACCTGGGATCCTGTGGGATCCGATTCCGATCACTATGCCGACCTATGTCTCGAAGCCGCTGGCGCCCCGCACGGTTCGCACGATCGACCTGTCAGGCCCGGGGGTTTCGTCGTCGGCAGACCATGAGGGACCAGTTACCGCGGACGCGCCGGACTCGGCATCTGACTCACCTCCAGCCGACGCTGGCGGCGAATCGCGCCAAGTCGCCTCCGCATGACGGTGGTAAAGTCTCGATGCTGATCGGCCCTCCCCGATCCGCGGGGCTATGGCGCAGCTGGTAGCGCGTCTCGTTCGCAACGAGAAGGTCAGGGGTTCGAGTCCCCTTAGCTCCACCATCCAGTAACAGGCTCTGACAAGGTGCGATACCAAGAACCGCTCGCGAATCTGCAAAGTGTCATTCGGACTCGACCACGCTGCGTGTGCCCCCTGTGTGCCCCCGCCGGTTCAGACGGTCCAAACCGGCCCGATCGGCCGTGGTTCCCAGATGGTGCAGATAGAGGTTGGTAGTGGCAATCGATGCGTGTCCCATCCATGCCTGCACGGTCACGGGATCAACTCCGCGGGCCAGCCAGAGGCACGCCCCCGTATGCCGCAGATCATGGATGCGACGCCCTGCACGATAGAGGCCCACGCCAGTGTTCGCTTGAATGCCGAAGCGTGCAGTCGGTGCCCCGAGGAGGTGACGCAGAGGAGATCGTCGGCCTCGCGGCCAGCGGCAAGCGACCGCACAAGCGGCAGCACACGATCAGCCACCGGAAACCCGCCTTGATCGGTCCGACTTCGTGCCCTTGACTTGCACACCCTCAGGCTCGGCCCGCTGCACCACCAAGACAGGCAGCGGAACTTCGACGAAGTCGCGAACCCGCACGGCACGCAGCTCTGACCAGCGGAGGCCTGTCCAGGCGCCGACCAGCAAAATGTCGGCCAGCCGTTGATCGCGTTGGACCGCTCGGCCGTAGAGCTCCTCCAGCTCCTCCTCGCTGAACGGGCACATCTCAGTCCGTGGCGTTGAGGCTTTCGGTACGCGGGTCGGCGTGACCGGATTGGTCGGAATCATTCGCTCTCGTACCGCCCACGCGAAGAACGACGACAAAGAGTCACGGAAGCGGCGGACCGATGCCTCGGTCAATCCCGTGCGCGACAGCGCAATGAGCGCGCGTGAGACCTCACGATCCGAGACGGCTGCGATGCGCAACGCAGCCAGGGAGTGGGGAACCAGCCGGACAAGCGCAGCGTCCGCTACGTAGGTTTTCGCTGACACCGAATGCTTCCGCTCCTCCAACCACACCGGAAGGAGCATCCGCACCGTGGATCGACCAGCTCGTGGGTCCACCCCGCCCGCAAGAGCTGCCTGCTCCCGAGCCAGCCAGGCTTGCGCGTCCCGCTTACTGACGAACGTGCGCCCACTAACGTACGCTCTGCCGGATTTCAGCACAGCGAACCACCGCCCCGAAGGCAGCTTCCGAATGGTCAAACCGCGGCCTGTCGCAGCCACTCGACCACGTCGGCGCGCTGGTAGCGGGGGATGTTCGCTGTGAGCCACGTGACCCGGGGCCCAGCACCCGCCGATCGCCACCGGCTCAAAGTCGACCGGTTCACCTTCAGCAAGGCTGCGACTTCTGCAGTCGTCAATAGCTCGGGAACATCGAGAACGGCAGATGCGTTCATGATCAACTCCTATCCGGCCATGCTCGGCCCGCAACCGCACAGCGCTGCCAGCTCAGGAGTGCGTGAGCACAAACCGTCCCTCTCACCGGGTCCTCCGTGGTTTTACTAGCGGTTCCCATCCAGCCACGTCCGTGCACTCGGCGCCACCCAATCGCGTCACCTGTGGATAACGAGAAGACTTTGGGGCGACACGGAAAACAGATGTGACGTCATCCTCCAAAAGTGCGGCCCACTGTCTCTGGCGGTCATCCGATGGGGCATCCGACGCCGATGAGCAGAAGATGCCACCTCAGCGACCGGGGAGCGTGGCGCGCAGCAGGAGGCTCGCGGCGCTGAACCCGCGCGCTTTTTCAGTCCCTGACAACTCGCTCGTCTGGTTTTGACGACCAAAGGGCAGACCTAGGGTTTCTCAAGCGCGAATCGGTGTCCGGTCCTTTTTGTAACCGCGAGGTGGGCCGCGCGGCGCTCTTACCAGCCGGCGCCGGGCGGCGAGCTCGGGCGGGCGGCGAGTGGCTGGGGCATGCGTTGTTGATCTTCGTGCCCGCGATGTTTTCGGGCAGCCTGATGGGCTCGGGCATCCGGCCGACTGAGGTCGTCGCCGCAGTCCGCAACATGTCGGTCGAGATGGTGTTGCCAGAGGGCGGCCGCGGTCTGCAGTTGTCCTGCTCCAGTGGGTCGGTGGTCCTTACGGTCGATCGCGTTGGCGGCCCGCCAGACCTCGACTTCACCGATGAGGGCGACGCTCGGCTGACTGCCCGGCTCAGCCCAGACCGGTGGCGGGCTGTCCTCGTTAGCTTCTCTTCGGACATGAGCGGCGAGGTCGGCGATCAGCTCTGCGCGCTTGGCAAGATACTGGTCCCAAACGGGATGATCATGAAGCGCATCCGGAATGCCGGGAAGCCAGGGCAGCGGTCCCGGGTCGATAGGTGCGGGCTCCGGGAGGCGCCAGTCGAGCACGGCGGCCATGTCGCCGACGGTGTGAAGTTCTCGTCCGGCGGCGGCTGCCTGCAGGTGGAGGAGTGGGTGCTCATCGGTTTCAGCCGCTAAAGCGAGCAGATGTGCTCTGAGCGTCGGCCAGGACGGTTCGCTGGTGAGTTCGGGGACGATCTGGTCGGCTCGGCTATCGAGCATCTCAACGAGCTGGGGACCAACCAGCTGCTCGGCCGCGACATGGAGCCCGTCGGTGTAGCGCTGGACGGCGTGGTGGAGCCGGGCAGCCGGTCGCTGAGTTCTCGCAGCAGCGTGGTGGCTGAGGTGGGCGTGTCGTCACGGGCAAGGATCTGGTGCAAGGTCTCGATCGGGGTGCGGGGTGCGACGGTCTCGGGCCGAATGAGGGTGTGCGGGTCGCCGTCGCCGACGACCTGCAGGTAGAGGTGGTTGGCTGTCCGTCCTCGGGTGAGCATCGTGTACAGCTGTTGGCGGGACTCCTGTCCGGTGGCGAGCCCGCGCATGGTGTCGGCGGTGACGCCTTGGGCGGCGTGGATGGTGGTGGCGTAGCCGAGTCCGGTCGAGGCTTGAACGTAGTCGGCGGGGAGCCGGACGGTGAGGTGGCTGCTGAAAAGCGGGCCGGGGAGGCGCTGCAGACGATGACGGACGATGGGCGTTTGTCGCTGCGGGAGGTGGTCGACTGGTGCGGCAGCGGCGTCACAGTGCGAGAGGCCACCCGGCTGCGCCTTGTGGCGGACCGGCCTCCGGTCGGCGGTACACGGTGAACGCGCGCCGGGTCAGTCCAGCCAGCCTGACTGGGCCGCCCGACCGTAAACGACCCCGGTGGCCGCCGAGCAGTTCCGGGCGAAAGTGGTCCATGCGCCAGGGGCGGCATGGTCGCCAAGTTAGGAGTCTGCCAATGGGCTCGGATCGCGTACGTGGTGTTGTTACGGCTCGGTCTGCTTGGCGGGCCTGCCGAACAGAGTGCACAGCATGCGTTCCCGGGCCTCGTGTGGATTCTTCGTCTGGCTCGATGAGCCGGCCGCATGCATAAAGTGCCTCACCCGGGGTGACTGCTGGCTTAGTTCGCCAGTGCGTATGCGACGGCTGCCGCCGAATCCAGGGCGGCGCCTCGATCCCAGGCGCGATGCCACCGCTCCTCGCTCACGCTTGCCTTGATCTTGTCCAGAAGGGGACCGGTGATCGCGACGTCGAACGGTGCTGCGTGAGAAGCGATGGTCTCCCGAATCGCCGCAGCGGCGCCGGCAAGAGTGGCCGCCCGCTCCACCGCTGAGCGCGCGGCGGCTACAGCAGCCAGGGTCTCCAATCCTTCTGCGATCCCTTGCCGCTCTCCCTGCTCCGCAACCGACGCTAGCGCTTCGCACGCTAGGCGATCCGCGCGGGCGAGGTCGTTATCGGCCAAGGCAGCGTGCGCGATGTGATTGAGCACGCGGGCGGCGAAGATGTCGTCACCGAGCACGCGATACAGGCGCAGTGCGTCGTGAAAGCGCGCGACCGCCTCATCGGCCCGACCGCAGTGCAAAAGTGCGGCGCCGAGGTTGAGATGGGAGGTGGCCAGCTGCCAGCTGATGCCGAGCCCGCCGCAGATGGCCACGCATTCGGTATATGGCTCAAGCGCCTCCGTATAACGGCCCTGGCACATTGCCACAAAGCCCAATACCGTCAAGGCGTTGCGGAGGTCCATCGGGTCCTCGCTCCGGTGGGCGAGCCTGATCGCTTCGGCGGCCAGCTCTGCCATGCGCACGTGATCTGCTTGAGGGAACGCCAGCGCCGCCGCCGCGCACAGCGCCTTCGCCTGGAGCGAGGGTGGGGCGTTCCCTGCGACGGCCAGTGTCGCATCCGACCAGCGCCGGCCCTCAGCGAACTCTCCGAGCTGCCGCCAGTAGCGCCACAAGGCGACGCTGTACCGGAGCGCCAGCACCGTCTCGCCGTGGTCGATAGTCCAGGCCATGCCGCGTCGAAGGTTGCCGCGGTTGACGTCGAGACGCTGGAACCAGTCCTGGTGGCCCGAGCGGACGAGGTGGGGCTCCGCCGCCTCGGACAAAGCCAGGAAATGGAGCGCGTGCCGCCGTTCGATCTCTTCGGTCTCGCCCGCGTCGGACAGTCGCGCCGCCGCATACTCACGGACGACGTCGAGCATGTCATAGCGTGCGTCCGTTCGGTTGCGTTCAAGCACCACCAAGCTTTGGTCGACGAGCGCGCTGATGCCATCCAGCGCGTCTCCGACTTCATCGACGTTCCCGGTCACGTTCTTGATCGCGTCCAAGCTCCAGCCACCCGCGAACACGGAGAGACGGCGCAACAGCGTCTGCTCGCGCGGCCCGAGCAGATCGTGGCTCCACCCGACGGTGTCGCGGATGGCGCGTTGTCGCAGGGGCAGGTCTAGCGGACCTCCGACCAGGAACTCAAGCCGGTGTTCGAGCTGCTCGCGGATGGCGGCCAGCGGCAGGTGCTTGACCCGTGCCGCTGCCAGTTCGATCGCCAGCGGAAGGCCGTCCAGCTTGCGACATATCTCTGTGACGAGCGAGGCTGTCTCGGGGTTGAGGTCCAAGTCCGGTCGCACAGCTTGTGCCCGCTCCCAGAAGAGCTCCGTCGCCGGCCAGTGGTGTATGTCTTCGGGATGAGCTTCCCGCGTTGTCGACGGCAGCTCCAGTGGCGGCACCGGGAACTCGTGCTCCCCGCGCAGCCGCAGCGCGGTGCGGCTGGTCACGAGGAATGTGGTCTTCGGGCATTTCAGCATCAGGGTGTAGATGAGAGGTGCGGCCGGTATGAGGTGCTCGAAGGTGTCCAGCACCACCAACGCCTGTCTCCCCGTTAGGCGCCTGGTCAGCAGGCCCACTACGTCCGGTCCCGTCTCGACCACACCGATCACTTTGGCCAGCTCGGGCGCGACCAGGGAGGCGTCCCTCAGCTCGCCGAGTGCGACGAAGAAGATGCCACCGCCGAACCGCGCGTGGACCTGGGCTGCGGCTTCCAGCGCTAGCCGGGTCTTGCCGATGCCGCCCGGGCCGGTCAGCGTCAGCAGACGGACGTCCAGGCCCTGAAGCCTCGCGGTGATGCTCTCCAACTCGCATGCT
>Ga0307296_10000052_pt1 | contig 43012 bp, 39 predicted proteins | sample ER_DNA_153_FD_194467 | JGI IMG/M metagenome (GOLD analysis project Ga0307296, IMG submission 194467) | Bulk soil microbial communities from the East River watershed near Crested Butte, Colorado, United States - ER_DNA_153 | ecosystem: Environmental > Terrestrial > Soil > Floodplain | place... | reverse complement strand
CTCCGGCATAAAGAAGCAGATCCGCCCGGTCACCGTCGCCACCTATCAGGTGATCACCACTAAGCGCGGCGGTGTCCATCCACATCTCGAGCTGCTCGATGCACGAGACTGGGGATTGATCATCTACGACGAGGTGCACCTATTACCGGCGCCGGTCTTCCGGATGACAGCAGGACTCCAGGCGCGTCGCCGGCTGGGTCTAACAGCCACCCTGGTGCGGGAGGATGGCCGGGAAGGCGATGTTTTCTCCCTGATCGGCCCGAAGCGCTATGACGCGCCCTGGAAGGACATCGAAGCGCAGGGCTACATCGCACCAGCCGACTGCATAGAGGTCAGGGTCACGCTCAGCGAAGCCGAGCGGATGGCGTACGCGGTCGCCGAGCCGGACCAGAAGTATCGGCTGGCATCCACCGCGGAGTCCAAGACTGGTGTCGTCGTCGATCTGGTGTCTAAGCATCGCGGCACGCCGACGCTGGTGATCGGACAATACGTTGATCAACTTGAAGACCTTGCCGCGCGGCTGGATGCGCCATTGATCACGGGCGAGACGACCGTACGGCGCCGCGAGCAGCTCTACGAGGCGTTCCGCTCCGGCGAGATCGACCTGCTCGTCGTGAGCAAGGTGGCGAACTTCTCCATCGACCTACCATCGGCTCAGATTGCCGTCCAGGTCTCAGGTGCCTTCGGCTCCCGGCAAGAGGAGGCGCAGCGGCTCGGCCGTCTGCTGCGACCCAAGTCGGAGGGAATTACCGCGCGCCTCTACGCCGTCGTCGCTCGTGACACGGTCGACGCCGACTTCGCAGCTCATCGGCAGCGGTTCCTCGCCGAGCAGGGTTACGGCTACCGCATCATGGACGCTGAAGACGCCCTCGCTGCTGAGTGAGGGCCGACAGCAACCTAGGTTTACGTAGGTTGCCGACTGCGGCGAATCGAGCCTCGAATACCAGAGTGCGTACGCTCGGTGAGCGAGGAGGCACCATGGCCGACGATCCTGTCAGGAAACGGACCCGCCGAGCCGGGAAGCGCGTCGAGCGGCAGCGTCGTAAGGCCCTCGCCACTCGAACAGGCAAGGCTCCGCGACCTCCGGCGCAGAGTCCACGCGAACAGCGTGGACCAGGCTTCCCAGACCTGCCGCCGCCCACTTGGCCCGATGATCTTGATGGCGGTGCTGGCGTACGCGAGCCGCGACGGCCTTATCCATCGATGCCGGCCGGAGCCCTCGAACTGGACGTCCCCGAGTCGCGGTACCTGGAGATGGCCGCCGAGCCGGCATGAGTGTCTTCTCCGAGGCCGAGATCGCCTATCTGCACAGCAAGACGATGGGTCGGCTGGCGACCATCGGCTCTGACGGCAGACCACATCTGGTTCCACTCACCTACCGGTTCAATGCCGATGAAGACGCCATCGATATCGGGGGAGTTGACTTCGGCAGTTCCAAGAAGTGGCGCGACGTCCTGCAGAATCCCCATGTCGCGTTTCTGGTGGATGACGCCTCACCCGCCGGCGCTCATGCGATCGAGATCCGAGGCGATGCCGAGCCTCACTTCAGCGGCGGGGAGTCCATCAATCCGCGGTTTCCGAACTTCCAGCCCGAGTTCGTCCGGGTCCGACCGCACCGCATCATCAGCTGGGGACTCGAGTCTGAGGGGTTCAGGCCGTACGCCCGAACCGTCGATTAGCTCTTCGCCCCGCTGTCGCAAACCTACGCAAACCTAGATTGTTTACGGTCTGCACAGGTTGCAACCTGTGCAGACCGACAGCAAGCTACGTGGACGTAGGTTTCCGACTCGGCCGCATTGGGGCCGTTAGGTCACGTCTAAGACCGTGGACTCCTCCTGGGTACCAAGGTCAATCGGCCACGCGTCGGGCTGACCAGCTAACGACCAGAGCTCGACCAGCTCGTGCGGCCAAATCCAGTCATCGGTCTGCCGCAGATCGTCATGCGACCACCAGCGGTGTCCGAGCAAGGTGAGCCGTTCGTCGGGCGTATGGGCGGAGATGTCCACCTCGAAAGGCGACACCATGGCCAAGAAAAATGACTCGTCCTGCTCGATCACGAGGTCGGAGTATCCGTGGACAACGTGCCGTATGGCGATCGGACCCAGCAGGTCACTCTCGGTCAGCCGGTAGCCGGTCTCCTCGGCCACCTCACGGATAGCCGCATTAGCCTCGCTCTCTCCAGCGTCCACACCACCTCCCGGTGTGGTCCACCAGCTGGTACCGGGAACCCCAGGGTCGCTGTCCTCGAACAACAGCGTGCGGTCGTTGTTGATCATGATCACGCGCACCGTCGCCCGGGACTTACGCGGGCGGTCCGCCGGATCCGCGAACGGCACGTAGCTGCGCTCGGTATCAGAGGAGGGCACGGCCTACACCTTACGAGTAGCCGGATCCTACGCTGATGCACCCCGACGGTCAGGCCAAAACCCATGGACTTCCCACTCGGCTGCGAGTAGCGTGACGCTTCGCTCCCTACGCCCACCGATCCAGCATCGGAGCTGTTCGCATGCCTGAAACCGCGGTCGACATTCTGGCCCGCGAACGCATCCATCTGAGCGAGTCCCGGGCCGCCCTGCAGCGGATGCGGCAACGCACGGCAAGTCTTGAAGCCTTCGGCGGAGACCACGTATCGACAGAGCACCTGAAGCAGGCGCTTTACCGCCGGATGAAGGCCCTCGAGGACGATCCGAGCGTGCCCCTCTTCTTCGGCCGGCTGGACTACGACGCCAACCTCGGTGCCGAGCAGGACGAGACGCTCTACATCGGGCGGCGGCACGTCACCGGCGAGGCGGGCGGCGAGCCACTGGTGATCGATTGGCGCGCCAGCATGTCGCGGCCCTTCTATCAGGCGCGACCCGGCACGCCGATGGGTGTGCGGCTGCGGCGGCGCTTTGGCTTCTCACACGGTCAGCTGACCGCATATGAGGATGAGGAGCTGACCACAGCTGGGGGGACGGCCCACTCCGACATCATGGAGTCAGATATCGAGCGGCCGCGGACCGGCCCGATGCGCGACATCGTTGCCACCATCCAGCCCGAACAGGACAGCATCGTGCGAGCCGCCCTGAACCAGTCGCTGTGCATCCAAGGTGCACCCGGTACGGGCAAGACCGCCATCGGCCTGCACCGCGCCGCGTATCTTCTCTACGCGTTTCGTGACCAGCTCACCCGCTCCGGCGTACTGGTCGTCGGGCCGAACGACAGCTTCTTGTCCTACATCGCCGACGTACTGCCCGCTCTCGGCGAGATCGATGCCGCGCAGACCACCGTGACAGCGCTGGTCTGTCAGTCGAACGGCGTCATGGTCCGCGGGTTCGACAGCGTTCCTGCGGCATTGGTCAAGGGAGATGCACGTATGGCCGAGGTGCTGCATCGGGCGGTCTGGAGCCATCTCGGCACTACCACCGCGCCGTTGGTCGTGCCGAGAGGGGCATACCAGTGGCGGGTCGGTGCGCATCTGGCCGCCGAGGTCGTCGAGGAACTACGTCAGCGCGGTGTGCGCTACGAGGCTGGACGAGCGATGCTGCTGCAACGGCTGGCTCATCGGGTGCTGCTGCGCATGGAGGCCAGCGGTGATTCCCCTGACGATCGGGTCCAGGACGCGGTTGCCCGAAGCAAGCCGGTCCGGGCGTACGCGGATGGGCTCTGGCCCGCCCTGGAGCCAGTCAAGTTGATCATGAAACTGCTCACCGATGCGGAATTTCTGGCGGCCGCCGCGGAGGGCATTCTCAGCCCCGACGAGCAACAGCTGATCATGATGAAGAAACCACCTCGATCAGCGGCCGCCGCTCGCTGGTCACTGGCCGACGTGATCTTGATCGATGAGGTCGCGGATCTGCTGAAGCGTACGCCGAGCCGTGGTCACGTAATCGTCGACGAAGCGCAAGATCTGTCGCCGATGATGCTGCGAGCCGTGGGACGGCGAGCCAGCACCGGTTCGGTGACAGTCCTCGGTGATCTTGCCCAGGCGACGACGCCGTGGGCAACCCGTTCATGGCGTGAGTCTTTGGCACATCTGGGCCAGCCCAACGCCGCGATCGAGGAGCTGGTCGCCGGCTTCCGGGTGCCTGGCGCAGTGATCGACTTTGCAGCTCGGCTACTGCCCCAGATCGCACCAGCGCTCAAGCCTCCCCACTCGGTACGACGGCACCGCGGCGAGCTCGACATACGCCCGACCACGCTGATCGGTGATGAGCTGATCGAAGCAATCACACAGACCATGCGCAATGAAGGCACGGTGGGAGTGATTGTCGCCGACTCCGCGATTCCAGGCATCCGGAGGGTGCTGGAGCATCAGAAGATCGACTACGACTTACTCGGCGAGGACCCAGAGATCTTCGACGCCCGCTCAGACGTTCCAAGCTCGGATCCGGACGTTGCCCCGCACCTGAAGCCGATCCTGGTTCCAGCCGCGCTCGCCAAGGGCCTGGAGTTTGATCACGTGGTGTTGCTGGAGCCCACCGAAATCGTCACTGGTGAGCCCGATCAGGTAACCGGGTTGCGCCGGCTGTACGTCTGCCTCACCCGGGCGGTCACATCGCTGATCGTGGTGCATGCGGCAGAGCTGCCTTCAGCTCTGGCGGCGTAAGCCGCATCGCGTACGCAACCGCCGCTTAGCCCGATCTCCCTTCCCCGGAAGGTGGTCATCAACAACATGAGTCCGGCCGAATGTGATGTGATTTCCGACCGGTTGCCCAACCACTTTCGGGAAAGGCGCGGCCTCAGCCGAACGAGGGAGGTTCCGTCAGCGGGAGTCTCACCTGGAAACGGGTATCGCCAGGGCGTGACTTGACCCGCAGATCGCCGCCATGCCGCTGGGCGATTACGCGATAGGAAATGTCAAGACCGAGACCAGTGCCCTCGCCAACCGGCTTGGTGGTGAAGAACGGTTCGAAGATCTTCTGCTGCATCTCTTCGGGTATCCCAGCGCCGGTGTCGCAGATCTCGACGAGGACCCAGCCGTCCTCCCGCGAAGCGCGGATGGTCAACGTTCCACCGTCGGGCATCGCGTAGATGGCGTTGTCGATCAGGTTGGTCCACACCTGGTTCAGCTCCGCGGGATGGGCCGGAATCATCGGCAGCGAGTCGTCGAAGTCCTTGACGACGGTGATGTTCCCTCGTTCGTTGATCTTGTGGCTGAGCATGGTCAGGGTGCTCTTCAGCCCGTCGCGGACGTCGATCTCCTGATGTGCCGCCCGGTCCATCTGGGAATACTGCTTGGCCGCTCCCACCAACGCAGAGATCCGTCCCGTCGAGTCCTCGATCTCCACCATGAGCTGCTCGGTCTCCAGCGCGTAGGTGACCCAATGGAGGCCATCGGCGAGCAGTGTGGCGGGTACGGTCTCAGCCACTTCGTCGAGCCAGTCAGTGTTCACGCCAGCGGCGACCAGCGGGGGCGCGAGGTCCCACCCATCGTCAATGCCATGATCATCAAGCCAGCCGGAAAGCTCGTCTTCGGCCTCACCGACCTGAATGGGCGACAGCTTCTCGGCCTTGGCCATCTTCTCCACGGCCACCTCCTGAAGCTCAGTGAGCGCCACCAGCGCCTTGGGGTCGACGTCGGAAGTCGCCAGGTGTCCCAGCTTGCGCCGCATTTTGCTGACCAGTTCCCGCAGCGACGCGGTGGCGCGTACGGCAGCTGCTGCCGGATTGTTCAGCTCATGGGTAAGTCCGGCGGACAACCGGCCCAGCGACAGCAGACGTTCCCGCTGCCCGATAATCGCCTGGCTCGAACGGAAGCCCTGGGTTATGCCCTCGATCAGGTGAACCGCCATCGGGAACCACTCGCGGAACTTCTCGCCGAACTCCGCCGCACCGATCACCCAAAAATCACAGTCCGTCACCGCCCGCGCCGAGCCCCAGTACGGCAGCTCAGCCATGCCTTTGACGAAGGACTGGGTCGCACCGCAGTAGACGCCCCGTTGGTTGGTGCGTCCGGTCTCTACCTCGGTGTTCTCCACGCGACGGTGCATGGACAGCGTGCCGGAGAGCAAGATGAAGAAGCAGGTCGCCGGATCACCCTCGATGTAGATCGGCTCGCCGGCAGACCAGGTCTGGCAGTACCCGTTTTCACTGAGCCAGGTCAGCTCATCATCAGTGAGCGTCTCGAACAGGAACAGGGTGCGCAGCTCAGATGGGCTCAATCGCACAGGCTCGACGGTCTGTTCACTCATGATCAACTCCTACTGCTCCGCCAGATAGCGATGGACCAGGGTGACGGCGAGCGCCCCTTCGCCAACCGCGGAGGCCACCCGCTTGACTGACTGGGCGCGAACATCGCCGGCCACGAAGACACCCGGAATGCTGGACTCCAGCAGGTAGGGGTCCCGCTCCAGGTCCCAGGACGCAGGTCGCTTGCCACTGCCAGTCAGATCCGGGCCAGTGACCACGAAGCCGCTGGAATCCCGAACGAGCGATTCGGGAAGCCAGTCAGTGAGTGGCGCTGCACCGATGAACACGAAGAGATGCCCGGCATCGACCACCTCGTGACCGCCGGAATGATCAACAAAGGTGACGCACTGCAACCGATCCTCCCCCGAGCAGCTCTTCACCGATGTGTTCAGCCGGACCTCGATGTTGGGGATCGAAGCGATCTGTTCGATCAGGTACGACGACATGGACTTCTGCAGTGAGTCGCCGCGTACCGCCATGGTCACCTTGGTCGCATATCGGGAGAAGTAGACAGCCGCCTGTCCGGCTGAGTTTGCGCCGCCGACGATGATCACGTGATCGCCAGCGCAGGACTCCCGCTGGGTGGCCGACGAGCCGTAGTAGACCCCCCGCCCGACCAGCTCCTCGACGCCCCTTGCCTCCAGCTGGCGATAGCTGACTCCAGTCGCCAGTACGACTGCGTGAGTCAGCACCGAGGATCCATCGTCGAACCAGACCTGCCTCGCTGGACCTCTGGCCTCCAAGCTGACCACCGTCCGCGCAGCCAGCAGCTCAGCCCCGAAGTGCTGGGCTTGCAGCCGTGCGCGATCGGTGAGCTGGCCCCCGGTCACACCGTCGGGGAAACCAAGGTAGTTGTCGATCCGGGAGCTCTGCCCCGCCTGGCCCCCGGCTGCGGCGCGCTCCACGACGACCGTCTTGAGGCCCTCTGACGCCGCATACACTGCCGCGCCCAAGCCCGCCGGGCCGCCGCCGATGATCACCACGTCGTAGAACTCACCCTGCGGAGTGGTGCTCAGGCCGACCGCATTCGCCACCTCGAGCAGGCTGGGGTGCACCAGCGGCTGGCCCTCCGCCGTGATCACTATTGGGGCTTGGCTCTCCTCAGCGCCGACGGCCGCCAGCAGCCGCGCACCCTCGGGGTCACTGACGTTGTACCAGCGGTAGGACACCATGTTGCGAGCCAGGAAGTCGCGTACTTCGTACGATGCCGCCGACCACGGGTGGCCCAGGATCTTGATCTTGTGCTCGGGTTCCTTGCCTTCCCGCTGCCACGCCGCCAGCAGCTCATCGACGACGGGATAGAACTTCTCCTCCGGCGGCTCCCAGGGCTTCAACAGGTAGTGATCAACATCGACCACATTGATCGCCTGGATCGCCGCGTTGGTGTCGGCGTACGCGGTGACCAGCGCCCGGCGCGCCTGCGGCACCAGATCCATCGCCTGCTCAAGGAAGTCCACCCCATTCATCCGTGGCATCCGATAGTCGGCCAGGATGGCGGCCACCTGGTCGCCGCGCAACACCACGTCCCGGATGGCCTGCAACGCCTCCTCACCGGAGTCGGCGCGCATGATGCGATAGTCCGCCCCGTAGCGGCGTCGCAGATCACGAGCCACTGCACGCGACACGCTGGGGTCGTCGTCGACGGTTAGCAGCACTGGGCGCGCAGTCCGCTCGGATCGCGCTTCTACAACCACCGCTGTCATGTGCCCACCTTGTCGATGTAGCACCAGCGCCAATGCTCGCCAGGCTCGACCGACGCAACGACCGGGTGGCCGCTGGCGAGTGCGTGCGCGGTGGCATGACGCGCCGGCGAGGAGTCACAGCAACTGACGCGGCCACACGTGAGGCAGCGACGGAGATGGAGCCAGCGCCCGCCGACCGCGACACAGTCACTGCAGGACGCTTCGAATTTGCTGGGGATTGAGGTCATCGGAATGGCGTCGAGATGGACACAGCTAGCCACAGACCGGCTCCTTTCTTCGCGTCAATCTAGTGTGCGCGCAACGCAAGCCTTGCTGTTCAAGCGGGGTGCTCGTCCGCTTGCCCGGCGGGTGGTGCCGCCGCCAAGCGTGACCGGTGGCGGCGACGCAATCCAGCGGCGGTCAGCAGTGCCACGATCTCACGCGACGACACTGGCTGCGCGCCCGCGGACAGCGCCACGGTATAGCTTTCGGCGATCACGTCGTAGTGATCACGCTCGAACCCACGTCTCGGGATGCCAATCCGCACGGCGAAGTGGTGCAGCTCCTCATACGAGTGGTCGCTGATCAGGTGCGACCACAGGTAGCCATGGCCGGGCCAGATCGGCGGATCAATGTAGACGGTCACCAGTTGTTCTGCATCTCTGCTGTGCAGCGCCCTTCGGCGTCATGGCGTCACGATATTCCTACGATCCGGACACGGCGGTCGACCGTAGAATTGCGGGATGGCGGCGATGAAGCGGCTGGTTGCCGTCGTCGCGGCGGCGTGCGTGCTCTCGGGCGGCTGCACCTATGCCAAAGAGGAGCCCGGTCTCTTTCGCAATCAGGCGACATCATCGCCGACCGCGGAGACGCAGCGGCCGCCGGCGCCGACCAACCCGGAACTGCCGGTAGCCGCAGAAGCCGAATGGACCACTGCTGAAGGGCTGCACATCAGCACTCGGTTCGCCATCCATGCCGTACGGCGGCTCGAGGTTGCGACAATCGTCGACTGGTCAGTTACGCCCCTGAGCGCGCCCGGCTACGGACCTGGCGACAATCTGCCGTCGTGGGTCGATCTCGGTCTGAGCCGCACCTCCGAAGGTGACGTCAACATGTTCCTGATCGACCCAAGCGGAGACAAGATCTATCGCACACTTAGCCACCAATCCCGACGACTGTTCAACCGATGCCTGTGTACGCCCCTCTGGTTGGCGCAGCAGGGCATGCGAATGGGTGAGACCCGCATGCTGCAGGCGACGTTTCCGCCGTTGCCAGATGCGCTCAGCTTCATCGACGTGGACCTGATCAACTCGGCGCCCTTTGTGCACATACCGGTGACACCAATCGGTCAGGTGCCGACAGCGCTGCATCCGACGGATCTGGTTCGGCCACCGGACACCGCCCGCTCCCCTCTTGGGCAGCGAGTTTTCCGCTACGGCCAGGAGCCGCACCGGGTCCAGAGCATCACGATCAACCGCGTGGTTGTAGCGCCCGGCCGGACGTCACTGGAATGGACGATCAAGTCGATCACCGATCAATCCACGTTCATTCTGGAGCCCGCGCTGTCGCCGATCGGGGGCGAGTTGCCCGACGGGGTGGACGTGCTGAATCGAGACGTGGTGAGCGGCCCGCAGATCAGGCCCCAAGCTTTGCCGCCGGCAAAAGTCTTACGCGTATCCTGGCTCACCACCGCCGTCGCCGGACGCAAGGCGTACGAATGCTTGTGCAGCTCGTTGGGGCTATGGGCTGGCTCGCTGCGGCGAGCCGGGGGCGAAGCCACCGTGACGAGTAATTTTCCACCGCTGCCGAGCGGCACCCGAACCGTCGATGTGATCTTGCCTGAGGTCGCAACTATTTCAGGCGTTCCAGTAGTCGACGCCGAGGACCTGGCGTCGCGGCTGGGCCCTGCAGAGCCGTACGCCGGTGAGACGTGGATCTACGACAGCAACAATCCTCCGCGCGGCTGGACGACTGCCGAGTGGCCAACTCCGCTGCCAGACCAGGACCAGTTGAAGAACTATCGATTCTTCGTGGAGATCCTCACGCGGCTACCAGGCTGGTGAGTCGGCTACTCGTGATTGCTCGCGCAATCGCCGCTGAGATTCGCCTGGTCAACACCTCTGAGCAGCAGAATGGGCGGCTCCTGCCGGAACCGCCTATTCTGCTTGCTTCTGTCGATCAGAAGTCCATGCCACCCATGCCGCCGTCGCCACCGGGCGGCATAGCAGGAGCCTTTTCCGGCTTATCAGCGATGACTGCCTCAGTGGTCAAGAACAGACCTGCGATCGAGGCCGCATTCTGCAGCGCCGAGCGAGTCACCTTGGTCGGGTCGGGAACGCCCGCGTCGAGCAGGTTCTCGTACTCGCCGGTGGCTGCGTTCAGACCGTGATCGGCCGGCAGGCCCTTGACCTTCTCGGCGACGACGCCACCCTCGAGGCCGGCGTTGATCGCGATCTGCTTCAGCGGCGCGTCGAGGGCAACCTTTACGATCTGGGCGCCTACCGCCTCGTCGCCCTCCAGTCGGAGGTCCTTGAAGGCCTTGGCCCCAGCCTGAATGAGCGCCACGCCACCGCCAGCGACGATGCCCTCCTCGACAGCCGCCTTAGCGTTGCGGACGGCGTCCTCAATGCGGTGCTTGCGCTCCTTGAGCTCAACCTCGGTGGCAGCACCGACCTTGATCACGGCCACACCGCCGGCGAGCTTTGCGAGCCGCTCCTGCAGCTTCTCGCGGTCGTAATCGGAGTCAGAGTTCTCGATCTCGGTGCGAATCTGATTCACCCGGCCGGCGATCTGATCCGGGCTGCCGGCACCCTCGATGATTGTCGTCTCATCCTTGGTGATGATCACCTGACGAGCCTGCCCGAGCAGCTCCATGGTCACGCTGTCGAGCTTGAGCCCGACCTCCTCGCTGATCACCTGACCACCGGTGAGGATAGCGATGTCGGTGAGCATGGCCTTGCGACGGTCACCGAATCCAGGGGCCTTGACGGCAGCAGACTTGAAGGTGCCGCGAATCTTGTTCACAATCAGCGCTGCCAGCGCCTCGCCGTCTACGTCCTCGGCGATGACCAGGAGCGGCTTGCCAGCCTGGATGACCTTCTCCAGAACCGGCAGCAGATCCTTCAGGTTGGAGACCTTGGAGTTGACGATGAGGATGTATGGATTCTCGAGCACGGTCTCCATGCGCTCGGTGTCGGTCACGAAATAGGGCGAGATGTAGCCCTTGTCGAACCGCATGCCCTCGGTGAGCTCGAGCTCCAGTCCGAAGGTGTTCGACTCGTCGACCGTGATGACACCTTCCTTGCCGACCTTGTCCATGGCCTCGGCGATGATCTCGCCGACCTGGGGGTCACCGGCGGAGATGGAGGCGGTGGCAGCAATCTGCTCCTTGGTCTCCACATCCTTGGAAATGGCGGCAAGCTGCTCGACGACAGCAGCAACGGCCTTCTCGATGCCCCTTTTAAGGCTCATCGGGTTGGCGCCGGCGGTCACGTTGCGCAGGCCCTCTCGGACCATTGCCTGTGCCAGCACCGTCGCAGTGGTGGTGCCGTCACCAGCCACGTCGTCCGTCTTCTTGGCGACTTCCTTGACGAGCTCGGCACCGATCTTCTCGTACGGGTCCTCGAGCTCGATCTCTTTGGCAATGCTCACACCATCGTTGGTGATGGTCGGAGCACCCCACTTCTTCTCCAGCACGACGTTGCGGCCCTTGGGTCCAAGGGTCACCTTGACGGCGTCGGCGAGGATGTTCATCCCACGCTCGAGGCCACGCCGTGCCTCCGTGTTGAACAGAATCAGTTTGGGCATGTTCTCCGCTTGTCCTGTCAGTGATTTGATGGCTCTTCGAGCGGTGCCCGCGACGGATGGCCCTTGGGAGCCTCACCGGCCAGAAGAGGTGGCACTCTCTAAGGCAGAGTGCTAATGCAATTTTTAGCACTCTCCCTATGCGAGTGCAAACGGCCCCCCTCGTCGATGGACCGCCGACGTCCATCTCAGTGGGTCGTTTGCGATCACATGCATAGCCGGGGAATGCGCAACGCGGATCGGAGGTTGCCCTGAACATGGCCCAGCCGACCGAGCAGCGCACGATCTCTCGTGCAGCTGTCGGCCTCCGGTCGGAACGCGGCCCAATCCTTCTCTCGGTCATGCTAAGCGTTGGGCTAATCGCGATCGACGCGACCATCCTGGCCACCGCGGTGCCGTCGATCGTGAACGATCTCGGCGGTTTCGCCCAATTTCCTTGGCTTTTCTCGATCTACCTGCTCGCCCAGGCGGTATCGGTACCGATTTTCGCCAAGTTCACCGACCTCATGGGCCGCAAGCCGATCATGCTCGTCGGCATCGGACTCTTTGTCCTTGGCTCGATCCTGTGCGGTGTTGCCTGGAGCATGCCGGCCCTGATCGCATTCCGCGCGCTCCAAGGCCTTGGTGCGGGCGCCGTGATGCCAACTTCAATGACCATCATCGGCGACATCTACTCGGTGGCCGAACGCGCTCGGGTTCAGGGCTACGTTGCCAGCGTCTGGGCGCTCTCTTCTGTCGTAGGACCAACGCTGGGCGGAATCTTCGTCGATTTCCTCAATTGGCGATGGATCTTCTACGTCAATGTCCCGCTTGGTGCGCTCGCGGCCTGGTGGCTGTACCGCAGATTCGACGAGAAGGTGGTCCGTAAGCAACATCGCATCGACGTCGGCGGTGCCACGCTGCTCGGTGTTGGCTCCTCACTGATCATCCTGGGACTCCTCGAGGGCGGCATCTTGTGGCCTTGGGCCTCGGCGCCAAGTATCACCATCCTTAGCGTGGGCGCGGCACTCATGATTGTCTTCGCCCTGGTCGAGCGGCGGGCCGCTGAGCCAATCCTTCCTGGCTGGATCTTTGGCAGCCGATTGCTCAATTCGACCAATCTTGCGGCTCTCTCGGTGGGGGTGATGCTGATCGGCCTCACCTCTTTTATCCCGCTGTACGCCCAGGGGGTGCTGCATACCAGTGCGCTGGTGGCAGGCTTCGCGCTCGCCGCCCTGACGCTCGGTTGGCCGCTTGCGGCCTCAATGGCTGGTCGGATCTATCTGCGAATCGGCTTCCGCCGTACGGCGTTGATCGGCGCCGTCGTGATCATGATCGGTGCGGGGCTGCTGGACTTGCTGTCATCGCGCAGCTCGGTGTGGCAGGTGGGGGCGACCTGTTTCGTAATCGGGTTCGGCTTGGGACTGGTATCCAGCCCGACGCTGATCTCGGCGCAGTCGTCGGTCGAGTGGGACCGCCGAGGCGTGGTTACCGGCACCAATGTATTTGCACGTTCGATGGGCAGCGCGTTGGGCATCGCAGTCTTCGGTGCGATTGCCAACTCCTCGCTGAGCCACGGGGTGGGTGGGCAGATTTCCTCCACTGCCAGCGCAATTCCGGTGGCTGTCCTCGAACACGCTTTGCATAGGGTCTTCTTGGCCGCTGGAGTTGTCGCGGTGCTGCTCACAATCGCGGTGTTGATCATGCCGAGCCGGTTGGCGATCAGCCAGACCGCGCCGCCGACGTAGCATCGTGGAATGAGGCGCCGGCTCGTCGCTACGGTCCTCGTCCTTGGATGCCTCGTCGCTGGCTGCTCCTACGATCGTGTGGAACCAGGCCTCTTCGGCCGGTCCATGACAGAGCAGACGACCGCCCCGCCTATCCATCCCGTCACACCCGACGAAACCCTGCCATCCCCGAACCCTGACTTGCCAGTCGTCGGCGAGGCCATCTGGACCTCCGCCGATGGCCTCGACGTCACCATGCGGCTTGCCGTGCACGCCGTGCGGAGAGTCGCAGGTGGCACCGTTCTTGACTGGTCAGTCACCCCGCTTCACGGATCCGGGCTTAGGCCGAAGGATCCGCTGCCAACGACTCTTGACCTGGGACTCACCAGGCAGGGCGAAGGCTATCCGGACATACTCCTGGTCGACGCCGCGCGAGAGCGGGTCTATCGGCCGCTGACCCGCAAAGGATGGGGTTCCCTCTGCCTCTGCACACCGGTCACGCTGGCGCAACGGAGCCTGCGGATGGACTACACCACCCTGCTCCAGGTCGCATTCCCAGCCCTGCCAAACGATCTTGAAAACGTGGATGTGCAGCTGGCGACCGTGCTGCCCTTCTCGCGGGTACCGGTGACGCCGCTTGGCATGCTGCCGCTTGCCAGCTATCCCACCGACCTGACCCGCCCTGCGGAGCCAACGCCCGTTATTGCCAGTACAAAGCCGTTCAGCTACCGCTCAACAGGACAGCGCTATCTCGTGATGGTCAATGCCGTCTACACCAGCAGCAGCTTCACATCGATTGCCTGGACCATCCTGGCGGTCGAGCCTGGGCGCGGTTTGCAGGCGGCGTCGACACCGCCGTTTGCCGACGCAGCGCCTCCCCGTCGTGCCTACAACCAGATCTCAGCGGCGGGACCACAAATCAAGTTCGGCGTTGGCCGACCGGTGTGGCGAGCGCGGCTGGTAACGACGAAACTTGCGGGCCTCGGTGCCTTGGAATGCCTCTGTACAGACCTGCGGTTCGGGGCAGCGCTGCGTCAGACCGGCCAGCAGATGCGTGTGATGACCAATCTGCGGCCTGTGCCGGCAGGCACCTCAAGAGTTGACATCGTGTTTCCCGGCTTGGCGACCTTCACCGACCTTGCCGTTACATCCGCGCCAGACTCAACGTTCCGGTCGGCTGGGCCCGCCGTACGCGAGGCAGGTTTCTGGACCTATCGGACAGATCAGCCACATCCAGGCTGGCAACCGCGGGACTGGCCGACGCCGTTGCCGCGGTCCTACCAGTTCCGAACCTTCCGGGCAACGGTAGACACGATTGTCCGCTAGGCGACAGCCTCCGCAGGCGCCAGCTTGCCGACGAGCTCGACCACTTCGGCGATGGACTTGGCGACCCTCGTAGGACGGTAGGGGAACCGGTCCACGTCCTCCTCTTTGGTTGAGCCGGTCAGCACCAAGATGGTGCGCATCCCTGCCTCGATGCCGGAAACCATGTCAGTGTCCATCCGATCGCCGATCATCATGGCGGTCTCAGAGTGTGCATCGATGGCGTTCAGCGCAGACCGCATCATGAGTGGATTGGGCTTGCCCACGAAGTACGGTCGAATGCCGGTCGCCTGGGTGATCAAGGCAGCGAAGGACCCGCACGCTGGTACGGACCCTTCCGCTGATGGGCCCGTCGGATCCGGGTTGGTTGCGATGAACCGTGCTCCGCGCTCAATAAGCCTGATGGCTCGGGTGATGTTCTCGAAGGAGTGTGTCTTGGTCTCGCCCAGCACCACGTAATCCGGCTGACGCTCGGTCAAGACGAACCCGACATCATGTAGGGCTGACGTCAGCCCTACGTCCCCGAGCACGTAGGCACTGCCGCCAGCCCTCTGATCGGCTAGAAACTGCGCGGTGGCCAGCGCCGATGTCCAGATGCACTCCTCAGGCACGTCGATACCACTCAGCAGCAGCCGAGCCCTGAGATCACGAGGGGTGTAGATCGAATTGTTGGTCAACACCAGGAACCGGCGTCCATGCTCTTGCAGAGCGGCGATGAAATCAGATGCCCCGGGCAGCGCCACCTCCTCATGCACCAGGACACCATCCATGTCAGTCAGCCACGATGAGACAGGCTTGGGATCGCTCATGGGAGTCATTCTTCCTCCCAGCCCGCTCGACGGCGACGACCGGCTCGCAGACAATGCGGGCGCAACCTGCTGCGAGACTTCGGCGTATGACCGACGCCCGGCTGCCGGATCCCGCCATGGTGGTGCTGGCCGGGGCGGCGGGTTCGGGAAAGTCCAGCTGGGCCGGGGAGCGATTCCGTACGGCAGAGGTCGTGAGTTCGGATGCGCTGCGGGCAGCGGTTGGTAGCGGTCCGGCAGATTTGGATGCGTCTGCAGAGGCGTTCGCGCTGCTGGACCAGATCGTTGCCGCGCGCAGCAAGCGCTCATTGACCACGGTGATCGACACTCTCGGGCTGGATCAGGAGCGGCGGGCATCCTACCGGCGTCTCGCCCGCGAGGCCGGGCTTCCTGCAGTGCTCGTGATCATGAACACAGCGGCCGCAGTGTGCCGGGAGCGGAACAGAGAGCGCGACCGACCGGTTCCGGCGCCAGTCCTCACCGATCAGCTCCGCAAGATCAAAAGATTGCTCGACGCTGCTCATGACGAGGGCTGGGACCAGATACTGATCGCCGAGGAGCACAGTGCGGCCGACGCACCAATCGACGTGCAGCCGACTCCCGATCATGATCATGGTCCAAGCACAAGACCGCGAGTAGTACTCCAGGTATCGCGGTTTCCTTGGCCAGAAGAGGATCCTGCCGGCTGGCTGCGAGACCTCGCACTGACAGCTGATGAGATCGGCTTCGACGGCCTCGCGCTGATGGATCATCTGATCCAGATTCCGCAGGTGGACCGTGCCTGGGAGCCGATCCCCGAGCCGTGGATCACCCTGGGCATGCTCGCCGGTCTTGACACCAACCTTCGGCTGGGCACTCTGGTCTCCCCCGTCACCTTTCGCGAACCGGGCATCATCGCCAAGACCGTCGCGACCCTTGATGTGCTCAGCAATGGCCGCGCCTTCTGCGGCCTCGGTGCCGGCTGGTGGTTGCGGGAGCATCAGGCGTACGGCTTGGATTTCCCCAACGACCGGCAACGACTTGATCAACTTCAGGTCTGTATCGAGACGCTCCGAGCGCTATGGGCTCCCGGCACCAAGGCCTACCACGGCCGGTACGTGCAACTGCCCGAAACCACCTGCTATCCCCGCCCAGTCAGCAACGTGCCGATCATTGTCGGCGGTTCGGGCGAGCGCCGTACGCTGCGCATCGTCGCCGAGCAGGCCGATGGCTGCAACTTGCCGTCGGACGAGACGGTGCTGCGATCCAAGATCGACATCCTGCACCGGCACTGCAAGGCTCTGGATCGCGACCCGGAGAACGTCGAGATCACTGTCCTCGATCTGCCTGTGATCGGTACAGACCGCGAAGACGTAGCAGTACGGGTGGAGCGACTACGAGGACGATTGCCGGCCGCCAGCTACGCTGCACGCCACCACGCGGCGCCTGCCGTTGATCATGCGCACCGCTATCGTGAACTTGTCGATCTTGGAGTTCGGACCATCTTCATTGCGCTGCCCGATCTGGCGGGTGCAGATGATCTTGCTCGGTGTGCGCCATTGTTGGCAGCGCTGCACGGCTAACGTGCGCCTGACTCAGCAGCCGTTCCGCGTCAGCGGCGTAGGCGTGTATGCCGAACGTGCGGTATGCGGACAAAGCCTCCTCCAACATCTCGGCGGCGGGAGCGTAGTCGCCATTGCTTCCGCGATCCAACAGCATCCGGGCGTGCAAGCGGCGCAGGTCGGCCAGCTCTAGCCGGTTGGACATCTGCTCGGCGATATCGCTGGCGATGGCGAATTCGCGTTCGGCTTCCTCCCAGCGACGGGTCGCTGCAGCAACGAGACCGGCACGGGTCTCCAGTAGCCGGCCGTCGTACGTGATCCACCTTCCGCCAAGCTCACGCAGCCCTTCCACCAGCGGCGCCAGTGATGCAGCCTGCTCGTACAGGCCACACAGGTAGAACGCCTCAACGAAGCCGAGCATGCAGCTCCACGAGCCGATGCCGTTGACCCGGTCGAGCCTGGGCAGCTTCGACTGCGACTGGGCAGACTCGAAGAGTCCCATAACCTCGTCGGCGCGGCCTTGGTACGCCAGGTGGCGCGCCAGCAGCGAACCGCTCTGCCCGGCGAACGCACCCGGTGGCTCTAGCTCGACGGCGTTGCGCAGTTGGGCCTCGGCGCGTTCGGCGTTACCTCGCCAGTGCGCGGCCAGGCCCAGGTAGACGTGGCCGATGTAGCGATACGGCAGCCCGCCCCGCTCACCGATATCCAAAATCTGCGGACCGAGTACCTCCACCTGGGGCAGGTCGCAGAGCATTGCCGCCTGGCGGATCCGGTCCATGAGCACCAGGAACGCCGCGCCGTGGTGACCCAACCGCTCGGCGATGCCGAGTGTCTTGTCGGCGAGACTGGACGACTGTTCGCGACTGCCAAGTGAGCCATCCTCATAGATCACAAAGGCCTGCACGCTGCAGAGATCCCACAGCGCTCGCTCCTGCTCGAACACCTTCCCGGCGCGTAGGCCGACACTGACTCCCTTGGCGAACTCGGCGTAGCCGAAATGGTGGGCGGTCTGCATGTGCAACACGTCGGCCAGGGCCCGCTCGTTGCCTACCTGTTCCGCAAGCGCGCGCGCCTGATCGAACATGGCCACCGCCGCGGCATAGTCGCCGCTGGCGCTGAGCGCCCGTCCCAGCGCAGAGAGCAGGCGGGCTTTGTCAGCGCTAGCCGTGTCGCCGAGTGGTGCCATCGCTCGTCGGCAAACCGCCACGGCCTCGATCAGCTGGCCGTTCCAGGTGAGCTGGTATACCATCGCCCAGCCCAACCTGCCAATGTCCTCCGCCCGCCCGAGCGCCTCGTAGCGGTCCAGCGCATCGTTCATCGTGCTCAGCGCGTCCTCCCAGCGGCCCACGCTGCGCAGCGCCATTGCCAGCCGCTCCAGGAGCTGGGCTCGACCTAGCTGATCACTGACAGGGATGAGCGAAAGTGCGTGCTCGAAGTGCCCGACGGCGTCGTCGAACGCGGCTGCGTCGAAGGCCCGATCGCCCGCGATCGTCAGGTAACGCACCAGGCTCGCCCTGTCAGCGGACCGTCCCGCACGGGACAGGTGATAGGCCAGATCCCCAGCGTGCGCATCCAAATCCTCGGAATAGCGCCGTGAGACTGCCTGGGCTGTCCGTAAGTGCAGCCGCTCACGCTTGACCGCCGAGACGCCAGACAGCAGCGTCTGGCGGATCAGCTCGTGACCGAATATCAGCTCACCAGCAGCTTTGCCGGGCGAGATAAGCCGGGATCGCTCCGCTTCGTCGAAGGCTTCGACCAGCGTGTCTTTGCTGGCGCCGGCAATCTCGCCGACGATCTCGGAGGCGAAAACCCTGCCCGATACCGCGGCCGCGACCAGCACCTCGCGGGTAGACTCGGCCAGGCGGTCCAGCCGCTGCCCCAGGACCAGCCGGATACTCTCGGGCACCGACACCTCGTCCAGCTGCAGGTCAGCACGCACCCTGCCGTGCTCATCGAGCAGCACGCCGGACTCGACAAGGTGCAGATAGACCTCCTCTATGAAAAACGGGTTACCCTCAGTCTCGCGGTCGATCAGCCGCACCAACTGCTCAGGCGCCGGCTGTCCGGCCAGCGCCTGCAGCATCGCGCGAACACCGCCGTAGGACAGCCTGCGCAGGCTTACCCGCTCTACCAGGTACCGGCGTGCCAGCTGGCCGATGACCCGCGCCAGCGGATGGTCTAGATCGACCTCGATGTCCCGGTAGGTGCCGAGCACCAGCAAAGACATCTCAGGCAGCAGCGGCGCCAGGTACTCGGTAAGCAGCACGGTTGACTCATCGGCCCAGTGCAGGTCCTCAAGGACCAGGAGCAACGGCTGGCCCTCCGCGGCACGGCCCATGAACTCGCCGAGGCTGTTCCACACATAGCGGCGCGCCAGCTCGGGCGGCAGCTCGACGGGCGGCGGGATGTCCGGGAATACACGCCGCAGCGCCGGTGCGATACGCGCGATCTCCGCGGCGACGTCGCCGAGTGACTGCCGCAGCGCGAGTGGGCTGCGCGGATTGCTGATCGCCTGCTCGATGATCTCGACATACGGCAAGTACGGCGGCGCGCCGCTCATCTCCACGCAGTGCCCGGTAAGCACCCGCATCCCGCGCGCCTGAGCCTCGTTTCCGATCTCGGCGACCAGCCGCGACTTGCCGACGCCCGGCTCCCCAGCGACCAACGCCAGCTTGCCATGGCCGACGAGCGCGTCGTCGAGGAGTTGACGCAAGGTGGCCCGCTCTGCCTCCCGCTCCACCAACGGCGTGAGAAGCGCGGGCACAGTAATGCTGCGGGCGCCCGCTGAGGTGTCGCTCCAGGACACCTCGTACAGCCGCCAGCGCTCGGGAAACCCTCGCAGCCAGAACAACCCCGAGTCGAGAAATGAGTAGTCCCGATGCGGTTCGGCGCGCTTGCGCACCTCGCCGGTAGTCAGGATCTGCCCGCTGGCCGCCTCGGCCATAACCCGCGCGGCGACGTGCACGGCCTGCCCGAGCAGATCGCCGTCGGACTCGGCGACCCGGCCGAGGTGGATGCCGATGCGGATCTCGACAGCGCGGTCCGGGTTGGCGCTGTTGTAGTCGTGCAACGTGCGTTGGATAGCCACGGCGGCGCTGACCGCTGCATCGGTGGACGGGAAGGAGATGAGAAACCCATCGCCCAGAGACTTGTGTACCCGACCACCGAAGGTTATGACCTTGTCGTGCACGATCTCTGCCTGCGACCCAAAAATGTCGTCGGGATTCGGGTCGCCGCGCGCTCGCCACAGCGCGGTCGAGCCGACGATGTCGGTCATCATGATCGTGAGCACCTTGGCTGCGGAGCTGCGATCCGACAAGGCCTGCCTCCGTGTTAGCTGATTAGCAGCGGATCTGCCCGTTCAGACTACGGCGCCAGGGCGACGGAACGTTTAGAGACCAGCCCACGCAACACAGTCAGGCCCTGGCCTGACGTTGGAGGCGTTCCGCCTCTGCGGCGTAGGCAGGCATGCCAAACGTGCGGTAAGCGGACAAGGCCTCTTGGAGCATCTCGGCGGCGCGCTCGTGGTCGCCTTTTCCGCCGCGGTCTAGCAGCATTCGGGCCTGCAGCCGGCCCAAGTCGGCAAGCTCGAGCCGATTACGCATTTGCTCGGCGACCTCGCGAGCGATCCCGAACTGGCGTTCGGCTTCATCCCACCGACGAGCCGCTGCGGCGACGAGACCGGCGCGAGTCTCCAGCAGCCGGCCATCCAAGGTGAGCCATTTCTTGTCAAGTGCAAGCACCCGTTCCACAAATGGGGTCAGTGCCGCCGCTTCCTCGTACAGCCCACACAGGTAGAACGCCTCAACGAAGCCCATCATGCAGTTCCAGGAGCCGATGCCGTTGACCCGCTCGACGCTAGGCAGCATGGACTGTACGTCTGCCGATTTGAAAAGCTCCATGACCTCGTCAGCGCGCCCGTGGTGGGCAAGGTGCCAGGCCAGCAGGGCGACGCTCTGCGCGAACACGCCTGGCGGCTCCAGCTTGACGGCGTTTCGCAGCTCGGCCTCAGCGCGTTCGGCATTGCCTCGCCAGTGGGCGGCCAGGCCCAGGTAGACGTGGCCGACGTAGCGCCATGGCAGGCCGCCTCGCTCGCCGATGTCCACGATCTGCGGGCCCAGCGCCTCTACGCGCGGCAGGTCGCCGAGCATCGCCGCCTTGAGAATCCGGTCGATGAGCACCATGAATGCCGCGCCGAGGTGGCCCAGCCGCTCGGCGATGCCGAGTGTCGTGTCACCGAGCCTGGTCGCCTGCTCGCGACCACCACGGAGGCCATCCTCATAGATTAAGAAAGCCTGCACACTGCAGAGATCCCACAGCGCTCGCTCCTGCTCGAACACCTTGGCGGCGCCTAGGCCGACCCGGACTCCCTCGGCGAGCTCGGCGTAGCCAAGATGGTGGATGGTCTGCATGTGCAACACGTCAGCCAGCGCCCGGTCGTTGCCTACCTGCTCAGCAAGCGCACGCGCCTGGCCAAATGTGGCCGTCGCCGTGACGTAGTCGCCGCTGATGCTGATCGCCCATGCCAGCGCGGAGAGTAGGCGGGCCTTGTCGTCGCTGAGTGCGCTGCCGAGTGCCTCTAGCGTCCGGTGGCCGACCTGCACTCCTTCGACCAGCCGGCCGCTCCATACCAGCTGGTACACCATGGCCCAGCCCAAACGACCGATTGCCTCAACGTGTCCGAGCGCCTCGTAGCGGTCCAACGCATCGTTCATCGTGCCCAGCGCGTCCTCCCAGCGGCCCACGCTGCGGAGCGCCATCGCCAGCCGCTCCAGCAGCTGCGCACGGCCGAGCTGGCCATCGTCCGGCATCAGCGACAGCGCCTTCTCGAAGTAGCCGCCGGCGTCGTCGAATGCCGCGGCGTCGAACGCCCGTTCACCGGCGATCGTCAGGTAGTGAACCAGGCTGGCCCGATCCCCGGAGCGTCCGGCGTGCGATAGGTGGTAGGCGAGCTCTCCGGCGTGTGCCTCGATGTCGTCGGAGTAGAGGCGCGAGATTGCCTCTGCAATCCGTAGGTGCAGCCGCTCACGCTCCACGGCAGAGACATCGGACAGCAGCGTCTGGCGGATCAGCTCGTGGCCGAACATCAGCTCACCAGGGACCCTGCCTGGCGCTAGGAGTCGGGCTCGCTCCGCTTCGTCGAAGGCATCGACCAGCTGGTCCGCGCCGGCCTCGGCCACCTCGCCGACCAGCTCGGAGCTGAACATTCTGCCTGACACGGCCGCCGCGACCAGCACCTCGCGAGTAGACATGGCTAGGCGGTCGAGGCGTTGCCCCAGCACTAGCCGGATGCTCTCCGGCGCCCACACGTCGTCTAGCTGCAGGTCGGGGCGCACCCGGCCATGTTCGTCGAGCAGCACGCCGGACTCCGCAAGATGCAGATAAACCTCCTCCACGAAGAACGGGTTGCCTTCAGTCTCGCGGTCGATCACCCGCACCAACTGCGCCGGTGCGGGCTGCCCGGCCAGCGCCTCCACCATCGCGCGTACGCCATCGAACGACAGCCGGCGCAGGTTCACACGTTCCACCAGGCGCTGGCGCCGCAGTTGGCCGATGACGCGAGCCAGTGGATGATCGAGATCCACGTCGATGTCCCGGTAGGTGCCGAGCACCAGCACCGGCATCTCGGGCAGCAGCGGCGCCAGATACTCCGTGAGCAGGAGGCTTGACTCGTCGGTCCAGTGCAAATCCTCCAAGGTCAGCAGCAACGGCTGGCCCTGCGCGGCCCGACCGATGAACTCGCCGAAGCTGTTCCACACATAGCGGCGCGACAGCTCCGCCGGCAGCTCAACAGGCGGCGGGATGTCCGGAAAGACGCGCCGCAACGCCGGCGCGATACGGGCGATCTCTGCAGCCACATCGCCAAGTGCCTTCCATAGCTCCAGGGAGCTCCGCGGGCTAGTGATCGCCTGTTCGATGATCTCGACGTACGGCAAGTACGGCGGAGTGCCGCCCATCTCCACGCAGTGCCCGGTGAGCACCCGCATGCCGCGTGCCTGGGCTTCGTCGCCGATTTCGGCCACCAGCCGCGACTTGCCGACGCCTGCCTCTCCTGCGACCAGCGCCAGCCTGCCGCGACCTGCCAGCGTGTCGTCCACTAGCCTCCGCAGGCGGGCTCTCTCCGCATCACGCTCCACGAACGCGGTGAGCGGCGCCAGCACAGTACCGTCCCGTGGCTCCGCTGACACATCGTTCCAGGACACCTCGTACAGCCGCCACAGCTCCGAGAATCCCCGCAGCCAGAAGAGCCCGGAGTCGAGAAATGTGTAATCCAGCTGGGGCTCGGCGTCCTTGCGCACCTCGTCAGTGATCAAAATTTCCCCGCCGACCGCCTCGGCCATGATGCGGGCCGTGGCGTGCACCGCCTGCCCGAGCAGATCGCCGTCCCGCTCGGCGACTTGGCCGATGTGGATGCCGATGCGAACTTCAACAGCGCGTTGCGGGTCGGCGGTGTTGTGGTCCTCCAAAGCACCCTGAATGGCCGCGGCGGCACGCACCGCTGCCACCGTGGACGGGAAGGAGATGAGGAATCCGTCGCCCATGGACCTGCGCACGCGGCCACCAAACGCCGTGACCTGGTTCTGGACGATCTCTGCCTGCAACCCGAGAATCTCATCGGCTTCCCGGTCGCCGCGCGCTCGCCGTAGTTCGGTTGAGCCCACCACATCGGTCATCATGATCGTGAGCACCTTCGCTTCGCGACTGCGATCCGACAAGCACTACCTCCCCATTAGCCGCGCAGCAGCAAACCTGCCCGTTCAGGGTACGGGAGCACTGCAGCAACCTGATTGGTCATGAGCCTCAGATGCGACGTTCAGTCTCCGAATCCGGGCCCGCGAAATACTGGTCAATGACCTGGCTAAAGATCACTTGATCGGGATCGGCGCGCGCAAAAAGTGTCATCGAGGAGCGCAGCTTGATCGCGTCAATACCCCCGAAGATATGCTCAGCACTGAGTCCTCGGTGTGAAGCGACGATCTCGGCACATTCGACGAGGCGTGGTCCGAGCACCGGATGCGCGAGATAGGCCTGCGCCTCCGACAAATTGCTGATCGCGTACGCCTGGGCCATAGCGCTGCGGCCCAGCCCAGCGATCTGCGGAAAGATGAACCACATCCAATGACTGGTCTTGCGTCCCTGACGCAGCTCCGCGACCGCGCGCCGGTACGTGCCACCGTTGTCCTGAGCCGTGACGAAACGCTCGAGGTCCATGCGCCGACGTTAGCGCCCGGCGCGGGGCACACTAACCCTCGGCCCCGCCCGCAACGGCTGGAATGATCGAGATCTTGGTGCCCTCAGCCACTTGGGCGTCGAGGCCGCCTACAAAACGCACATCGTCGTCACCGACGTAGACATTGACGAAACGGCGAAGAGCGCCGGAATCGTCCAGGATCCGCGCCCGAATCCCCGGATGATTGCCTTCCAAGGAATCCAGAACCTCGGCCAGGGTGCTACCGTCAGCGGTCACCTCTCCTGCACCTCCGGTGTAGGTCCGCAAGATGGTGGGGATGCGGACGGTGGCACTCATGAATTCGTATCCTTCCAGAAGTCGGTGAACGCCTCGTAGCGCGGCGGAATCGTGATCTTCGGCCCGACGCGATCGGCAATCGCATCCAGGGTTTTCAGCCCGTCACCGGAGTTGATCACCACGGTTTCGGCCTCAGGGTCGAGCACGCCGTCGGCCAGCAGCTTGGCTGTAACCCCGATCGTGACGCCGCCGGCGGTCTCGGCGAAGATGCCCTCGGTACGCGCCAGGCGCTGAATGTTCGCCGCTAAGGTCTCGTCGTCGACGTCGGCCACCACACCGCCCGTACGCCGCACCACATCCAGCACATAAGGCCCATCCGCCGGGTTACCGATGGCCAAGGACTTGGCGATGGTGTCCGGCTTTACCGGCGCCACAAAGTCCTGGCCGGCGCGATAGGCCTGGGCTACCGGCGAGCAGCCAGTTGCCTGCGCGCCGAAGATCACGAATGGCTTGTCCTCGACCAGTCCCAGCTTGATCAACTCCCGAAGGCCTTTGTCGATCTTGGTCAGCTGGGAGCCGGAAGCCACCGGCACGACAATCTGGTCGGGAATCCGCCAGCCGAGCTGCTCGGCAATCTCATACCCCAGAGTCTTCGAGCCCTCCGCGTAGTAGGGCCTGACGTTGACGTTGACGAAGGCCCACCCTTCCTCCTCAGCAGCGATCTCGCTGGCGAGCTTGTTGACGTCGTCGTAGGTGCCTTCGATGGCGATCAGAGTCGTGTCATAGACGGCGGAGGCCAAGATCTTCTGTCGTTCGAGATTGGCGGGCACGAGAACAACCGATTTGATGCCAGCGCGTGCGGCGGCTGCCGCTACGGCGTTGGCCAGGTTGCCGGTCGAGGGGCAGGCCAGAACCTGGAGCCCTAGCTCGCGGGCGGCTGACAGGGCGACTGCGACGACTCGATCCTTGAACGAGTGAGTGGGATTGCCGGAGTCGTCCTTAACCCAGAGCTGTTTCAGACCAAGATCATCCGCAAGATTGCGGGCATCGACCAGCCGAGTGAAACCGGGATCGGTGGAGCGGAAGGTGGCGATGTCGGCTGGGACCGGCAACAGCGGGGCATATCGCCAGATGCTCCGCGGGCCCGCCTCGATCCGTTCGCGGGTGAGGGTCGGAAAGGTATAGCCGACCTCGAGCGGACCGAAGCACTCGGTACAGGCGTAGAACGGGCCGAGTGCTGTGCTCGCCCCGCATTCGCGGCAAACCAGATGGGTGGCATTTCCGAAGGCGCCGGCCCGGACGCCTGGAGCGGGAGCTGGATCGGTGTCGACCACTGCGGTCATCGTCAGTCCTTCTTCATCTTTCTCAGCCGGCTTTCGGCCGAGTCGGAGTTGGCACCGTTTCTGATCGGTCAGTCGGTTGCCGGGGAGTCGTCGGGCCGGTCCCTCGTCCCCTCTGGATGAACACGGCTCAGCCTAGGGGCGCATGCGGATCTGACGAATCACAAGTCCGCATCCTGGGAACCCCGTCCAGATCTTGGTCAGCACTCCGCTTCGGAGTCCAAAGTCCGCTCAGCGGGCCAGGTCGCTCACATCGTTTCGCGGCCCGTGCGTCGTAGCTCCCGAGGCCGCAGCAAGCGTCTATCAGATTGGGACATGAGCAGCGACTGCGCGAGCCACCGGTTTCACGACGTTGTCGTACCAGAGCAGCACCTCGTAGCTGTCAGAGGTCGCGCCGGCAATCTCGGTCTTTGCCCCGACTGCGCCGCGTACGTCGAAGGCTAGAGGTCCTTGGAAACAGCGCACGGGGGCGTCAACAAACCGTTCGCACCGCCCAACTCGGCACACTGCTGCGGACCGAGGCTGCTGCCCAGATCCTTGTTGGACGAGCTGTCTGTGATGCGAACCCGGACCCGGACTGCGTTCGGCGCCCCCCAGGCCATGACATCTATCCACACCACGTCGGAATAGTTCGATCGACCGCCAGGCTGGTGCGACTCCACCTGGCACTGACCGCCCGGAACGGTGTAATCGACGCCTCTCCCCTTCAAAACCTCAACCCTTTTGCCGACCAAGCTGACCTTTGAGTTCGGAAGCAAGGATCTGACTTCACTCTTCGCGATCAGCGAGCACGCCTGCGGCCAGTCCTTCGGCGGCGCCACCCCACTGCTGGGAGCACTGTCCTCGATCGTCTTGCCCGACAGCTCGAGGTTTCCGAACTGTACGGGCTCTTTGCCGCCGCAGGAGCAAAGAAGCAGCACAAGCGCGACGACCACAGTGGATGTGACAACGCTAGGGACGTTGGCGGCTTTTGACATCTTTCTCCGCGGGGCAGACGGACGGAAGTCGTCATGCTAGCGGCGCACGGGCTCAACCCGTAGGCAGCCGGTCTCGGCAATGCCAGGATTGAGACCATGAAACCTGGCTGGCCGGCGACCGGGTGGCAATGGGTACGCTTCGCCGGCAACTTCGTCAACCTCAGTACGCCTGTCGGTCTGGCCGTTGCCCGGATCGGCCGGGCAACCATTAGACGCGGACCGCGCGGCCTGTTTCTTGGGGAGGGCTACCGCCTCAATTTTCCCATAGCAGGCGCATTCACGATCGGCAATGTGGTGACCACGAGCAGCACGTGGAACAGCATGTTGGCTGAGTACCCGTACTTGATCAAGCATGAGGAGGGCCATACATGGCAGTACCTCTACTGCCTCGGACTGCCCTACTACATCCCATACGTGATCTTCATGGGCTGGTCGGTGCTGCGCACCGGGGACCGTGCCGCGCGAAACTTCTTTGAGCGGCAAGCCGGGCTGGCCATGGGCGGCTACGTCGACTACCCGGTGAGGCCGATCGGGGTGGGCATTCGCGCAGTGCTGGGGCAGCTGAAACCTACTCGATCGTGAGATCGATGCCCAGCCGCTTGGCTGAGCGGTTGCGCTGCCGGGTCGCCCGCAAGCGACGCAGCCGCTTGACGAGAAGCGGATCCTGAGCGAGCGCCTCCGGCTTGTCGATCAAGGCGTTCAAAACCTGGTAGTAGCGGGTCGCCGACATCTGGAACTTGTCACGGATCGCCTGCTCCTTGGCTCCGGCGAACTTCCACCACTGACGCTCGAAGGCGAGGATCTCGGCGTCCCGCGCGCTCAACTCACCGAGCGGCTCCTTACCGTCACGCTGAGGACTCGAAGCGACGATCATAGGGCCATCGTAAGGCGAAATCACATCGATGTCATTCGTCGCGAAGCGGGATTCGGCCCAGCTTGCTTCCAACTGCTCACTGTTGGCCACAAGGGAGCAAGATATCCGCTGATGGCCGACTCGGCCACCCTGACGCCTGGCGCGTCGGCATGTTGTTGGATGGGATCGTGACGGATCTGACGGGCTGGGGCATCCTCGCCACTGGGCACATCGCATCGGTGTTCGCCCGTGATCTTGCTCTGCTCCCGAACGAGGCACGCCTGGTCGGTGTCGGCTCACGCACCGTTGAGAGGGCGATGGGATTCGCAGCCGATCATGGCATTCCGCGCGCCTACGACTCCTACGCCGAGTTGGCTGGAGATCCTGACGTTGAGGTTGTGTACGTCGCCTCCAGTCACCATGATCATTTCGCATCAGCGAAGCTGTGCCTTGAAGCCGGAAAGTCCATCCTCGTTGAGAAACCACTGACCACCAGTCCCGACGACACAGCGCAACTGATCAATCTGGCGGAGCAGCGTGGCCTGTTCTTGATGGAGGCTCTCTGGACCCGGACGAACCCGCTGCTTCGCAAAGCCGCGGCACTGGCAGCCTCAGGTGATCTCGGTGAGATTAGGCATGTCTCGGCCAACTTCGGATTCGCGTTCCGTGGACCATTGACCCATCGGTTGTTCGACCCGGCCCAGGGCGGCGGCGCGATCCTGGACGCCGGCGTGTATCCGGTGCATGCGGTCAATCTCTTCCTGGGTGAGCCAGCGGGGTTGCATGGTTATGGGAGCCACGCGGCTACGGGTGTGGACAGCCACGCCGCTGCCGTGCTCAACTACCCGCCGACTGAGGATCGCCCTGCCGCGACAGCAACGGTGATCTGCTCACTCGAGGCGGACCTGCCCACCAGCCTCGAGGTGTACGGCAGCTCCGGCCGGATCGTGTTCAATGACTTCTTCATCCTTCCGAAGGAAATGCTGGTCTATCGCGGTCATCGTCGTGATGTTGAACCTGAGGTTCTGGTCACCCAGTGGCCCGGTGCCGGCTACACGTTCCAGGCTCAAGAAGTCATGCGTTGTCTGCGGGCCGGCGAGTTGGAGTCGCCCATGGTCCCCTGGCGTGACTCGCTGGCCGTTGCGCGTACGCTCGCCCTCTGGCAAGCCGCAGTCGGCGATCCCACGCCACAAGAGGAGGAGTCATGATGCAGCGGCTGACGGGGGTGATTCAGCCGTACGCATGGGGCTCGCTGACGGCGATCCCGGAGTTTCTTGGCGTGGAACCCACGGGCCAGCCACAAGCCGAGCTGTGGTTTGGCGCACATCCGCTTGCTCCTTCGACTGTGGATGAGGAACCGCTGGACAAGGTGGTGGCGCAGGACCCGGTGGGTGTGGTTGGCCGCGCTTCCGTCGAGGCATTCGGCCCGCGACTGCCTTTTCTGCTCAAGGTGATCGCCGCCGCCCAGCCGCTATCCCTGCAGGCGCATCCGTCGCGCGAGCAGGCCGAGGCTGGGTACGCCCGAGAGCAGGCGGCCGACGTCCCAAGAGATGCACCACACCGGACCTATCGCGACGGCTGGCCGAAGCCGGAGCTCTTGTGTGCGTTGGTCGAGACCGAGGCTCTCTGCGGATTCCGAGAATCACGTGAGACGTACCAGATGTTTGAGCAGCTTGGAGTTGTCAGCGCGCTCGAACTTGTTGCTCCGTTGGCCAACGACGACGCCCCGGCCGCGGAGCGACTGCGGGCGGTGTTCTCGCGGTTGCTCCGCCTGACATCCGATGAGCGGTCGGTGATCGTGGAGGTGGCGCAGGCTGCAGAAGCGATGAAGGGATCCGATGACCTGGCGTCTTTCGCGCGTACCGCTTGGGAACTGAATGCGTACTATCCGGGCGACCCCGGCGTACTGGCCGCTCTGCTGATGAACCGCATCACACTGCAGCCAGGCGATGCGTTGTTCATGCCACCTGGAAATCTGCACGCCTACTTGCGCGGAGGCGGGGTGGAGATCATGGCCAACTCCGACAACGTGATGCGGGGCGGCCTGACCCCGAAGTACGTCAACGTCGATGAGCTGCTGGCGATCTTGGATTTCACACCCGGTGTTCGGGGCTTGATCACGCCGGTCGAGGAGTCGCGAGGGGTGTGGCGCTACCCGACCCCGGCGTCGGAGTTTGCGCTCTGGCGTATAGAGCCTGACGGTCAGCCGATAACCGTTCCCGCGGCTGGCAGCGGACGCGTACTGCTAGTCACGGAGGGGACTTTTACGGCCACCTTGCGCGCGGCCACACTTGATCTGGCATGCGGCGAATCGGCACTACTGACTCCTGGCGAGGGGGTTGTGCTGACCGGTCGCGGGACGGCATTTGTCGGTGGTCCCGGCATCTTCTGAGTGCCAACCTTGGGTCGCGAGTCGAGGGCAATCGCAGCTAGCAGAGACGTACGTTGGATACGCTGGCCCGGCATCGCTGGCGTGGCGCAATCGGTAGCGCAGCTGTCTTGTAACTAGTCGAGGACCGTTACCTCCCGTAATCGCGAATGCTGGCCGGCACCCCGCTGAGCGTAAATATCGCCCTCTCGACGCACGTTCGTGACCTCTGGTGTTCCGTCGTATCCCGCAGTCTGCACACACAACCGCACACACAAGGACGTGCCACAGCCGCCGCTAGCAAGACCCCAACGCGTAAGCGGCCCGCCAGGAGTTCGCAGCTCTCGACGGGCCTGAGATCCCCACTTAGTAGGAAGTAGGAATCCCAATGTCCAAAGTAACCACCCTGGCCGATGGCCAGATCACCGGAGCCGCCTCGATCGTGATCGAGTTGATCGAAGCTGAGGAAACGCCTGCAGTAGTGATCGTCACCTGGCCACTAAAGCCGACCGTGTTACACCCTCGACGCCTTCCCTGACACGGCCGCCATGGTCGCGAGATTGTTCGCCGAGGCGGCCACCAAACTAGCCGGGATCAAGGCCAGCAGGCCGCTGTAAACCGCTCCGAAGCGCTCGCCGTAGGGCTGTGGCGGGTACAGCTACACCAGACCCGCTTAAGAGGCAGACGGAACACCGAGAAAATAGGGCGAACCAAAGCGAAACATCCGGCGCCAGCTCAGAGAACCCGCTAGGTTACCGGCTATGCGTGCTCGGGGGCGTCTTCTGTCGTGTCTGGTAACCGTGGTCATCGCTTTGGCCGGATTCGTGACGGCTGGCGCACTGCCTGCGGCGGCCGCGCCCAGCACCGTCCCGTACGTTGCGCTCGGCGACTCCTACGCGGCGGGAACGGCCGCCGCCGGCATTCCCCCCAACTGCCCGCACGGCGAGGGCGGCTATCCGAAGTCGCTGGACGCTGAAAGTCGCATCGATTTGACGGCCAATGCCGCATGTAGTGGCGCAACAACCTCCGACGTGGCCGACAACGACGAAGACGGTCAGCTGTCGGCGCTGAAAAGCGATACGCGGCTGGTGACCGTGACCGTTGGCGCCGCTAATTTGGGTCTCTCTGCCGTGTTAGCCGCGTGTAGTAACCCCAGTACCCTCGAGGAATGCCAAAGGCGGATCAACAGTGCGCTCGCCCTGTTGAGGGATTGTCCGGAAGACGAGGATCCGCTTATTCTCGACTGCAGTCTCACACCCCTGTTTGCCAAGGTGGCAGAGAAGGCGCGTGGGGCGCGAATTGTGGTGACTGGCTATCCGCTGTTGTTTGATCCGTCCGTTGCCAACAATTTCCCTTTCAGAGATATTAACGAAGCGACGACTCGTCTCAATTCTCTTATCGAGCGAGCTGTCACCGCGACGCAGCAGGCCACCTATGCCAACATCTACTACGTTGACGTGACCAAAGAGTTTGCGAGACACGGCATTGTCGACCCCCGCTCCTGCACTGACGACGCCAGCGATTTCATTCATAGGCTCAGCCTCCTCCCCACCTGCGACCCCCGCCCGGATCCAGAGGCTTTTCACCCGACTCTCGCTGGCTACCAGGCCTATGTCAAAGCCATCAAAACCAAACTGCCAGCCGGATGGTTAGACAAACCCGCGACTTAAGGTCACGCCAAGTCATGGCTGCGAGCCGCTCGCGGGACGAAGATCAACAGCTTTGACCCAACGCTGACGGCCGTCTTTGCCGCGTACCCGACCGAGCCATTCCTGGCGGTCTTTCACCCACCAATCGAGCTGGCCTCCTGGCGACCATGTGGCCATCTCGACCTGGACGGGTGGATCGACCGCTCGGCGATCGGCTTCGGCAAACTGCTGCACGTCGTCGTCGCTGAGATCCATATCTGATTAGAACATGCCTGCGATTCTGGGGGAAGAGCGCCACGCCAAAGCTCAAGCTAGTCGGCGTATGAAGACCTGGACCTGTCAAATGGTCAACGGGCACAGAGGCAGGTCACCGGTTTCCGGGCGAGGCGCAGGCAAGAAATTACGGCGATTCTCCCGTAGCGCGAAGTTGTGTGCCGATAGCATCATCGCGGCTTGCATCATCACCGCATAGCGGCCGCAGAGTCCGCTGGCGACGCGCATTCTGAGTTGTACGCATCGGGGGGAGGAATTGCCATGTCCGTTAGTAGACACTTCGCTCTACTCATCAAGCTTCTGATCTGCGCAGCGCTTCTCAGTGCCCTGGCGGCGACGCCGGCCAGCGCCGCGATTGCGACCAAATGCGAGGGCGAGCTTCCGTTCGGGTCATACGACAGAGTTGTGGTGCCGAGAAACACGACCTGCTCGGTGTCCGGCGCGACGGTGGCGGGGAACCTCACCGTCCGTCGCGGCGCCACGTTGAACGGGGGCACCGTGACCATCGGCGGCAGCCTGATCGCAAAGGGGGCGACGAACGTCCGGCTTTTCGAGTTCAGGGTCGAGGGGGACGTGAGAATCGAGGGTGGCGGTGGCAACCTTGTGATCCAGTCGAGCACCGTGCGTGGTGTCGTCGACGTCTCCGGCGTCAATGGGTTCATCGCGATCATCAACAACGAGTCGCCGGGCGCATTGGGGCGCATGCGGCTGCGCAACAACGTTTTGCAGCCATTGGATCCCACGAGCACAGTCGGACTCAACATCTCCTCGAACCAAGTGGCGACCGATGCCACGGTGTCGGGCAACAGGGGATCCGTGGCAAAGAATGTGCAGGGGAACACGGTTGGCGGCACGCTCTCTTGCATCCGTAACGAGCCGCCATTCGACGGCAGGTTCAACACCGCTGCGGTCTTCAAAGGACAGTGCGAGGGTTTTGTTTAACGATCGCACCGCGACGCCGCCCGGCAGACAGCGCAAGTGTCCGCCGCCGAGCCGCCACGACACTCGACTGTGGGCGACAGAAGTAGCCGTCGCAATCTCAGCCAGGATCTGACAACCACAGTTATGGCTGTGAGCCGCTTGCGAACCGAAGATCAACAGCTCGGATCCACCGTTGACGGCCGTCTGCGCCCGTACCCGGCCCCACCATTCCCGCCGTTCTTTCACCCACCAATCGAGCTGGCCAGCTGTCGATAACGTGGCCGTCTCAGAGTGACGTAGCCCAGCTAGCGGATGGCTTGACGTCGTGTCTTAACAGTCCGACGTCATGGTCCGTGACTATGAACGGATGACGAGATTGGCCGCGACCAGTAACATCGCGAGCGCTGGGATGTCGCCGGTATCGACGCCGTGCGTAGAGGTGAGCGAGAGCAGCACCTTGCCCTTGGGGAACGGTTCCACGACGACCAGCCCGACAGCCACGGCGGCCAGCACCACCGCCAATACCCTGCGCGGACGGTGTGTCTGCATACGGCTCGACATATTCGCGACAGTATCGCCTCGTAGGTCTAAAAGCATTCTGATTGACTTGCCGCTGATATGGATGCCGCAGAAGCGCTCGCGTTCGCCCGTAAGAACCCACATGCCGTTCTTGCAACCATGAAACGTGACGGCACGCCTCAGTTGTCACCGGTACTCGTCGGCGTCGACTCGCAAGATCGTCTGGTCGTCAGTACCCGCGAATCCGCAATGAAGACCTCAAACGTCCGCCGCGACCCCCGAGCCTGGTTGTGTGTGCTCAATGACAGGTTCTTCGGCGACTGGGCGCAGCTCAGTGGCGACGTCGAGGTCGTCAGCCTGCCCGAGGCGATGGAACCGCTGGTTGAGTACTACCGCTCCATCTCTGGGGAGCATCCGGACTGGGACGACTACCGGACCGCCATGATCAAACAGCGCCGCTGCTTGATCCGGATCACGCCGACGAAAGCCGGTCCGACCGTCTTCGGCTGATAGCTCGAGGAGTGGGCTGGACAGGTTCCGATCGTCCCTGGAAACCTTCCACGTGTCACCCCAACCCAACATTGAGCTGTCGCCCCTGGCTCTGTCGCCGTTGTGCCCTGTCGGCCCGCGCGGGTTTACAGCCGCTTGCTTGCTCGGATTCGGCTGATTCGCGGTGCATGTTCCCGTGACCCGTCGTAGGCGTTGGTTCGACGCACCGAGGAATGGGTCGAGCTCGACTAACCCCACTTCACCGCTCTCTTTCGCTTGCGCTGATCTTCTGTATTTGCTGACTCCACCCGACATCGACCTTGATCTCGGCATCGTCGGGCACATCGCGGTTGATGCAGTCTTGGACGAAGGTCCGGAGTTCGCCGAACGTCAGGCCCTTCTTCTTGTCGGGGGCGACATTGGTGATGGAGATCATCGGTTCCCCTTTCTGTTGGGTTGGCGGTGGTCATCATGGCGTACTCCACACGAGGCCGAGCACGACGCTGGCGAGCAGAGTGGCCATAGCAACACGACAACGGCCAGCCACAGCCACTCGGCGGGGCCTTGGCCGCTCATGACAGCTCCAGAAGCGCGCCGCGGTGGCCTCCGGCTCCTCGACGCGGCGTCTCAGGGCAGCCGTCTGGTCGATATACGACCGTGCCACCGCCTCAACCTGTTCGAGATCATCGAGCAGGCGTATGGCATCACACGGATACGTCTCACCGCACACGGGCTTTCTGGGCCTGCTGCGCGGTGCGTACGCCGGATCGCGTCGCGGTTCTGGCGGCTCATTGGCCCTGTGCTTTCAGGCTGGCGAGCATGTGGGCCCTCGCGAACAATTGCGCGATCGCGGCTGCGACATCGGGAAACGCCTGGGGTGGATTACAGACGGCTTGTCGGGCCAGCGGATGATGACGACGGTTGGGTGTTCGTCGGTTTCGACTAGCTCGACGGTGATGGTGTCGATGGCATTGATCTGGCCGGTGGCCAGGGTGGTTATGGTGCTCATTGGGACTCGCTTCTGAGGTAAGTGGGTTTCTGGCCAGTCGGGAGTCGCCACTCCTGGATGGCCCGCTTAGGTTGGCTTGCTAGTTGGTCTTGTTATCGCCTCCTTATTGCACATGTGTTGCATGAGGTTCTGGTTCGGTTACGAGAAACCGTGTTCTGACTAGGTGAGATGTTGGTATCCCAGGCGGGTGGGAACTCTGTCAAACCGTCATCGAGCCAAGCGGTGCGGGACCTTTGACCGGCACCAATGCGAGGCGTACGGTCTCGAACAGGAGGACTGTTATGTCCCGATTTGACGACGTCTATCGGCGCTCCCTCGAGCAGCGGGAAGAGTTCTGGGCCGAGGCCGCTGCGGCAATCGATTGGGTGGAACCCTGGAAGCTGGTGCTCGACGACTCGCAGGCACCGATGTATCGCTGGTTCAGCGGCGGCCGCCTGAACACCTGCTATAACGCTCTTGATCGACACGTCGAGCGTGGCCGTGCCGACCAGGTTGCGCTCATCTACGACTCCCCGGTCACTGGCACGACAAAGTCCTTCACTTATCGCGAGCTGCGCGACGAGGTCGCGAGATTTGCGGGTGCGTTGCTCGAGCAGGGAGTCGAGTACGGCGACCGCGTGATCATCTACATGCCGATGGTTCCGGAAGCGGTCATGGCGATGCTTGCGTGCGCGCGCATCGGAGCGATCCATTCCGTCGTCTTCGGCGGCTTTGCCGCGGCCGAGCTTGCAAATCGAATCGAGCACGCGAAGCCCAAGATCGTTATCACAGCCTCATGTGGGATCGAGGTCGGGCGGGTCGTCGCCTACAAGCCGCTCCTCGACGCCGCGATCGACATGGTCGTCTCCAAGCCGGAACACTGCATCGTCCTGCAACGCGACATGCTCGAGGCCGACCTCGACCCGGATCGGGACGTCGACTGGGCGGATGCCATGGCCAAGGCGGCGCCCGCGGATTGCGTTCCTGTCGCAGCCACCGATCCGCTCTACATCTTGTACACGTCGGGAACGACAGGTCAGCCGAAGGGGATCGTGCGGGACAACGGCGGTCACGCCGTCGCGCTCGAGTGGACAATGAAGCACATCTACGATGTCGAGCCGGGCGAGGTGTATTGGGCTGCATCCGACATCGGGTGGGTCGTCGGACACTCATACATCGTGTACGGCCCGCTCTTCCATGGCTGCACCACGGTCCTCTACGAAGGAAAGCCGGTCGGCACACCCGACGCTGGTGCCTTCTGGCGCGTCATCGCAGAGCACGGCGTCTGCACGCTCTTCACGGCTCCCACGGCCTTCCGCACCATCCGCCAACAGGACCCCCAAGGCAAGCACATCGAGCGCTACGACTTGGCTGGCTTCCGTGCACTCTTCCTCGCCGGGGAGCGCTGCGATCCTGAGACGCTGCGGTGGGCGGAGCAGAAGCTGGGCGTGCCGGTCATCGATCACTGGTGGCAGACGGAGACGGGCTGGTCCATCGTGGCAAATTGCCTCGGCATCGAGCGACTGCCTATCGTTCCCGGATCGCCGACGCGTGCCGCTCCGGGATGGGATCTCCGAGTGCTGGGAAGCGATGGCACTGAGCTACCTCATGGTGAGACGGGCGCATTGGTAGCGAAGTTGCCCATGCCACCCGGTTCCTCACCGACGCTGTGGCTGGCTGATGAGCGCTTCCGGGCCACCTACCTGGATCCGTTCCCGGGCTATTACCTGACCGCTGATGCCGGTTACATCGACGAGCGCGGCTATGTCTTCGTCATGGCGCGTACCGACGACATCATCAATGTCGCGGGGCACAGGCTCTCAACGGGAGCGGTCGAGGAGGTCCTCGCCGCACACCCTGACGTAGCGGAGTGCGCAGTTATCGGGGTCGCCGACGAGCTCAAAGGTCAGGTGCCGGTCGGCTTGCTCGTCCTCAAGTCTGGTGTGCATCGCCCAGAGGATCACATCGTGAGGGAAGCGGTCCAACTTGTGCGGGATCGGATTGGGCCCGTGGCTTCCTTCAAGACCGCCGTCATAGTCGGACGACTACCCAAGACCCGCTCGGGCAAGATTCTCCGCGGCACGATGCGTCGAATCGCCGACGATCAGCAGTACTCGGTCCCGCCAACGATCGACGACCCCAAGATCCTGGAGGAAATCACCGAGGCCTTACATCGAGTCGGTTACGGCCACGCCTTCGCCAATGTCGAGCCGAGCAGCTGAAGCTGCGCCGATTCCCGTGCACCGCACGCTACGACGACCAGCCGTTCAGGCAAATACTGATCGCTGGCCGTGGTGGCCGTGACGCCCAGCTCGGCACCGATCTGGCGCAGCGTCCGACCCTGGGCGTACAGGTCGGCGGCACGCTTAACATCCATCGCGACACCGTAGCGGCAGCGACTTAGAGCCACTCTTAGATCTGCTACGGACCGAATTCCCGGGTAGTCCAGTGGTCGCTTCGTTAGGCTTACCAGGAGCTTGCCCTGAGTATCACATCGACCATCGAAGGTGAGATCTTCCACTTGGCAAGGAAGCTAAGGGATCAGCAATTCGGCCCGTGCTTGACAGCGCATACCGCTCCGTCGGCGCTCCGGGCCGGTGTCGCCGTGGGCTTCGCGAACGCGAGCGGTTCACTGACGTGGCGCGCGGACCCGGAAATTGTCGAAGATCACGTCGGCGGACTCGACGGCCAGGCCCACGCCGCCGGATGTGAGCTCGCGGTCATCGACCTCGATCAGCTTGCGATCGTTCACGTACAAGGTGAGCGTGGTTCCCACGCAGTCACCCTTGATGCGGTTGGTGTTCGCGCTGACCGCCTCGCTCGGGTCGCCCACGCTTAGCACAGTGACCTCATGGCTAACGCTTTTGGCGATCATGGAGCGGCCGTCGCTGAGAACGCCGAGATGGGCGAACACGATGCCAAGAATCGCCGCCACCACAATCAAGGCACGTGTAACAACGCGCTTCATAAATCCACCTAAGCCGAAAAGAAAGAACCCCCGAACTCGTCAGCCGGGCGCGATATGTAGCACCGCAGTGCTGGAGCTAGCGACCGGAGGCTATCCCACCAAGAGCCCGGTGATGCCACATGCCGCGAAACACACGACGATCTGGTGAGATCTTCACTAAGGCCGAAGGTACATCAGCACCATGGGCCTGGCGGGTCGGAATTCAACTGGGACTGCTGCATAAATCGGCTCGGGCCGTCCCGTGACCGGAGTCGATAATCCAGTCCGCCTGGACCCCAATCAATCGACCGACCTGTCTAGTTCGAGCTGAGGTTCAGTCCGATACGGTCGAGCAGATGAGCCAGCCGAACGTCCGCGAGCCTGGCGAGACCGTCACATCGAACAGCCACTGTTCATTCGGTAGTCCGAAAGCGATCCCGGACATGGTCGGCGAACGCCGCCAGATCTCATCGATGGTCTGCTCCACGGCTTCCATCAGGTCCTTCGCGTACGTCGCCATGTCACGCCGCTGTGTGAACTCGCTACCTGATCCGCATGATCCGCCGGGAGTGTGCGGAGCAGCCGACGAAGGTTCTGAGCCAGGGCCGGGAGGTGGAGGAAGAGTGACCAGTGGCTACTGGCCCAACGATGACACTGGGGCCGGGTCGAGGATTTCCAGCAGCCTGGCCAACCACCGACAGTCCGGGCACATGGACATCCACTTGGAGCGCAGCACATAGAAGTTCAGGCCCAGCGACACCGCCGAGATGATCAAGGCAGCCAGCGTCATCCAATGGTCGGTCGTCATGCCTGCGCTGCCAGGAAGTCCTTGGCGTTCAGGAGATCGTTCACCACCCAGGCGTACACCTTGTGGTCCGGGCCGGCCGCATCCCAAGCCTTCTGGTAGTCGGCGGTGTCGTCGAGCGTCGTCATCCACACCCGAATCCCGGCCTTGTCGTATTCGTTAATCTTGCTCGCGGTGGTCTTGTCCACCCACACGAACACGTTGCCGCCGTACTGCTTCACCGTGGCGGCGGACGGGTTGGCCGCGGTAGAAGTGACCGCATAGCCGAGGTTCGGATACCCGGCATCCCTGGCATAGCCGAGGTTCGTCAGATTCGAGGAGTGCACATTAACCCGGGTCGTGAACAGACCCTTGCCCTGCAGCACCGTCTTCAGCCGGCCCACCATGGTTCGGGTCCAGCCCTGGCTTTTCAGCTCGATGCAGATCTTGACCGGCTGGCCGTTGCAGTCCGTCTTGCCCTTCAGGAAATCCAGCGCCTGGTTCAAGCTCGGCGGGTGATAGATCGTGTTGTCGTCGTTGCCGTTGCCGTCCAAGTCCTGCGGCAGCTCCAGGTACGCATCCTTGATGTACTGCAGCGTCCTCGATTGGACGTCTCCAGTCCGGTTCGTGGTGCGGTCGATCGTTTCGTCGTGCATCACCGCCAGCATGCCGTCCGAGGTCACCTGGGCGTCCAGGTCCACGATGTCGGCGCAGTTGTCGATCGCCCACTGCCACGCCGGGATGCTGTTCTCCGGCAGCTGGTACTTCAGCTGCTCCGCCGTACCCGCTACACCGCGGTGGGCGACCAGCACATCCGGCGCCTGCCCGGCATACGCCAGGGTTGGGGTGAGAGTGAGGGCGGCAGCAACCAGCGCCCCGAATAGTTTCCGCACGATTCCTCTTCGCTTCTTAACGGTCGTCGCCGTCTTCGCCAGGCCAGGTCTTCTTCAGCACCAACACGATAGCGCCCACGATCATCGCCAGCACGACGACAAGCGCTGGTATGGCGTCGCACCACAGTACGCACGCCGGCGTGTGCGCCTGCGTGCGTATTAGGTCTGGGGTCCTCGCGAAAAATTCTGGGCACCGGGGCCATGCGGACGTTTCTCACTCAGCCCTGACTTAATCGATGGGCGCTTCAAGTAAGAACTCACCGTCCGGTAAGCGGAGGTCCACGTGCGTTTCTCGCCAGAGAAACTTATGTGAACGTAGAACGACGCCACGGCCCCCCTGCGGGTATCTCTTGTTAGTGAGGAAGCCGCGCCTGACATAATCTCTCGAAAAATAAACGGGTCCAATCGGGATGGAGGGTTCCTCTTCCCCCTGCGGTAAGAACTTTGACCATCTGAACCCCCATTTACTTCGACTGCCGCGATTGTGAAAACCAAAGCTAGAACAAGATCGAGGATCTGTCGCGGTTACATGCCGTTGTGGCGTTGATTCTGAGATGTGGATCAGCGCTGCTGATCTTCGTTTGCTCAAGGGCGAGTGACCAAAGCGCCCGTGGTTATTGGACTATGACGGAATCGCGTAGATGGTGGCCGTTACCCTCTCGCCATCCGAGCCTGATTGAGAAGCGCTTGGTACCTGAGCTGACAGGTCAAGGCGTGCCTCAAGGTATTCGCCCCGACTCAATTCGCCACGGAGTCGGCGCCAATCTATGTGGGGTGCCGGCCGGCCGTCGTGGGCACGGATAAATATGACGAACACGTCCGATGCGGGCGCTGGTCCGGCGTTGCGAACTCCGATCTTCGGGAGTTCGTTGCTCGCGATCTCCAAGACTGCGACGGTGACATCGGCACTTTTGTCATGTTTGGCTTGGCGGATCTCTTCGTCACGTCGGTCCTGCTCGATCTTGGCTGTCACCTCGCTTGCTTTGGTTTGTCGAAGCGCCAAATACAGCGCTGCCGAGGCCACGATGAGGGCCAAGACAGCGACGATCAGCGATGCGGTGGCCAGGCTAATGCACCAAACAATCTCTGGTCAGTGACGATGACTTGGAGCAGATCGCCGAAGCGGAGCAGCGGGAATGGTGGGGCCGGGTACGCGGTGCAGACGGCCGTCAACGTGGATCGGAGCTGGTGATATTCGTCCCGCCAAAGACGGTTAGGCGAGCGGAAGAGGTGGACCGCTGCTACGGCGCGAGTGCGCGGCAGAAGTCTTCATCGTCAGCGCGGTCGGGGCCCTTGAGGACCAGCGGCAACCCGGTCTCACTGTCGAAGACCTTGTGACCCGCGTTCAGGATGACGCTGCCGACCCCGGGGCGCTGCATGATATTGATCGCCCCGTTGACGGTCACGGTGCCACCGATGAAGTCGATCTGCACACTGAAGTGGTTGTGCTCGTGCAGCGTGAGTCCGGTGACGCTGTTCACGTCGGTGGACCGGTGCACGATGTGCTCTAACGCCCTGACCGGCTGCCCGGCATCGTTCAGCCAAACCTGGCCCCGGATGTCAAAGACGTCCACGAAGTCGTCGTTAAACGTCCACGCCGGATCGAATTCGGAGCAGTCGATCGTGTCAGTTTCTTCGAAGTGGTCTGTATAGCGCTCCGGCGCTGCGGCGACCGCCGGCGAGGCGGCGATCCCCCATGTCAGAACGGTGCCTGCCAGCGCAGCAACTAGGCGTCTCATGACCAGGCGTCTCATCGCATCTCCCCCCGAATGATGGAGTTCCCCGAACCTATCCGCCTCGAATGGCACCGGTCAATCCGACACGTCGACGTACACACCGCGGTCCAACGGGCTACCGCCCTTAGCGTGCGCCGTTACGCTGCCGCGGTGGACGTTAAGCATGCAGCCGACTTGTACGCCCAAGGCTGGACCCTGCGTCAGATCGGTGCCGAGCTGGGCGTTCATTGGAGCACGGTCAGCCAACAGCTCCGGAGGGCCGGCGTCACGATGCGTCGCGGCGGTCCTCCCGCTCATCCCGCCAGCACACAGCAGATCTTGGAGCTGCGTGACCAAGGGCTGACCTGGACTGAGGTGGCAGAACAGGTCGGGATGACTGTTTCCGGTGCCTGGAGCCGCTACCGGAGGGCCCGGCCGTCCCAGCCGGCACGCTTGGGCCGTTGGCAGCAGATTCTGGCCGGGAGTTGCTTCGTCGAGTTGCCGGTACATAGAGCGTGTGATCTGACCGTTGCCAACTTGGGCTAGCGCATTTCTGAGGCGTCTTGCCGGTCACTTCCTCAGGTCAATTTGGTCGCACAGCGGCGGTTGCGGCTCTTGCGCTTGTAGAGCCTGCGGTCGATACGCTGGGGGAACTGCGCCCGTAGCGAGAACGGAGGGAACGAAAATGGCCGACGAGCAAGGCAGAGGCACCGGGGGAGGCCGGCCGGCGCTGAACTTCGAGCGGATCTATGGCACCACCGTCCCGGCGGAGGAGGTCGCCCGGGCACTGGCAGACCACTTCCGCATGCAAGAGTTCGAGGTGCAGGTCTACCGCAGCAGCGAGAACCGCACGGTGATGCAGGCGCGCAAGGAGAGCCTGTGGCGTCAGCTGCTGGGGGTTACCTACGCGCTGACCGTGGTCATCACCCCGGGAGAGGGTCAGCTGAGCATCAGCCTGGGGGGTCACGAGTGGGTCGACGCGGCAGTGAGCGGGGCGATCGGGCTGGTGGCGGTACCACCGGTGCTGCTGGGAACCGCGTACGGCATCTGGAAGGAGAACCGACTGGATCAGGAGGTCTGGCAGGTGATCGACCAAGCGGTCACCGCCCGTGAGCCTGAGAGGACACCAGGCCCCGAGTCTCAGTAGCTATGGGGGTACCTTTGCCGCACCATCCGGCGCGGATTCGTCGCGATCAGCGCCTCGAGTAACGCCAACTCGATGATCGGGATGGCGAACCGGCGGCGGTGTTGGTCGCCGCGGTCGTCTACGCACTACTCCCGCAGTGGCTGCTGCTCGGCCCGCATTGGGATTTCAGCTCCTATACAGCTGGGATCTCAGGCCCGGTTTGGTGTTCTCAGCACCGACCGGGCCGCTTACTTGGGCCCTGCTAAATGATCTTGTTTTGACTCCTCTCCGTTTCAGGACCGTTTCAGTTCACTGAGCGTCACAGGGACGCATAGGACTGCACGATCTAGAGTCAAATGTTGCCCTGACCAGGATGGGAACTGCACAGGACGCCACCAGGTGCACGGGGCTACACCATCGAGACCTGCCTGGGGGTCAAGGGGTCGCGAGTTCAAATCTCGCCAGCCCGACCGAAACATCGCCTTGTCGCAGGCACTTTGCCCGCTCAGATCCCGGTCCATATCAGCCGCTCACAGCCTGTTGTGAGTGCACCGTGAGTGCAATCACTTACTTGAAGTGCCCATCGATTACATCAGGGCTGAGTGAGAAACGTCCGCATGGCCCCGGTGCCCAGAACTTTTCGCGAGGACCCCAGACCTAATACGCACG
>Ga0307296_10000051_pt1 | contig 43135 bp, 41 predicted proteins | sample ER_DNA_153_FD_194467 | JGI IMG/M metagenome (GOLD analysis project Ga0307296, IMG submission 194467) | Bulk soil microbial communities from the East River watershed near Crested Butte, Colorado, United States - ER_DNA_153 | ecosystem: Environmental > Terrestrial > Soil > Floodplain | place... | reverse complement strand
GTTAGGCCAGCAACAGGTTGTCGAGGCCTCGCGTGAGCCCGACCAGCTCGGGCACCTTGCGTACCGCGAGCAGCGTGCCCTCGACATACGGTCCGGCCGTTCCGCCTGCGTCATGGCGGATCGTCAGCCGCTCGTCCGGCCGGGCGAACACGACCTCGGTGGAGATGACGAAGCTCGGAAGCCGCAGAGAGTGGATTTGGGCACCGCCGACGGTGGCGCCGCGAGCCTCCTTGGGCCCATGGAGATCGCGGAGCGGGTAGCCCACCTCGGGCTGGCGAACCTCGCCGAGGCGCTCCGCCAGCTCGCGCGCCGTCCCGCTCGGGACGTCGGGTTTCGCATCGCTCGCGTAGTCGATGATCTCCCAGTGCGCGAGGTGACGCGCCGCGAGAAGGGCCGCCGCCTGGCACATCGCGGCGGTCACGGAGAAGTTTCCGGACGCGACAACTCCGACCGAGCGCTCGCGGGCCGCCAAATCGATCTCGGCAAGATCGGTCGCCGTCAGACCAGAGGTCCCGACGACGACGCCCACTCCCGCTTCGATCGCCGCCATCGCGTTGGCCTTGACGGCCGTTGCGGACGTGTAGTCGATGAGAACGTCGACCCCGTCGAGTGCGTCCTCGACGCTCGCGCGCACAGGAACACGAAGCGCGGCACCGCCGAGCGCCTCGCCGAGGTCGCGACCCGCTGCCGATCGGCTGACGGCCGAGGTCAGGGCGAGGTCGGGTGCCTCGAGCACGGCAGGTACGAGCGCGCGGCCCGTCCAGCCGGTTGCACCCGCAATGCACACGGAGACGGTCCTGGGCAACTGAACGGCTACCGCGCCTCGATCAGCTCGACCCGATAGCCGTCGGGATCGCGCACGAAGCAGAGCCTCGAGCCGCCTTCGCGCACGGTGTACGGAGGCCGCTCGGGCTCGATGCCCTGCTCGGCGAGCTGCTCGAGCGTCCTGTCCAGATCGTCGACCGTGAGCGCGATGTGGCCGTATCCGGTGCCGAGCTCGTACGAGTCGACGCCGAAGTTGTGGGTGAGCTCCAGGCGGTCGCCGTCCCCGGGCAGGCCCATGAAGATGTTGATCGCCTCGTCACGGATCGGCAGCTCCCTTCGCTTCTCGAAGCCAAGCGCCTCGTAGAAGGGCACCGAGCGCTCGGGATCGGTGATCCGGTAGCACGTGTGAATGAGCTCCATACAGCGAGCCTAGCGCAGTCTTCCCAGATCGCCGTTCCGGCGCTGTGAACCGGCGGCGCGTTCGCTCCGTATGCGTTCGCGACGAATCCTCGAGGGAAGGAGACGGGATGAAGAAGCTCGCGTTGGTGCTTTTCGCGCTGGTCGCGGTAGCCGCGGTCGCGGTCTCGGCCGCGTTCTCCGGTGGCGACGGGCGCACAGTGCTCAAGTTCGAGACGATGGCGCCGGTCGTGCCGCCGTACACAGGCGGGACGAATCCGATCCGCGGAGTGCCGGGCGGCGGAGTGGCGTGGGAGCTCGGCTCCGCGCAGGGCAGGCTCCGCGCCGACGGACGCCTGCAGATCGAGGTGAGCGGGCTCGTGCTTGCCTCGACCCACGTGAACCCCGTGGGGACGTTCAGGGGGATCGTCAGCTGTCAGTCCTCTGACGCGGGCGTCCCGACGACCGTCAACGTCTCGACCGACCCGGTGCCTGCGACGATGACGGGCAACGCCGAGATCGACGCCAGGGTCGCGCTTCCGTCGCCGTGCTTCGCCCCGATCGTCTTCGTGACGTCGGGCGGCGGCAGTTGGTTCGCGGTCACCGGCCGCTGAGCAGTCGAGGCCCGGCTCCGGCGTCTGCCGGAGCCGGGCCTCCCCTTCTACGCGCTCGGCGTCGCGGGCGCCGTCTCGTCCCGGCCGCGCCCCACGAGCTGGAAGAGCCCGGAGCCGAGCGCGACTCCGGCGAGGATGAGGACCAGGCCGAGCGCGGCGTTCAGATGGATCTGCTCGCCGAGGATCGTCACCCCGTAGAAGAGGGCCATGGGCGGGAGAAGGTAGGTAACGAGCGACGTGCGCGACGACCCGTACTCGTTCAGCATCCGGTAGAGGATCAGTGTGGCGAACGCCGTCCCGAGCAGGCCGAGCGCCGCCACCGAGCCCAGCGCCTTCCAGCTCGGCATATGGTCGGGCCACTGGAGGAGCGCGAACGGGATCAGGATCACCGTTGCCCAGAAGGTCGTCGTCGCCGAGACGAGGAGCGGTGAAGTGTCGGAGAAGCGCGCGGGCGCATAGAGGTTCGCCGCTGCGTACGAGAGCGAGGCGAGGACGACCGCGAGCGTGCCCGCGATCGCCCACCAGCCGCCGTCGGGGTTGAGGCCGGTGAGGACGCCCACGCCCACGAGCCCGAGGACGACGCCGAAGAGGCGCATCCCCCTGACGCGCTCGCTCGGGCGGAAGCGGATGGCGAGAAGCGCCACAAAGATCGGCACGGTCGAGTTCGCGATCGCCGCCACTCCCGAGTCGACGTGCTTCTCGCCCCACGCGATGAGCGTGAAGGGGACAGCCATGTTGATGAGCCCGAGCAGCGCTCCTCCGCGTCCGGTCTCGCGGATCCCGGAAACGGCGCCCCGAAAGCCCGACGCGTAGACGAGCACCGGAAAGAGGGCGGCGAACGCAAGCACGAGCCGCAGGCACATCATCGGCGCGGGCTCGAGGTCCTCGACCGCGACCTTGATGAACAGGTACGACGCGCCCCAGGAGGCGGCCAGGATCCCGAGCATGACGACATAGCCGCGCATCAGTGATGTGACCGGCAACATCCGCCGGGTCCCTGGCCCGCGATCACGCTGCGCGATCCGTTGTCCTCGGTCGCGCCCATAGGTTCACTATGGCCGCTCCCTGCGTTCTCGGAGCGCTTGGTGCTCGCGACCCAGGAACCGGGCAACGTTACCGGCCACATCACCGGAGCCTAACGACGAACACCCTCGTCGCCTTCCGCTCGACTCGATATGGTTGGGCAGGCCTCTTGAGCTCCGTTGCTCACCGCCCGTTGCATCGCGCGCTCGGCCTCACGGACGGGGAGTTCGACCGTATCGAGACACTGCTCGGCCGCCGGGCGAACGATTTCGAGCTGGCCGTCTTCTCGCTCCTCTGGTCGGAGCACTGCGGCTACAAGCACTCGGCGCTCCTGCTCAAGCGCTTCCCCACCGAGGGCGCCGGAGTCCTGCAGGGGCCGGGCGAGAACGCGGGCGTCGTCGACCTCGGCGAGGGCGAGGCGGTCGCCTTCAAGGTCGAGAGCCACAACCATCCCTCGGCCGTCGAGCCCTTCCAGGGCGCGGCCACGGGCGTCGGCGGAATCCTGCGCGACATCGTGGCGATGGGGGCCCGCCCGGTTGCCCTCCTCGACGGCCTCCGCTTCGGCGAGCCCGGCTTTGAGTTCGGCCGCGCGGTCGGCGGGATCGGCCACTACGGAAACTGCGTCGGGGTCCCCACGGTGGGCGGGGACACGGTCTTCGACGACGCCTACTCGGCCAACCCGCTCGTGAACGCGATGTGCGTGGGGCTCCTCCCGACCGACCGCGTCACGCGGGCCGAGGCCGGGGGCGCGGGCAACCACGTCGTCCTCTTCGGCGCCACGACCGGCCGCGACGGAATCGGAGGTGCCAGCGTCCTCGCTAGCCAGGAGCTCTCTGACGAGGACGAGGACAAGCGCCCGTCCGTGCAGGTCGGCGACCCGTTCACCGGCAAGAAGCTGATCGAGGCGAGCCTCGCGCTCGTCGAGAGCGGGCTCGTGCAGTCCCTCCAGGATCTCGGCGCCGCCGGCCTCGCGTCCTCGCTCTCCGAGATGGCGCGAGAAGGAGTCGGCATCGATGTCCACCTCGACCGCGTGCCGCTCCGCGAGGCCGACATGGAGCCCGTGGAGGTGATGATCTCCGAGAGCCAGGAGCGGATGGTCTGCGTGACCGACCGGCCCGACGCGGTCGCCGCGGTCTGCGCGCGCTGGGAGCTCGAGTGCGCCGACATCGGCGTCGTCACCGGGTCGGGCGTCCTGCGCACGTTCTGGGACGACGAGGTCGTGGGTGAGATCCCGGCCGAGCTCCTCACCGAAGAGACGCCGCGCTACCGCGTGGCCACGAGGCCACGGACGCTCGGGGCGCCGATCTCGCACCGGCCGATCAAGCCGGAGCCGGTCGAGCTCGTCGACCTCCTCCGCACGCCGAACCTTAGAAGCCGCTCCTGGATCTACCGCCGCTACGACCACCTCGTTGGCTCGCGGACGGTTCGTCGGCCTGGGCTCGACGCCGCCGTGCTCCGGCTGCGCCCCTCGCACCGTGGGCTTGCGGTCTCCCTGGACGGCGCGGGGCGGCTCGCCTCCCTCGACCCGCGGACCGGCGGCTCGCTCGCCGTTCTCGAGGCGGCGCGAAACGTCGCATGCGCCGGCGGCCGGCCGCTCGCCCTCACCGACTGCCTCAACTTCGGCAATCCGGAGAAGCCCGAGGTCGCCTGGGAGCTGACCGAGGCCATCGAGGGCATGGCGCGCTCCTGCGAGGCGCTCGGCATCCCGGTCGTGTCCGGAAACGTTTCCCTCTACAACGAGACCGACGGCGTCACCATCCACCCCACGCCGGTGGTCGGCTGCGTCGGGCTTGTGCCGGATGTGAGGCTCGTCCCCGCCGGCTGGAACGAGGGGGACGCCGTCTACGTCGTCGGCGCACCGGAGCTGGCTCTCGACGGCTCCGAGTACCAGGCGCGGTTCCTCGGCGGGCCTGCCGGCCGCCCGCCTCGGCCGCAGCTCGGCGCCGAAGCCGCACTCGTCCGCTTCCTGTGGCGCGCCGCCCCGACGCTGAGCGCGGCCCACGACACGGCGGAGGGAGGGCTGGCCGTCGCGCTGGCCGAACTCGCGGTCTGGTCGGGCCTCGGCGCCCGCATCGAGCTGGAGGACGACGCGGTGGTCTGGTTCGGCGAGGGCGGCGGGCAGGCCGTCGTCGCGTGCCGGCCCGAGGATGAGTCCGCGCTCGAGGGGATGCCGTACCGGCGCATCGGGGTCGCCGGGGGCTCGAAGCTCTTCGGGGTCGAGCTCGAGGACCTCGCCAATGCGAACGGACACCGCTGATGTGCGGCGTCTTCGGCATCCACGCTCCCGGCCGCGACGTTGCCCGCCTCACGTACTTCGGGCTCTTCGCGCTGCAGCACCGCGGCCAGGAGTCGGCCGGAATCGCCGTCTCCGACGAGGGACGGGTCACCGCGCTCCGCGATATGGGCCTCGTCACGCAGGTCTTCAGCGAGCAGAAGCTCCGCGGCCTCACCGGCCAGGTCGCCGTCGGCCATGCGCGCTACTCGACGACCGGCTCGACGCACTGGGCCAACGCGCAACCGATCATCCAGCAGGGGCTGGCGAGGACCGTCGCGCTCGGCCACAACGGCAATCTGACGAACACGAGCGAGCTGCGTGCCGGGCTCCTCGCCGAAGGGGCGCGGCTGCGATCGACCTCGGACACCGAGGTCATCGCCGCGCTGATCGCCCGCGACGAGCGGCCGCTCCAGGAGGCCGTCGCCGGCGCGATGGGCCGGATCGAGGGCGCGTTCTCGGCCGTCCTCCTCGCCGAGGGGAAGCTCGTGGGCTTCCGCGACCCGCACGGGATCAGGCCGCTCTCGCTTGGAAGGCTCGAGGACGACTGGGTCCTCGCCTCCGAGACCTGCGCTTTCGACCTGCTCGGCGCCGAAGTCGAGCGGGAGCTCGCGCCCGGCGAGATGGTAATCGTGGACGACGAAGGCTACGAGATCGTCCAGGCCGTCGAGCAGGCCGGCGCCGGGGCGCTCTGCGTTTTCGAGTTCATCTACTTCGCGCGGCCCGACTCGAAGCTCCGCGGCGTGGAGTTGCACGGCGCCCGGGTGCGGATGGGCGAGCGGCTCGCCGCCGAGTCGCCTGTGGAGGCCGACCTCGTGATGGCCGTCCCCGACTCGGGCACCCCGGCCGCGATCGGCTTCGCGCGGGCGAGCGGGGTTCCCTTTGCGGAGGGCCTGATCAAGAACCGCTACGTCGGGCGCACGTTCATCCAGCCCGACCAGGCTCTGCGCGAGCACGGGATCAAGACGAAGTTCAACCCGCTTGCCGAGGTCTCGGGCAAGCGTGTGGTCGTCGTCGACGACTCGATCGTGCGCGGCTCGACGACGCGGCAGATCGTGGCGATGCTCTTCGAGGAGGGCGCGCTCGAGGTGCACCTGCGCATCTCCTCGCCGCCGATCGTCTCACCGTGCTTCTACGGGATCGACATGGCCGACGAGGAGGAGTTGATCGCGGGCGGCCACTCCGTCGAGGAGGTGCGGGAGATGCTCGGCGCGACCAGCCTCGCCTACCTCTCTCTCGAAGGCCTCCAGGAATCGACGCGCCGCCCCGAGGGAACCTTCTGCCGCGCCTGTCTCACCAAGAGCTACCCGACGAGGATCCCGGACGACCTCAAGCTTGCGAAGCTCCGCTTCGAGGGTCAGACCGAGGCGGCAGGCTCGGACCGGAGCCTGGCGAACCCGACGAAGACGAACATACTGGCGACCAGCGGCACGAGCCCCAAAGCGTCGTAACCGAACGCCTCGGCGACACCCCCGCCGATTGCCGGTCCCACGAGGTAGCCCACGGCCCACACCTGGGACCAGATCACCATCGCGAGGACGATGCGGTCGAGCCCAATCGACTCCAGGAGGACGCCGAGGGAGCCGGCCTCGCCCGCGCCGACGCCGAGCCCGCAGAGGACGGCGACGACGACCCACAACCCGATCATCTCGGTGGCGCCGCCGAGGGCGATCGAGAGCGTCATGAGCACCGTCGCCACGGCGAGCACGGGCCGCGGCGCCTGGCGGCCCGCGAACATCGCGGCCCCTGAGGAGACGAGAGCGGCGAGGACATAGAGCCCCGCGATCTCCGCCTGGCCCAACTCCTCCGCGAAGTGGAGCGGCATAGGGCCGTCGAACGTGCCGAGCGTCAGCGCGACCATGAGGATCCCGGCCGATGCGAGCCAGAACCCCGGAGTCCTGAGCGCCGCGCGGTCGGAGCCGAACTTGGCCGCGTTCTTGGGAGCGCCGATCGCCACGAGCGCGAGCGTGATCGCCGTGACGAGGACGAGATGGACCGCGAAGGGCGCCCGTATCCCTCCGATGCCGCCGATCGCCGGGCCCGCGATCGCCCCCAGTCCGTAGGCGGCGAGGATGCCCGTCAGCCGCTTGTACTCCTCACCCGGATAGCGCTCGAGGATCGCGAAGGCGGTCCCGATCCAGAGGCCACCTGCGCCGATTCCCTGCACGAGCCTCGCGGGAAAGTAGATGCCGAGGCTTTCGCCGAAGATAAAACCGAGATCCCCGACCACGACGAGCGCGAGCGAAGCGAGCAGGACGGCCAGCGCGTGCCTTCGCTGCAGCACCCTGGCCGCGAGCGGGTAGCCGACCATCTGGCCGATCGCAAACGACGCGACCAGCGCCCCCATGACCCCCGGGCCGGCGCCGGTCGCATCCCCGATCTCCGGGACGACGGGCGCGATGATGCTGTAGCCCGCGGAGTCGAGCGCCGCGAGCGCGAACAGGACAATGAACGCCAAGAACTACTTGAGGCCTACGTCGAGGACCACCGTCTTCAGGTCGGTCATGTCGAGCATCGTGTAGCGACCGCCGATCCGGCCCCAACCGGTCCGGGTCCCCGCCGCGCCTCCGAACGGCTCGTGCGCCTCCCAGTAGTCCGTCGAGTCGTTGACGACAACGTTCCCCACGCGCAGGTTGTCGAGGAAGAGGAACGCGCGCTTGAGGCTCGTCGTGTAGACGGCCGCCTGGAGGCCGAGGTGCGAGTCGTTCGCGACCGCGAGCGCCTCGTCGTCCCCGTCCACGGTGATGAGCGGGACGATCGGGCCGAACGTCTCGTCCTGGTTGATGAGCGTGTCGACGCCGACGCGATCGACGACAGTCGGCTGGTAGTAGAGGCTCGTCGGCCGCCCGTTCTCTCGGGAGCCGCCGACCACGATCTCGGCGCCCTTCGACACCGCATCCTCGAGGTGGGCGTCCATCTTCTGGGCGGTCGGCTCGTTGTTCATGGGCCCGACGAGAGTCGAGTCGTCGAAGGGATCGCCGAGCTTCCAGCCCTCGGCCTCCTTGATCACCGCAGCGAGGAAATCGTCGTGCACGCGCTTGTCCACGAGCACCCGTTCGGTGGCGCAGCACACCTGGCCCGCGCAGAAGAAGCCGCCGTAGACCGCGCCCTTCGCGGCCGCCTCGAGGTCGGCGTCGACGCAGACGACCACCGGCCCGTTCCCGCTCGCCTCGATCAGCGTGCGCTTGAGCCCTGCCGCCCGGACGATCTTTTCCGCGGTCGTGTGCGAGCCGACGAAGCCGACGCAGTCGACGTTCTCGTCCTGGATCAGGCGCTCGCCGACCTTGCCGTCGCCATAGACGACGTTGATCACGCCTTCCGGAAGGCCGGCGTCGGCCATGATCTGCATGAAGTTCGCCATCGCGATCGGCGTCCACTCGGAGGGCTTCATCACGATCGTGTTCCCGGCGGCGATGCCCGGCGCGATCAGCTCTACCGGGATCAGCGTGGGGAAGTTCCAGGGAGTGATGCCCGCATAGACGCCGTTCGGCTTGCGGAACGTGAGGATGCGCTTGTTCACGTCCTGCGACGGGATGACCGCGGACTCCATCCGCTTCACGTCCTCGGCGGCGATGCGGAAGTTCTCCGAGGTCTCCTCGATGTCGGGGAGCGCCTCGGCCGTGTACGGCTTGCCCTGTTCGAGCGAGAGCTCGCGCGCGAAGTCCTCCTTGCGCTCCTCGATCAAGTCGGCGATCGCGTGACAAACCTTCGCCCGGTCCCAGGCGGAGAGAGCCGCCCACTTGGGCTGCGCCTCGCGGGCCGCCTTCGCAGCCCGGCGGATGTCCTCCTCGCTCGCGTTCGGCGCGTCGGCGAGCTTCTCGCCCGTGACCGGGGAGATGATCTCGCGTGCCTCGTCGCCGGTCGCCTCGACCCAGTCGCCGGCGACGAAGTTCTGCAGCGTCTTCACAGCCGTAGCCATTTCACACTCCCGCTGTCGTGTTGACCCGGTCCCACGCCTCGTCGAGCACCTGGCGCAGGACGCCCACCATCTCGTCGAACTCCTCCGGCCCGGCCACGAGCGGCGGCGCGAACTGCGCGCACGTCTCGCCGCGGTCGTCGAAGCGCATGTAGACCCCGAGTTCGCGCGTGCGCGGGAGCATGAACATCTTGATCAGGTCGTCGCGCTCGACCGGCGTGAAGGTCTCCTTCGTCTCCTTGTCTTTGACGAGCTCGAGGGAATAGAAGTAGCCGTCGCCGCGCACGTCGCCGACCATCGGATGCTCCTCGAGCAGCACGTCGCAGCGCTCGCGGAACTCGCCCTGGTAGCGCTGCACGCGCCCGACGAGATCCTCGCGCTCGAAGACGGCGAGGTTCGCGAGGGCGATGGCGCACGAGAGCGGATGGCCGCCGAACGTGATCCCGTGCGTGAACGCGGTCTGCTTCTCGGCGAAGAAGGGCTCGATCGTCCGCTCGTTGGCGATGACCGCTCCGAGCGGCGCGTAGGCGGAGGTGATCCCCTTCGCCACGGTCATCATGTCGGGCTCGATCCCGTAGCGCGTGGTCCCGAACCAGTCGCCCATGCGGCCGAAGCCGGTGATGACCTCGTCGGCGACGAGCAGGAGCCCATGCTCGTCGCAGATCTCGCGCACGCGTTCGAAGTAGCCCTCGGGCGGCGTGATCGTGCCGCCCGAGTTCTGGACCGGCTCGAGGATCACGGCCGCGACCGTCTCCGGTCCCTCGTTCCTGACGATCCCGTCGATCTCGTCCGCGCACTGCAGGTTGCAGCGCGACTCCTCGGAGCAGTACGGGCAGCGGTAGCGATACGGCATCGGCGCGCGCAGGCAGCCCGGGAGGAGCGGCTCGAACTGGGAGCGGAGAGCGGGGCTGCCGTTGATGGAGAGTGCCCCGAGGGTGGTCCCGTGGTAGGCGCTCCGGCGCGTGACGAACTTGTAGCGCGTGGGCTCTCCGCGCAGCCGGTGGTACTGCCGCGCGACCTTGAGAGCCGTCTCGATCGCCTCGGAGCCGCCGCCGACGAAGAAGATCCGCCCGACGTCGATCGGCACGAGCTCCGTGATCTTCTCGGCGAGCTCGAGCGCCGGCGGCGTGGCGAAGCCGACCCAGTTCGTGAAGAAGGGGAGCTGCCGGATCTGCTTCTCCGCCGCCTCGGCGATCTCCGGCCAGGGCCCGTAGCCGATGTTGACGCAGTAGAGAGCCGAGAGCGCGTCGAGATAGCGGTTGCCCTCGTTGTCCCAGATGTAGCACCCCTCGCCGCGCTCGATCACGAGCTGGCTCGCGCCGGCAGCGGTGAAATGTCTCCAGAGGTGATCAGTGCTCGTGCTCACAAAGGGCTCCTTCCGTTGCGGGCTGCGAGGGCCTGCTTGGCCTTCACGGCCAGCCAGAGCTCCATGCGCTGCTCGGGGTCGTCGGGGTGACGGCCGGTCTGCTCGCGCAGCCGGTCCATCCGGTAGCGAAGGGTGTGGCGGTGGACGCCGAGGTGGTCGGCGGCGTCGCTCCAGCGGCAGCCCGCGTCGAGCAGCGCCGTGAGGGAGTCGACGAGCCAGGTATTCGAAGCGGCGGGCCCGAGCACGCGGTCGACGAAGGCCTCGAGCGCGGCGTCGGGCAGGCTGAGGAGGAGCTCCAGGGAGCCGAGGTCCTGGTAGGAGGCGACATCGCCGCTCCCGGCATCGAGCGCCGCGCGCGCCTCGAGAAGGCTCCTGCCGAGGCCGCGCCCGTGCGCGGGCCGGCCCACGCCCACCCTCGCCATGGGCTCGGCGTCGACGACCCGGCGCGCGAGCGTGAGCACGTCCTGCTCGCTCTCCGCACCGACGAGGAAGGCGGCCCGGTCGCGGCGGGCGGTCGAGAGGTACGGCACGCTTCCGCGCTCGAGCTCCTCGGCGACCTCGTCGCGCAGGCGCTCGCTGGAGAGGCCGTTGCGGGGCACGGCAAGAAGCGCGGCGTAGTCGCGGTCGGACTCGAGCCCGAAGGCGGCCATCCTGCGCGCCGCCTCCCGATCGTCGAGACGGTCGTCCTCGAGGTCCTCGAGCAGGTCGCCGGCGAGGCGGAGCTCGGCTGCGCTTACCGCCCGGCGGCGCGAGAGCTCGAAGGCGAGCGCCGTCTGGCCGTGGTGGAGGACGAGGCGGTCGTATTCCCCGAACTCGGCCCCCTCGCGCGCGGCCTTCAGCGTGACCATCTCCCCCGGCGTTACGACAGAGAGTTCGAGCGCGTTCTCGAAGCCGAGCCGCCCGCGCGCGTGGCGCTCGGCGACGACGCGCCCGCTCTCGTCGACGAGCGCAAGGCTGCAGTCGAGGTGGTTGCAGACGACCGCGAGCAGCGCCTGCAGGCCCCGCCCCTGGAGCACCGCGTCGGCCAGCCGCTCGTGTACCTCGAGCGCCCGCGTGACCTGCTCCAGCTGCTCGTTCGCCAGGTGCGTGAATGCCGCCTTCGTGATGGCGACGAACGGAATCTCGTACGGGACGGCGAGCACGGGGAAAGAGAGCCTGTTCGCCTCCTCGACGACGGGGGCGGGAACGTCGGCAAAGCCGAAGCCGACCCCGAAGCCGAGACCCGCGAGCCCGTGCTTGGCCAGGCGGCGCATGTAGGCGCGCTGGGTTGTCGCCATCTCGCCAACCCCGAGGCCGGTCGTGAGGAGGAACTCGCCGCCTTCGAGGAACTGCGTCGGGTCGGCGAGCTCGGAGACGTGCAGCCAGCTGACCTCGTTGCGAAGGCCGTCCGCGCCACCCGCGACGGCCAGGCCGAGCTCGGGAAGCTCGGCGATCTCCTGGACGGTCAGCACGGGCGATGCTTTCGACGCACGGGCCAAGACCGTACGCCGTTCATGCGGCCCGAGCAACCGTCAACCGGCCCCGCCTTGGACGCCGGGGCCAGAAGCCGGCTTGGCGAACTAGCGTCCCTCTAAGACTTTGCCGGCCTTGGCGATGCCGCGAGAGATCATGTACGCGGCGGCCAGGAACACCGTCGCGGTCGTGAACTCGGGCCAGTCGACCCGGTCGGAGGCGACGGTGATTATGAAGACGACGGCCCAGACGAGCAGGAAGACGACGAGCTCGCCGTTCGGAGCGGGCATCGCGGGCATCCCGTAATACGGCTGGTCGTAGGACTGCGTCGGCGGAGGCGGTGGTGGCGTCGTTTGCGTCATGGTCGCTTTGGTTCCCTGCCGTGCGGCCGAATCCTGCGCGGATACGATGACGCGGCCCGGTGCATCTGTTCCACTACCACCTCGTGACGAGCAAGGTCCGGCTCCTCGAGGCCCGTTATCTCGGCAAGCTCGGCTTCGAGCTCATCGGCCGCTACGGGTGGCGCGGCGAGAGCTCGCACTGGTTCGAGGCGGGGACGTCCTGGGAAGATCTCGATGCGATGGGCTTTCGCCTGCGGCTCGTCGAGGTTGGCCGCGGCGCGGTGAACGTCGTCCTCCAGCCCGGCCACTGGGACGTGCCCAGGGTCGACCACCTGGGTATCGCCCTCGACCAGGACGACTACGAGACCGTGCTCGACCGGGCGCGCGAGCTCGGCCTGAAGATCCAGGACCACCCGGGCAAGCGCACCTTCGTCACCACCGAGGCCGGCTACCGCCTCGAGGTGCATCCGCCCCGAGACTGGGTCGACGACGCGCTCGCCGAGGCGGAGGATCTGCAGATCGACGAGCTCCACCTGCGCGCGCACGATCCCGAGGAGAAGGCGGTCGCGCTCTCCGAGATCCTTCTGCTGGAGCGCGAGGGGACAAGCGTGTCCCTCGGGGAGAGCATCGTGCGCTTCCTGCCCGCGGGGCCCGAGGGGCGGCCCGAGCTCGTCGCCGAGGTGCTCTCTTGACGAGCTACGAAGCTGCGGGCGTGTCGCTGGGCAAGGCTGAAGCGGTCGTGGAGCGGCTGCGCGCGGCAGTCGCGTCGACCGGCGGCTCCGTCGGCGGGTTCGCGGGCCTCTACGCCCTTGACGACGAGCGCCTGCTCGCGGCCACGATGGACGGGGTCGGAACGAAGCTGATCCTTTCCCGCCGCGCCGGGCGTCTCTTCGACGCAGGCGTCGACCTCGCGGCCCATTGCGTCAACGACGTCATCACCACGGGCGCCGACCCGCTCTTCTTCCTCGACTACGTCGCCTCGGGCTCCCTCGACCTCGACGAGGTCGCCCAGCTCGTCGAGGGCGCCGCGTCCGTCTGCCGCCAGGCAGGCTGCGCGATTCTCGGGGGCGAGAGCGCCGAGCTCCCCGGCATCTACAGAGACGACGAGCTCGATTTCGCGGGAGCCTGCATCGGGCTCGTCAAGCGAGCGGACCTCATCGACGGGTCGCGCTGCGAGCCGGGCAACGTCGTCCTCGGGCTCCCCTCCTCAGGCTTGCACGCGAACGGCTTCACGCTCGTCCGCAACCTCGTCGGAGAGGGCGACTTCGACGCCGACCTCCTGCTCCCGCCCACCCGGCTCTACCTCGACGAAGTGCGCGGGCTTCGGTCCGAGCGCGACGTGCGGGCGCTCGCCCACGTGACCGGGGGCGGGATCCTCGGGAACCTCCCGCGCGTTCTTCCCGAAGGCGTCACTGCCGAGATCGACTGGCGTGCGTGGGAGCGGCCGCCGGTCTACGCCTGGCTCGACGGGCAGGGCGTCCCGGAGGAGGAGCAGCGGCGCGTCTTCAACCTCGGCATCGGCATGTGCGCCGTGGTGCCGGAATCCGACGCCGGCGCCTGGCCGGTCATCGGTCGGCTGGCGTGATCGGCGTCCTCGTCTCCGGCACGGGGACGAACCTCCAGGCGCTTCTCGACACGGGCCTGCGGGTCTCGGCGGTCGCCTCGAACGTCGAGGGCGTACCGGCGCTCGAACGGGCCGAGCGTGCCGGGGTCCCGGCGGCCGCTTTCCCGCTCGAGCGCTATGAGGATCGCGAGCTGCGGGACGCCGCGATGGCCGACTGGCTCGCCTCGAACGATGCCGGGCTCGTCGTCTGCGCCGGGTACATGCAGCTCCTCACGCCCGGCTTCCTCGCGCGCTTTCCCTGCATCAACGTCCACCCCTCCCTCTTGCCCGCCTTCCCCGGCCTCGACGCGGTCGGCCAGGCGCTTGCGTCGGGCGCGACCGAGACCGGCGTGACCGTCCACTTCCTGGACGAGGGCGTGGACACGGGCCCCGTGATCGCCCAGGAGCGCGTGCCGATCGAGCCCGAAGACACGGCCGAGACCCTCTACGCCCGCATCCGCGCGGTCGAGCACCGCCTGCTTCCGGAAGCGGTCAAGCTCTATCTGGCCGGAGCAATAAGGTCCTAGCCTGATGCCGGTCCGGCGGGCGCTCATCTCCGTCTTCGACAAGACGGGTCTCGACAAGTTCGCCGCCGGTCTTGCCGAGCTGGGCGTCGAGCTCGTAGCGAGCGGAGGCACGGCCGCTTACATCTCTGAGCTCGGCCTCTCGGTCACGCCGGTGGACGAGCTGACCGACGTCCCCGAGATGCTCGGCGGGCGGGTCAAGACATTGCACCCGCGGATCCACGGAGCGATCCTCGCGCGCCGGAACGTCCAAGCCGACATCGACGCGCTCGAGCAGCACGGGATCGAGCCCTTCGACCTCGTCTGCGTCAACCTCTATCCCTTCGCGCAGGTAGCCGGGCGCAAGGACGTGCGCGAGGAGGAGGCGGTCGAGATGATCGACATCGGCGGGCCGGCGATGCTGCGCGCGGCGGCAAAGAACTTCGAGCACGTGGCGCCTGTCTGCGCGATCGCGCGCTACGAGCCGCTCCTCCTCGAGATCCAGGCGACGGGCGAGATCGACGAGACGACCCGGCGGGAGCTGGCCGCCGAGGCCTTCGCCCACACGGCCGCCTACGAGGCGTCGATCGCCTCCTGGTTCGGCGACCGCGAGACCTTCCCGCCCAAGCTCTTGCTCGCTCTCGAGCGCCAGCGCGAGCTTCCCTACGGCGAGAACCCGCACCAGCGGGCTGCTTACTACGTGGAGACGGGCTCACGGCGCGACCTGCTCTCGCGGGTCGAGCAGCTCTCGGGCAAGGACCTCTCCTTCAACAACCTCGCCGACCTCGATGCGGCGAGAGCGGTGCTCGGCGAGTTCGAGCTTCCCACCTGCGTCGTCGTGAAGCACGGGAACACCTGCGGGGTCGGGGTGGCCTCCGAGCTCGAGGACGCTGCCATCAAGGCCTATGCAGCCGATCCGGTCTCCGCCTACGGCGGCGTCGTCGCGCTCAACCGCCGCGTCGATCCCCCGCTCGCCTCGAGGCTGGCAGGGGAGTTCATCGAGGTTCTGATCGCGCCCGAATATACGGCCGACGCGGTGGAGATCCTCAAGCAGAAGCGGGCGACTCGGATCTTGGAGGACCGCGAGCGGCGGCGGGCGTCGATCGGCGAGCGCGACTACCGCCGCGTCCTGGGCGGCTTCCTCGTCCAGGACGCGGATGCAGAGGTGGACGACCGCGAGGGGATGGAGGTCGTCGCCGGCGAGACGCCCGACGAGCGCACCTGGGGCGATCTTCTCTTCGCCTGGCGCATCTGCAAGCACGTGGGCTCGAACGCGATCGTGCTCGCGAAGGACCTGCAGACGATCGGCGTCGGCGCCGGCCAGATGAGCCGCGTGGACGCGGTCAAGATCGCGCTCGAGAAGGCGCGGGAGCAGGGACACGCGGTCGCGGGCGCGGTGCTGGCCTCAGACGCGTTCTTCCCCTTCGCGGACGGCCCCGAGCTCGCGCTCGACGCGGGTGTCAGTGGGATCGTCCAGCCCGGCGGGTCGAAGCGCGACGACGAGGTCATCGCCGCGGTGGCGAAGGCCGGCATGACGCTGGTGTTCGCGCCCAGGCGCCACTTCCGGCATTGATTCGGCCGCCTCCGGGCGGTTTGATTGCCGCGTGACGCTCGCAGCTCCCGAGCCGGCGGCCCGAGGTGTACGCCCGGCCCGCTGGCTCGCAGTCCCTCTCCTCGCCTTCGCGCTCATAGCACTCACCGTCGGCCTCGTCGCGCGCGAGCGCTTCGACCCGGACAAGGGCTATTTCCAGCTCTTCTTCTCGGACACGCTGCACCTGAAGGCCTGGTTCGCGACCGTTGCCGTCATCCTCGCCCTGCTGCAGCTCTTCACGGCGGCATGGATCTTCCGCAAGCTCCCCTGGCCGCGGCCGCCGTGGATCCCCGCGTTCCACCGCTGGACCGGCCGGCTCGCTTTCGCCTGCACGCTTCCAGTCGCCTACCACTGCATCTTCAAGCTCGGCTACCAGGACACGACGACGCGCGTGCTCGCGCATTCGCTCTTCGGCTGCGCGGTCTACGGGGCCTTCGCCGCCAAGGTTCTGATCGTGCGCCTGCACCGCTTCCCGGTGTGGGTGCTCCCGACCGCGGGCGGCCTCCTTTTCGGCGTCCTCGTCGGCGTCTGGTACACGAGCGCCGTCTGGCTCTTCCGCCTCATGGGGATCGGGTTGTAGATCTGCGCGCAGGCCGTATCGTTACGGCCGAATGGGAAGCGACCACCCGACCGTCCTCGATCTCGTCGGCAAAACACCGCTCGTCCGCCTGCAGCGGCTTTCGGAGGAGGTCGAGCCGGCGCTTCTCGCGAAGCTCGAGTTCCTGAACCCCGGCGGGAGCGTCAAGGATCGCATCGGCCTGCGCATGATCGAGCAGGCCGAGCGGAACGGGAAGCTTGCGCCGGGCGGGACGATCGTCGAGCCCACGAGCGGGAACACCGGAGTCGGGCTCGCGATCGCGGCCGCGCTCAAGGGCTACCGCTGCGTGTTCGTCATGCCGGACAAGATCGCCGAGGAGAAGCGGGCGCTCCTGCGGGCCTATGGCGCCGAGGTCGTCATCTGCCCGACCGCGGTCCCGCCAGAGTCGCCGGAGAGCTACTACAACGTGTCGGACCGGCTCGCCGAGGAGATCCCAGGAGCCTTCAAGCCGGATCAGTACTCGAACCCGGCCAATCCGCAGGCGCATTACGAGACGACCGGCCCCGAGCTCTGGGAGCAGACCGGCGGGCGGATCGACGCGCTCGTCCTCTCGGTCGGGACGGGCGGGACGATCACTGGGACGGCGCGCTATCTCAAGGAGCAGAAGCCCGACCTGCTCGTCGTCGGAGCCGACCCCGAGGGCTCCATCTTCTCGAACCCCGACAACGTCCATCCCTACCTCGTCGAGGGCATCGGCGAGGACTTCTGGCCCTCCACCTTCGACCCGTCGGTCGTGGACGAGTACATCACGGTCTCGGACCGCGACTCCTTCCGCACGGCGCGACGCCTCGCACGCGAGGAAGGCATCCTCGTCGGAGGCTCGGGCGGGACGGCGGTCTGGGCGATGCTCCAAGTCGCCGAGCGGTTCGGTCCCGAGGGAACGATCGTGACGATCGTCCCGGACTCGGGCCGCGGCTACCTCTCCAAGGTCTACGACGACAACTGGCTGCTCGAGCACGGGTTTCTCGAGCGCCACGCGCCGGCCGCGACGATCCAGGCGGTGCTCTCCTTCAAGCAGGACGAAGAGCCGGAGGTGCCGGAGCTCATCACCGTCGCCACGCACCAGAAGGTCGGCGAGGCGATCGACCTCATGCAGCGGTACGGCATCTCCCAGATCCCGGTCGTGCGAAACGGCGACGAGGCGGCCTCGCTCGCCGACGTAGTCGGCTCGATCCGCGAAAGCGGGCTCCTCGATCGCGTCTTCAAGAACCAGGACGCGCTCTCGGAGGACATCGCGTCCGCGATGGAGCCGCCCCTTCCCGCGGTCGAGATCGGCGCCTCGGTGGACACCGTCTTCGCCGACCTCTCGGCCGGGAACCCGGCCGTCGTCGTGGCCCGCGGGGGCAAGCCGGTCGGCGTTCTCACCCGCGCCGACCTCCTCGAGTACCTCGCCCACCAGCAGAGCACCGGCTGATGGAGCAGAGACTCAGCCTCGTCACGCTGGGCGTCGCCGACCTCCCCCGCGCCCGTGCCTTCTACGAGGCGCTCGGCTGGAAGACCGGCGCGGCTCCGGACGACGACGTGGTCTTCTTCCAGGCGGGCGGGAGCATCCTCGCGCTCTGGGGCCGCGACCAGCTCGCGGAGGACAGCGGCGTGGAGGACTCCGGAGGCTGGGGCGGCGTCACGCCTGCGCACAACGTGCGCTCGCCGGAAGAGGTCGACTCGGTGATCGAGGAGGCGCGCGCGGCGGGCGGGCGCATCGCGCGGGAGCCCGCGACGACGTTCTGGGGCGGCTACTCCGGTGTCTTCGTCGACCCCGACGGCCACCCGTGGGAGGTCGCGCACAACCCGCACTGGAAGATCGAGCCCGACGGCGCGATCACCCTTCCCTGACCTCCTCGATAACGGTGAAGAGGGTGAGTTGCATGCCGTCGGGTGTGCGCAGGCGGACGTTCCGGTGCGACCACGGAGTGACGACGGGGCCGCCGAGCCGCTCGGCGCCAGCCGTCTCGAGCTGCGCGGCGATCGCGGCGGAGTCCTCGACCGTCACCGCGACTCGAAGTTCGTGAACTGGGCCCATCGCGCAAGGATACGATCAGGACATGGACTTCGAGACCCGCGCGATCCACCGGGGGCAGGACCCGGACCCTGCTACGGGCGCCGTGACGACGCCCATCTACCAGACGTCGACCTACGTTCAGGACGCGGTGGGCAAGAACAAGGGCTACGACTACTCGCGCTCGGGCAACCCGACGCGGACGGCGCTCGAGACCTGCCTCGCCTCGCTGGAGAACGCCGATCACGGGCTCGCCTTCTCTTCCGGCCTGGGCGCGACCACGACGATCATGCACTTGGTCAACCCGGGCGAGCACGTCGTGTGCGTGAACGACGTCTACGGCGGCGTCTACCGCATGTTCTCGCAGGTCTACGAGCCGAAGGGCTATCGCTTCACCTACCTTCCTGCCGAGGAGATCGGGACAGGTCTCGACGAGCACCTCGACGAGAGCACGCGCGTCGTCTGGCTGGAGTCGCCGACGAACCCGCTCCTGAACGTGATCGACATCGCCGCTGCCACCGAGGCGGCGCACGCCGTCGGCGCGCTCGTGATCGTCGACAACACCTTCGCCACGCCGTACCTGCAACAGCCGCTCGAGCTTGGCGCGGACATCGTCGTCCACTCGACGACGAAATACCTCGGCGGGCACTCCGACATCATCGGCGGCTTCGCGGCGACGAGCGACCCCACGATCGCGGAGCGCCTGCGCTTCCTGCAGAAGTCCTTGGGCGCGATCCCAGGCCCCTTCGACACCTGGCTGGTGCTGCGAGGCTTGAAGACGCTGGCGGTGCGTATGCGCCAGCACTGCGAGAACGCCCGCCAGATCGCAGCCTTCCTGGCGGAGCACGAGGCCGTCGAGCGCGTCTTCTATCCCGGCCTCCCCGACCACCCCGGCCACGCGATCGCGGCGCGGCAGATGGCCGACTTCGGCGGCATGATCTCGTTCCTCGCGGCCTCTGAGGAGGACGCGATCCGCCTCGTCGGCGAGACGAAGGTCTGGAAGCTCGCCGAGAGCCTCGGCGGCGTCGAGAGCCTCATCGAGCAGCCGGCGCAGATGACCCATGCTTCGACGGCGAGCGCGCCGTTCGCAGTGTCCCCGTCGCTCGTCCGCCTCTCGGTCGGAATCGAGTCAGTCGGTGACCTGGTCGCCGACCTCGAGCAGGCTCTTGCCGCCGTCCGCGCGCGCGTCTAGCGCGGCGCGGTAGGCCTCCTCGTAGTCGCGCACCATGCGCTCCGAGGAGAAGCGCTCCTCGACGTAGCGGCGGCATTCGAACGGGTCGAGCGCGGCCGCCCGCTCGAGCACGGCGGGCATCTCGCGGTAGTCGTCCACGATCACGCCCGTGCGCCCATCGTCGATCACCTCGGGGACGGCGCCCCGGCGCGTGGCTACCACCGGAGTCCCGCAGGCCATCGACTCGATCATGACGAGGCCGAACGGCTCCTCCCATTCGATTGGAAAGAGCGTCACGCGCGCGTTCTGGAGGAGGTCGATCTTCTTCGCGGGGTCGACCTCGCCTAGATACTCGATACCCCAGCCGAGGTTCGGGCGCACCTGCTCCTCGAAGTACTCCTTCTCGGCGTGGTCCTGCATCTTCCCGGCGATGAGGAGCGTGAGGCCGGCCTCCCTCGCGACCTCGATCGCGCGGTGACAGCCCTTGTCGGGGCTCATGCGGCCGAGGAAGAGGAGGTAGTCGCCCTTGTGCGGACTGACCGGGTAGACGTCGAGCTCGAGCGCGTTCCGGCAGTTGGCCGCCCAGTTGAGATCTGGGCGCGGCTTGCGCTGGTTCATGGAGACCGAGATAAGGCCGACGTTGGGGGCGACGCGCCCCAGGGCGTCGTAGAGGAGCCCGGGCTCGCCGCCGAGCGGGCCGTGCACCGTGTGCAGGACCGGAGTGTCGACCGCGGCGCCGCCCAGGATCCCGAGCGGCCCGGAATGGTCGTTGATGACGTCGAACTCGTCGGCCCGCTCGAAGCAGGCGAGCGCATGCCGGAGCTCGACCTGCGTCAGCCCGATCTGGGCCGACGGGGCCTCGTCGTAGACTGAGACGAGCTTCGCCTGCGTGCTCGAGTCTCCCGAGGCGAAGAGCGTGACGTCGTGCCCGGCGCGGACGAGGCCCTCGGCCAGGAGCGTCACGATCCACTCGATTCCCCCGTAGCGCGTCGGTGGCACAGGGAACCACACAGGGCTCAGGACGGCGACCCTCATTTCGCCTCCTCGATCTCGATATGGCCGTTCTCGAGGAGAACGTCCCAGCTTCGGTCGAATGCCCTCACTCCTGAAAGCTTGAGCGTCCCGAGCCAGGAGGGCAAATCCGAAGGCGCGTCTGAGACGAGCTCCTTCGGGCCTGGATCGGGCCGAAGCCCGAGCAGGAGCCGGAGGAGGAGGACCGGCGTGCCGGCCGCCCAGGCCTGGGGCCTGGCCGCGGTGGGATAGGCGATCGGGAACGGGGTCGCCGTCCGCGAGAACCCGGCGAAGACCTCCGGCAGTTGATGGTCGAAGTGCCCCGCGGCGTTGAGCATGCGCCTGGCGATGCGATGCGACTCGGGCCAGCGCCCGTAGCGCGCGAGCCCCCAGGCGATGAGGGAATTGTCGTGAGGCCACACGGTGCCGTTGTGGTAGGAGAGCGGGTTGTAGGCGCCGTCGCCGGAGGACATCGTGCGCACGCCCCAGCCCGACCAGAGCTCGTCGCCCATCAGCTGCTCGACGATCGCGTCGGCGCGGCCGGGCGGGACGATCCCGCTCCAGAGGAGATGGCCGATATTGGAGGTGAGCGAGTCGACCCGGCGCTTCTGCCCGTCGAGCGCGAGGGCGTAGTACCCGCCGCGCGCCTCGCACCAGAAGGCTTCGTCGAAGCGCCGCTGCAGGTCGTCCGCCTCGGCGTCGAGCCGCGCGGCCAGCTCCGGATCCTCCCAGACCTCGCGCGCCAGCTCGGCCGCACGCCGCTTCGCGTCGTAGACGTAGCCCTGCACCTCGCAGGGAGCGATCGGCGTCTCGGCGAGCGTCCCGTCGTGGAAGCGCTGCGAGTCGCCCGAGTCCTTCCAGGACTGGTTGGCGAGCCCGCGCTCGGAGCGGCGCCGGTACTCGACGAACCCGTCGCCGTCGAGGTCGCCGTGGTCGTCGATCCAGGAAAGCGCCCGCAGCGCGGGCTCGTGGAGGTCGCGGACGAGCGCCGTGTCGTTCGTCCAGCGCCAAACCTCGGAGAGAAGGACGAGGTAGAGCGGCGTCGCGTCAACGGTCCCGTAGTAGCGCGCGAACCACGCCTCGGCCGCCTTGCCGTGCCGGACCTCGTGGACGATCTTGCCGGGCTCGGCGTCGATCTCCGGCGCATCCTCGGTGGCCTGCAGCTCGGCGAGCACGCGGAGAGCGTTGTGCGCGAGCTCCGGCCCGAAGAGGAGCGTCTGCAGGCACGTGATCAGGGTGTCCCGGCCGAAGACGGTCATGAACCAGGGCATGCCGGCCGCGGGCAGCTGGCCCGGGACACGCGGGTCCTCGTCCATCCGCAGGCTCGCCAGGTCGGAGACCGACTGCGCGAACGTCGCGTCGAGCTGCTCCCAGGAGGCCCGGAGCTGCGGCACGCTGAGATGCCAGGAGGAGAGCGACGAGCGCACGCGCGCGAGCTCGTCCCCGAATTTCTGCTCGGCCCGGGCGGGCGCGATCCGCACCCCATCCAGCGAGGGGATGACGTCGGCGCGGAGTCGCCACTCCTCGCGGGCGCCGAGGGCGATCTCGTAGCGGACCTTCCGCCCGTTGACCTCGCCGGGCTGGGAGAGGAGGACCTGGGTCAGGCGCTCGGAGTCGTCCATGAACACGAACTGGTTGCCGTCGGGCTCGTACTCGGCGAGCGCGAAGCCGGGAAGCGGCGCCGCTTCGGCCGGATTCCCGAGCGCGAAGTCGTGCTCCTTGACCGCGAAGATGTCGGCGAAGTCCGTCCCCACTTCGAGCGCGAGCTCGAACTCGACAGGGTGGGGGGCATGGTTCTGGACGACGATGTGCTCCTGCATTCCGTCGCCGATGAAGCGGTCCCGCCCGATCGAGAGGACGTCCTGCTCGAGGCCGCCCGCGATCGGGTTACGGAGGTAGAACGCCGCCGAGAAGTACTCGACCTTGTCGGAGGAGAGGCGGAGCGGCCGCTCGCCGTTGATCGTCAGCACCCAGCGGGAGAGGAAGCGGGTGTCGTCCGCGAAGAGCCCCATCACCGGGTCGAGGATGTCCCCGCGCTCGTCGGAGACGCAAAACGTCGACCCCTCGAGAATCGTCAGCGCCATGTGCCTCTTCAGGTGATCCAGCCCTGGCTCTGGCGCGCGAAAACCGCACCGGGCAAGGACGCAGGGAGCCTGCGTATTGAAATACGCAGGCGACGGAGGACGCAATCCGGTGCCGGTTTGCAGCCGCCAGAGTTGATGGCCTGGATTGCTTGGAGAGGCACTACCGACCAGCTCACCGCCGGACGATCGTGTCCTGGCTCGCCTGCTGCAGCGGCTTGATCACCATTTCGTCGACGACCATGTGCTCAGGCCGGGTCACGGCGAAGAGGATGCAGTCAGCCACATCGGTCGGGGTCAGGTAGTCCACCCCCTGATAGACGGCGTCCTTCCGCTCCCGGTCGCCGGCGAAGCGCACGTCGGAGAACTCGGTGTCCCCCACCATCCCAGGGTCGACCGTCGACACCCGGATGCGGCCGACGAGCTCCCTGCGCAGAACGCGCGTGAGGGCGAGCACCGCCGTCTTCGAGCCGACGTACATGCCTCCCTGCGGGTAGGCCTCGCGGCCGGCCCACGAGCCGAGGTTGACGATGTGGCCGCGGCCGTCCTGCATGTGCGGGAGCACGAGGCGCGTCATGCGGACGAGCCCGAGCACGTTCGTCTCGAACATCTGCAGGTCGTCCTCGTCGTTTCCCTCCGCGATCGAGCTGCGCCCGAGAGCGAGGCCGGCGTTGTTGATCAGGATGTCGATGTCGTCGAAAGCGCCGACCGCGCTTTCCACGAAGGCGCTGCAACTGTCCGCGTCGGTCACGTCAAGGGGCGCGGCAAGATGGCCCTCCCCGGGCAGCGACGCAAGCACGTCGTCCAGACGCTCGGCCCGGCGAGCTCCGAGCGCGAGCCGCGCGCCGGAGGAGGCAAGGGCATGCGCGGTCGCCGCGCCGATTCCACTCGACGCGCCGGTGACGATCGCGGTGCGGCCCTCCAGATCCGGCACGAGCCGGAGCCTACCGGGCTACTTGCCGACGGTGGCGTCGATGAGCACGCTCAGATCGGCTCCGGTGCGGCCGCGCGCCAGGCCCACGAGGTAACAGAGAAGCGGAGCGTTGATGCGCTCGCCGCTTTCGTGGGCCGCGATCCGCGCGAGCTCGAGGAGCTCGTCGATCTCGGCCTGCGAGAGGTCGAGCCGCTCGCCCGGCTCTCCCGCGGCTTCGGCGAGGCGGTCGCGCGCCGCAGTGAGCCAGTCGTCCACGCCGCCAGCTTAGTATCCCGTCGGCATGAAGGTCGGCGTCCCCAAGGAGACCGCTACGGGCGAGCGGCGAGTCGCGCTCGTGCCCGATTCCACCAAGCGCCTCGCGGAGGCCGGCGTCGACGTCCTCGTCGAGTCCGGAGCGGGGACGGCGGCGGGCTTTCTCGACTCCGCCTACGAGGAGAGCGGCGCTCGGGTGGGCGGCGATGCGTTCGCCGGCGCGGACGTCGTCGCGAAGGTGCAGATGCCGAGCGACGCGGAGGTCGCGAGGCTCGGCGATGGGCAGATCCTGATCGCGTTCCTGCAGCCGCTCGTCAACGGCGACCTCGTGCGCGCGCTCGCCGACCGGCGCGTGACGGCGTTCTCGATGGACTCGATCCCGCGCATCACGCGGGCGCAGCCCATGGATGCCCTCTCCTCACAGAGCACCGTGTCCGGCTACAAGGGAACGCTCATCGCCGCCGACCACCTGCCAAAGTTCATGCCCATGCTGACGACCGCAGCGGGAACGATCCCGCCTGCGCGCATCCTCGTGCTCGGGGCCGGGGTCGCCGGCCTCCAGGCGATCGCGACCGCACGGCGCCTCGGCGCCGTCGTTTCCGCCTTCGACGTCCGCCCGGCGGTCAAGGAGCAGGTCGAGAGCCTCGGCGCCAACTTCCTCGAGCTGGACGTCGAGGGGGCTGAAGGCGTCGGCGGCTATGCCGTTGCGCTCGCGGCCGACCAGCACGAGCGCGAGCAGGAGCTGATCGGGCATCACGTCGCCGAGTCGGATGCCGTCATCACCACTGCTCTCATCCCCGGCCGGCCGGCCCCGATCCTCATCACGGCCTCGGCCGCGAGAGGGATGAGGCCCGGGTCGGTGATCGTCGACCTGGCAGCCGAAGCGGGCGGGAACTGCGAGCTCACGCGCCCGGGCGAAACCTACGTGGAGGGCGGAGTCACGATCGTCGGCCAGCTCAACCTGCCGAGCGCGATGCCCCTCCACGCGAGCCAGATGTACTCGCGCAACGTCTGGACATTTCTCAACCACCTCCTCGGCGGGGGCGCCGAGCTGACGCTCGACTTCGAGGATGAGATCACCCGCGAGACGTGCGTGGCGCACGAGGGCAAGGTGCTGAAAGAGCCGGCGGCCGCATGACGACGACGCTCCTGAACAGCATCACCGTCTTCGTCCTCGCCGTCTTCATCGGCATCGAGATCATCTCGAAGGTCCCGACGATGCTGCATACGCCGCTCATGTCGGGAACGAATGCGATCCACGGGATCGTCCTCGTCGGCGCGATGCTCATCGCAGGCTCGGCCGACTCGGATCTCGAGAAGGCGCTCGCCTTCGTCGCCGTCGTCTTCGCGACGATCAACGTGGTCGGCGGCTTCCTGGTCACCGACCGCATGCTCGAGATGTTCAAGCGAAGGCCGTCGAAGCCGGAATGACGCCCCTTCTCGCGCTGTCGCAGACGGCGATCAACTTCACGTACCTCGTCGCGGCGGTTCTCCTCATCGTCGGCATCCGACGGCTCTCGTCGCCGCCGACGGCGCGTTCGGGGAACTGGATCGCGGCCGTGGGGATGACGATCGCGATTGTCTTCACGTTTCTCTCCCCCGAGATCACGAGCTACGGGTTGATCGTCGCGGGCATGGCCGTGGGCACGGTGATCGGAGTCGTCTCGGCCCGCCTTGTGAAAATGACCGCGATCCCGCAGATGGTGGCGCTCTTCAACGGGGTCGGCGGCGGCGCGGCGGCGCTCATCGCCGCAGCCGAGTACCACCGGATCGCGCCGGCCGCCGGTCACCTATCGGGCGACACGATCGGCGCGATGCTCTTCTCGGCGCTCATCGGCTCGATCTCGTTCTCGGGGAGCCTCATCGCCTTCGGGAAGCTGCAAGAGGTCCTGCCGGGACGCCCGATCACGTTCGTGGGCCAGCAGCTCGCGAACGGCTTCCTCTTCGCCGTCCTCCTGGGGCTCGGCATCGCAGCCGGCTCGACGGAAGACGGAATCTGGATGGTTCTCCTCCTGCTCGGAGCGCTCCTCTTCGGAGTCATGCTCGTCCTCCCGATCGGCGGCGCGGACATGCCGGTCGTCATCTCGCTCCTGAACGCCTTCACCGGGCTCGCCGCCGCCTCGGCGGGCTTCGTGCTGGACAACACCGCCCTCATCATCGGCGGGACGCTCGTGGGCGCGTCCGGGACGCTGCTCACGATCCTGATGGGCCGGGCGATGAACCGCTCGATCGCCAACGTCCTCTTCGGGGCCTTCGGGGCAGCGCCGGCAGGAGCCGCCGCGGCGGCCGCGGCCTCCACGAACGGGAAGTCCTACCGTGAGGTGACAGCCGACGATGCGGCCGTCATGCTCGCCTATGCCCAGCGCGTCGTCGTCGTGCCCGGCTACGGGCTCGCGGTCGCGCAGGCCCAGCACGCGGTGCGCGAGCTCGCCGACCTCCTCGAGGCCCGCGGCGTCGACGTCAAGTACGCGATCCACCCGGTCGCCGGACGCATGCCGGGCCACATGAACGTGCTCCTCGCCGAGGCGCAAGTGCCCTACCCGCAGCTCTACGACATGGACGACATCAACCCCGAGTTTCCGCGCACGGACGTCGCCCTCGTCATCGGCGCCAACGACGTCACGAACCCGGCCGCGCGCGACAACCCCGAGAGCCCGCTCTACGGCATGCCGATCCTGAACGTCGACCAGGCCGGAAATGTCGTCATCCTCAAGCGCAGCATGAGCCCGGGCTTCGCCGGGATCGACAACGACCTCTTTTACGAGTCGAACTCGGCCATGCTCTTCGGCGACGCGAAGTCGTCGGTGGAGAAGCTGATCGCCGCCGTCAAAGCAGCCTAGTGCCCCAGCCGGCCACGAACACCGGCGTCTGAACGGCTGCAAACCCGCGCCTGGCTGCGTCCTCGGTCGCCCACGTATCTCTTCGATACGCGAGCTCCCTGCGTCTTTGCCCGGCTTGCTTTTCGCGCGTTAGACGTCCGGCGCCGTGACCGGCAGGAGCACTACCTCATCCCCGCGCGACACCCTGCCGGTCTTCAGGACCTTGGCGAGCATGCCGCGCTTGCCCTCGAGCTCGGCCTGGAAGCCGGGGCGGATCTCCTCCATGAGCTCGCAGGGATCGCAGACCATGGAGATCTCGAACTCGGCGTCGCCGATCACGAGGCGCTGACCGATCGGCCAGTTCATCACGTCGGCCCCGCGGACGGTGAAGTTCTCCTTCACGCGGCCGGCGGGAACGCCGAGTGACTCGAGATCCTCGGCTCCGACGAAGAGGACGTTCCGCTTTCCGCCGCGGCGGTGGGCGCAGCCCTCGACGCCTTCGTTCTCGAAGACCTGCGCGCTCTCGATCTCCTCCATGAGCTCCCGCCGCTTCGGCGAGCGCCAGATATGCGCGATCTCGGCCATGGCCCGAGTATACGAGCCGGGCAGAATGGCACCTGTGGAAGCGAAAGTCATCGACATTGCGCCCGGCCTCTGGGTCTGGCGAATGCAGCACCCGGCCTGGAGCCCCGAGGTGGACTGGGAGCCGCACGTCACCTCCACGTGCGTCGAGTCGAGAGGCGAGGTGGGGCTCCTGGACGGGCTCGCACCGCCAGACGACGCCGAGGAGATCTGGGCCCGCCTCGACCGGCGGCCGCCGAGCTTCCTCGCCGTCCTGAAGCCCGATCACGTCCGCGACGTCGACCTCTTCGTGGACCGCTACGCGGCGCGGGCCTTCGGTCCCAGCCTCTTCTGGCCGGATGACGTCCCGGCCACTCGGCTCGACCCGGTCGAGCCCGGGACCGAGCTTCCCGGCGGCCTCCTCGCCCTCTACGACGGGCGGGGTCGAAACGAGACACCGCTCTGGCTGCCCGAGCAGCACGCTCTCGTCTTCGCCGACGCGCTCACCGAGCGGGAGGGCGACCTCCGGGTCTGGGCGACACCGTGGCACGAAGAGCGGGCGCTCCCAGCCCTAGCGGCCCTTCTCGACCTCCCGTTCGAGCACGTGATCGTCTCGCACGGCGAGCCGGTGCACGACCGAGCCGCATACCAGCGGGCGCTCGAGCTCCCACCCTGGGAGGGCTGAGAAAGAAGGACTCCCCTTTCCTTCGCTTCCCCAGTGCGTCCAAGACGGGGCCGCAGGGGTGCGGAGAATAGAAGAGAAACGCCTCTTGTGAGCGGCTGACTCTTAGCCCGGACTCGGGCCGAACGCCCTCACCGCGGCGAACGCGTCAACCTGACCGTACCCGAAGAAGCCGTTGAACCCGTCCGTGCCGAGACAGCGAGGATCGGCGGGACAAGGCTTGGGCGTTGCCGTCCGGTCGAGCAGCGCACGCACGAAGAGCGGGCGCAGCGGCTTCAGGAAGCCGAGTGCCTTCAGCTTGGCGAACCGGCTCGACACGAGTGCGGCGACGCCGCTCACGTGCGCAGCTGCCATCGACGTGCCGGCGTTGTAGCGATATGTCGCGCCAGGAGGCCCGTCGACGACGTTCGGCATCGCGGTCGGCGGAATCGGGATGTAGGACGGGAACGTCGAGAGAATGAGACCTCCCGGAACTCCGCCCTGAGCCGGATCGCCTCCAGGAGCGACGAGGTCGATGGCGCCCAGGCCGAAGTTCGACGGTCCGGGAGGCGTCGCCAGGACGGGACCGCCGTTCCTTCCCTCGCTCGCGACGCCGATAACTCCGGGCAGCTGCACCGGCATCCGGATGCAGCCGTCGCCTGCGGCCGGCTTCGTCATGTCGATGCCGTTGTTCCCGGCCGACGCAACCACGGTCGTGCCCGACCGCAGAGCGTCCTTGACGGCGCCGCCGACAAGCTGGATCGTCTCGCGGTCGGCCTGGTTGGTCGAACAGAAGAAATCGAGCGGGTCGGCAGAGCCGGTCGCGCCCTTGTCGACCGCGAAGCTCGCGTTCGCGACGTCGACGTCCTGCCCAGCGACATACTTGAACGCGCACGCTGCGGCCTGAGGAGTGATTGGAAGCCCCGGGTCCGTGACCTTGACGATCAAGAGCTGGACGTTCGGCGCGACGCCGACCGTTCCGAAGTCGTTGTCGCCGGCAGCGATGATCCCGGCCACGTGCGTGCCATGGCCAACGAGATCCTTCCAGAGCGTGCCGGTCGGGTCCTTGACCGGCACCCCCGTGATGCACGACACGCTGTTGGCGGTGTCGATGCGGTCGGCGAACTCGGGATGGCCAGGGTCGATGCCGGAGTCGATCAGCGCAACACGAACCTGCGGGCTACCGCCGGTGATCGCATGCGCCTCGAACGCCCCGATTTGCTCGAGGTTCCACTGCTGGCCGGACAGGTTGTCCGGCGTCGCAGGCGAGCCTGGTAGGACTGCGATTCCCGCCCCGCTCGCCGACACGACTACGAGCGCAATCGCTACGCAGGTAGCCGCGATGACAGTTCGCGCCGCTCGTCCCGGTTGCCGCAACACAACTCTCCTCTGACTCGAACTCATCCCTAGGGCAACTTTCGCCCTGACGCACTTTACGGCGGACTTTAGGTCCGTGCGTCCCTCAAAGGAGTGAGCGTGCTTCGAGCTAGAAAGTTACCCGCAAAAGCACTGATTTACGGGTCGAGGGCGTCCACTTCGTAACGTAGGCCGTTCGACCGGTGAGAGCCGTCGTCCAGAGGAACGTCGCTCTCCCCTTTACGCGCGTAAGAGTGCGCGTTCGGGAGCTCCCCAGCCAACGGAGGCGGAGGTAGGAGGCCTGGGGGCGCTGCTCGACCCAGATGATCCGTCTGCCGGTCACCGAGGGGTTCGCCTCCACCCAGATCTTCGTCTTCCTGATGACGCGGCGGTCGTTCGTTGCGAGGTTGAGGACGCAGATTGTTGAACCTCCGCGCATGATCCGGTGCCACGCGAGCCTTCCCCCATGAAGAGAAGGCCTGCCGAGATCGCCGGCCGAGGAAACCGAGGCGATTCGCCGCGTGGTCGCGTTCGCCAGGTTGGCGAGGACAAGGCGAGTGGAAGACCCCTCATCCTTGACGTAGGCCAGGAGAGGCCAGTCGAGGGCCGGCTCCGAGACGGCGCCGTCGATGTCGCGCACGGGATCGCCGGTGCGCCAGTCGATCACCTTGATCCCCTCGTCGTCGGCATAGGCGAGCAGGTCGCCGTCGAGGGCGGGCGCGTCCGCGTTGCTGACCGGAACGGGCGGGTCGGGCGCGGGCGGAACGACGACGACTTCGACGTTTCCGGAGCTCATCCGGGCGCGCGCGAGCGTCTTGCCGTCCGCAGCCGGATCGAAGCCGTGCCCGAGCGACGTCACCGCGGCGCCGGCAGCGGGTGCGACGGCGAGCAGCAGGACCACGAGGAGGAGCACTGCGGCGTTGACGCGCCCCATGAGCCCCGCACGGCCGACGAGGCTCTCGACCGCAGCGGGCCCGTCAGGCTGACGGCGGAGGGGCCAGACGGCCATGAAGGCCCGGCCTGCCCCGTAGAGCGCGAAGCACGCGGCGGCCAGGGCGGGGCGCCCGAGGGCGAGCGCCGCGGCGCACGCGACCCAGAACGTGGCCACCGGCTGGAAGGTGAGAAAGCCGAGGCCGAGCCCGGCGCCGTAGCCGGCGCTCCAGGCGGGAAGCGGCCACTCCTGGCTCCAGCGCTCCGGCACCTGGCGCCGCGACTGCGGGATGGCCAGACGGATGAGCCCGGCCTCGCGAAGAGCAGTCATGAGGGCGAGCACGGCCGCGGCGATCAGCGCGGGGCGCGTCCCGATCAGGCTCCCGAACAGGCCGAGCGTCGCCCCGAGTGCGGCCGAAGCGACCAGGGCGCCGAGGGCGAAGAGCGCGAGAGCGACGCGTCGACGGGAGCGGCTCCCGCACACGGCGGGAGTGAAGGCCTCGACCATGGAGAGTCCTCAGGGCGACCAGGCGCCCGAGACTCCGGCGAGGAGCGCGGTCACGGCAAGGGCGGCCGCGACGGCTAGCACTTGAGCCCCGAGTCGTAGTACAGGACGCAGAAGACGCGTTTCCCGCCCCAGCAATAGCCGGTGAGGGAGGCGTCGCCGTTGATGCGCTTCTTGCTGGGAGAGCAGCAGTCGACGAGCTTGCGGATCTGGCCGCCGCAGCAGCGATACCACGCGCCCTGCATGTGCGAGTCGAGCCCGTAGTGCTCGTGCGTCCATTCCTCGCAGAGCCGCGTCCTCGGCGCGCGCGGAAGGAGCTCGCCATCCGGGCCGCGGAGCCTTTTGCCGGACCCGTCCACCGCCCAGCCACCCGAGTTCACGGCGCGGCCGAGGTTGTCGATGGGGTGGCCGTCGCTCGGCCTGAGCGGAAAGCCGTTCTTGTCGATGCGCGGGAGGCCGAGCGGGTTCGGGCAGGAGCCGGTCGTCCAGATGTGGCCGCAGAAGTGGAAGGCCTCGCTCTTCTCGGGCCTGACGGCCGCTGCGACAGCCGCGCCGCCGGTCGCCGCAAGCACGGCGCCGCCCATGCGGCCCAGGAACGACCGCCGGGTCATCCCGGAGGCAAGTCGCGCGGAAAGAGCTCGCGCCGCCCCGTCGAAGAGCTCGTCAGGCCGGCGCATGTTCCATCCTCGCGGAGCCGAGAGCGACGAGCCCGTCGAGCTGCTCGAGCGAGTTCACGGTTCCCTTGGCGGCGACGAAGCCGTCGACGACGTGGACGATGAACGGCGTTCCGGGAACGCTCCAGCGCTCGAAGGCCCCAGGCTCCTCGTTCTCATAGACCGTCTGGACCGGCATTCCCTCCCGCTCGAAAGCGCGAACGCCGGGCGCGATGGCCCGGCAGAGGCGGCAATCCGGGCTGAAGAAAGCGACGAGCTCCTCGCCGACCCGGGTCAGGCCCAGGAGTCCGGGGGCCTCGTCCCCGACGGCCGGACCCTCCTCGACGAGCTCGAGCGCCACACCCGGCCCGAGGCGCATCGTGAGGACACCGACCTGGCGGTAGAGCGCGAGGACGAGCGCCGCGAGCGCGATGACCGCGAGCGCGAGGAGGCCGAGGGCGGCTCCGACGAGCACCTCCTGCGAAGGCGCGTCGACCTCCACGCTCGCGAAGGCTCCGAAGGCGGCGGTGGCCGTGAAGAGAACGGCGCGGCCGAACAGGACGTCGACGCGGCGCTCCTTCGATCCGAAGCAGCCGCAACGGATGCGGGTCACCCCCCGCGCCCAGACCCTCGCGAGCGCGGCGACGAACAGGCATCCGAGGGCGACGGCCGCCACGGCGGCACCTTGCACTCCGGCGAGCAGGAGGACGCCGGTCGCGAGCTCGGCGCCGGTCAACGCGGCAAACGCCGGCCCTCGCCAACGGAGGGGCACTCCATAGGGCGCGAGGATGGCCGGATCGCGCGAGGCAAGCTTTGACACGCCCGCCCACAGGAGGGCGACCGCGACGACCAATCGGGCGATGAGGTCGAGCGTCAACACTAGGCGTACTTTCGTCGGCTGAGCCTGGCGCCCTGCCGGTTTCCCGAGGCCGCAGGATAGCCGCTCGTGCGGAAGATCGGCGCACGGCCGCCTGGGCTTGAGCCGATCCCTACCCCGCCTGTTCCGCGCTTCGCAGGCCGCGCAGCGCCCAGAGCGAGAAGGCAAGGACGAGCGCGACCGCGACGCCGAAGGCGAGCCCCACCTCGGTCGGTGTGCCGGCCAGGAGGCCACGGCCGGCCTCGAGCATCCGGGTGATCGGGTTGACGCGCGCGACGTCATGGATCCAGCCTTGGAGGAGTGCGAGGGGGACGTAGACCGGGGCGAAGAAGAGAAGAAGGAAGACCGGCATCTGCATCACGGGCCCCGCCTGCATCGTCCGCAGGCGCAGAGCGACCCCGGCCGCCCAGAGGATGGCCGCAAGGTTGAGGATGAGCCCGAGCGCGTAGAGGCCGAAGAGATCGACGCCGTTGCCGCCGACCTGCATCCCCGCGATGATCGCGACGGCGGTCACCACTGCCGCGGTGAGGAGCCAGCGCACGAGCGCGGCCGCCGCATAGCCGAGCACGATCCCCGTCCGGTGAGGGGCGGAGATGAGGAGCCGCCGGCCGAAGCCGCTCTCGAAGTCGCGCGCGATGCCGAAGCCGGTGAACACGCCCCCGAAGGCCGCCGACTGCAGGAGTACGAAGACGAACTGGAACGCCGTGTAGCCGGGCGGATAGTCGAACCCGGGCACCTGGCCGATCCGCGAGAGGCCGCCCGCGAATGCGACGAAGAAGAAGAGCGGGAACACGAGCGACGGGATGAGGAGCGAAGGGTTCGTGAACACGTTGTGGAGGACCCGCCAGGCCACTCCCTGGGCGACCGAGAGCGTCCTCACGAGCGGGTCAACCTCGTACGGAGGGCAAGCGAGGAGAGTGAGACCGCAATGGCCGCGATCAGCGTGGCGATACCGAAGCCGAGCGCAAGCGCCTCCGCGTCCCAGCCGATGATGATGAGGCTGCGAACGGCCTCGATGAGATACGAGACCGGGTTCAGCGTCGTCGCCGTCCGGAACCAGTCGATCTCGATCAGGTTCCGCGGTATCGCCATCGACGAGATGAAGAGGAAGACGAAGAAGACCGGGAACATGCCCTGCACCGCCTCGCCGGATCCGGTGCGGAGCGCGAGGAAGGCGCCGATCGCGCCGAAGCCCAGCCCGAGAAGGAGCGAAAAGACGAAGAGGACGACGATGCCGAGCGGCCCCGACGCGATGTCCACTCCTAGGAGGAGCCCCGCCCCGATCCACACCGCCGTCTGGGCGACGGTCATCGCCATGACGCCGCCGAGCTGACCGGCGAGGAGCGCCGTTCCCCGCATCGGCGTGAGCGCGAGGCGGTTCAGGAAGCCCGTCTGGATGTCGCGCGCGAGATCTGTGCCGGCGTTCATCGTCGCGAAGAGCGCGCCCTGGATGAACGGGACGGCCAGCGCGAACGCGAGATAGGAGTCGGTCGGGAAGCCGGGCAGGCTCGTGGCCGACTTGAGCCCGCTCGAGTTGACAGCGAGGAGGAGGAGCGGGAAGACGAACGGGAAGACGACGTTCGCGGGCTGCCGCGCCGTACGCACGACCGAGCGCCGCGCCAAGAGCCCGACCTGGTCGGCGAATGCGTCGGTCATGCCGGCTCGAGCGCGAGCTCGGCTTCCTCTTCCTCTTGGCCCGCGCCCTCCAGCGACCGCCCGGTCTTCGTCAGGAAGACGTCGTCGAGCGACGGCTGGTGCAGCTGTAGGTTCACCACCTTCAGCCCTTCGGAGTCGAGCGCGCGCACGATCTCGGCGAGGTCGGCCTCGACCGTGCGCAACCGCACGGCCACGCCCTGAGATGCCGCGCAAGGCTCCCCGAAGCGGGCGAGGATCGCGGCGGCCCGCTCGCTCTCGGCGGGATCCGACGGCACGACCTCGACGGTCGGCCTCCCGACCTCGGCTTTCAGCTGGGCCGGAGTGCCCTCGGCGACGATGCGCCCGTGGTCGATGATCCCGACACGGTTGGCGAGGACGTCGGCCTCTTCCAGGTACTGAGTCGTGAGGAAGACGGTGACGCCATCGTCGTGCGCGAGCCTGCGCACCTCGCTCCAGAGCGCGGTCCGGCTCTGCGGGTCGAGCCCTGTCGTCGGCTCGTCCAGGAAGAGGATCCGCGGCGAGTGGACGAGGGCGAGCGCGAGGTCGAGCCGCCGTTTCATCCCGCCCGAATAGCCGCGCACCTTGCGGTCCGCCGCCTGCGAGAGGCCCACGCGCTCGAGCAGCTGCTCGCCGCGTTCGGCGCGCACCGAGCGGGGAAGCCCCTGCAGCGTCGTCTGCAGGCGCAGGTGCTCCCGGCCGGTGAGGAGCGGGTCGAGCGCGGCCTCCTGGAGCGCCGCGCCGATCGCGGCCCGCACCTGCGGGCCCTCCTTGACGATGTCGAAGCCCGCGACGCGCGCGGTGCCCGCCGTGGGCGGGAGCAGCGTCGTCAGCATGTGCACGGTCGTGGACTTGCCCGCGCCGTTCGGGCCGAGGAAGCCGTAGATCTCTCCGGGATGGACGAGGAGGTCGATTCCGTCCACCGCGCGGGGACCCTTCTTGAACTCGCGGACGAGGCCGATCGCTTCGATTCCGTGTTCGTCAGCCACTGGCTCCAGGCTACCTAGCCTGGGGGTATGGACTCGGCGCCGGGCCTTGTAGGCTTGTCGGGTGAGCACTCCCACGGTCTCACGGGGCGCGGAGCTCGACACGTGGGTTCGCTTCCTCCGGGCGCACTCCGCAATCGTCGGCAAACTCAACGCCGAGCTCGTTGCCGACCACGGTCTCACGATCAACGACTTCGAGGTGCTCCTCCATCTCTCGTGGGCACCCGAGCAGGCGATGCGCCGGGTCGACCTCGCCACCAGCGTCCTTCTGACGCCGTCGGGCATCACCCGCCTCCTCGACGGTCTCGAGCGCTCCGGGTTCGTCACGCGGGAGGCATGCGCGACCGACCGCCGCGTCGTCTACGCGAAGCTCACCGCCGAGGGGAACGAGAAGCTCCAGACAGCGCGCACGACGCATCTCGCCGGCGTCTACCGGCTCTTCGTCGAGCGCTTCAACGAGACCGAGCTCGCCAGCCTTGCAGACCTCCTCGAGCGGCTTCCGGGCGTCGGAGGCCAAAACGGCGACGAGACCGCCTGCTAGAGCCTGACGACGTCGTCCGCCTCGGCGACAACGAGTGGGTCATGGGACGCGCAGACGACCGCTGCGCCGCTCTCGCGGACGACACGGCTGAAGAGCGCTCCGACCGCGAGCGCATTGGCCTCGTCCAGGCGAGCGGTCGGCTCGTCCGCCAGGAGGAGCCTCGCATCGGCGGCCAGAGCGCGGGCGATCGCGACCCGTTGCCTCTCTCCCGCTGAGAGGCGGCCGACGCGCTGCTCGGCCCGCTCGGTCAGCCCCACGGCAGCGAGCGCGTCGAGCGCCCGCTGCCGCGCCTCGTCCGCGTCGAGCTCGCGGAGCGCCAGGGCGACCTCGACGTTCTCGCGGGCGCTCAGGAAGGGCGTCAGGCCAGGGTCCTGGCCGATCACCGCGATCGGCCCCCGCCTGAGTGCCGCGCGTTCCTCCCGGTCGAGCTCGGAGAGCGGGCGCCCGAGCACGGAAACGGAGCCTTCGCTTGGATCGCTGAGGCCGGCGAGAAGGTGCAGCAGCGTCGTCTTCCCGGAGCCGGACGGGCCGGTCAGCGCGGTGAAGCTGCCCGAAGCGAAGGCGGCGTCGAGCCCGTCGAGGACGACGGTGGCCCGGGAGCCTTCGCCGTAGCGCTTCCCGACTCCGTGGACCTCGGCGACGACAGACGCGTTCTCCTTTGCGGGGACGATCGGCGCCGCCCCATCCGCTCTGTGCGCCTCGGCCGCCTCGCCGGCGGGCGAGACGACGATCCCGCCGTCGCCGAGCGTTGCCCGCGCCCGGCCGCCGATTCGAGCCCGAACCAGGAGGTCCTCGGGCAGGCGCAGCCATCCTCCCCGGGCAACCACGAGGGTCTCGCCGTCCCCGCGCTCCGCCTCCTCGCTCACGCGTCCGTCGCGGACGCGCACGGTCCGGTCGGCGATCGCCGTCGACTCGACGTCGTGGCTGACCACCACTGTCGTGCACCCGTGCTCGCGGGCGAGCTCGCCGATGACCTCGTAGACGAGACCGGCGCTCACCGCGTCGAGCTCCCCGGTCGGCTCGTCGGCCAGGAGCAGCCGCGGGCGGTGTGCCAAGGCCGCACTGACGGCGACGCGCTGCTGCTCGCCGCCCGAGAGCTCTGCCGGACGCGCCTGACGCTTGTCCGCAAGGCCGACCCGTTCGAGCAGCTCGTCCGCCCGCCGCGCCCGCTCGGAACGTTCCACCCCGGCCAGACCGAGCTGGACGCCCACGAGCTCACGCGCGGTCAGGTCGGGGTCGAGGGAACGCGAGTAGTGCTGCTCCACATAGCCGATCGTGCGAGACCGGTAGTCGGCCAGCCGGCCGGACGAAAGGCGGCCGAGATCCGCGCCGAAGACCTGGGCGGAGCCGGCCGACGGCCGCTCGAGACCGGCGAGGACGCGCAGGAGCGTCGACTTGCCCGATCCGCTCGGCCCGAGGACGACCAGCACCTCGTGCTCCTGGACAGAGAGGGTGAGCCCCTGGAGCGCGGCGGCATGGCCTTCCGGCGTCGAGTAGACGCGGAAGAGGTCGCGAACCTCGACGGCGCTCACACCGCCCTCCGAGTCGAGAGCGCAACAAGAGCTGCCGTGAGGGCGCCGTAGGCAAGGCAGGCGAGCGCGACGAAGCCCCAGTTCACCGCAAGCGCGAGCGGCGGCTCGGGCAGCGAGGCGCCCGCGGTCAGCGTCACGAGGTCGACGGCCAGGACGGCGAGGAGCGCGGCCGCCGCCAGTCCGCCGACGAGCCCGACCGCCGCGACGAGGAGCGCCCGCAGCCGCAGGTGGCGCCGCAGCATCGCGGGGCCGGCGCCCTGGGTCTCGAGGTCGAAGAGCTCGCCGCGCTCGTCCCGGGCGTCTCCGGCCAGGAGGACCGCGAGGCCGACGAGCGCGAGGAGGAAGGCGACAACGGCCGCTCCCGTGAGGGCCGCGAGAGAGCCGCGGGCGAGGGGGTCTGCGCGAAGGCGATGCTCGAGCGCGGCGCGCGAGGAGATCGAGAGCGCCGCGAACGGAGGGCGCTCGAGGCTCGCGCCGAGGGCCTCCGGCCCGGCCAGCCAGAGCTCGTTCGGAACGGTGGTGCCCGGATTCGCCGCGTTCATGGCGACGAAGAGCGAGCGCTCGTCCCCGAGCACGAGGTCTCCGGAGACCGATGGGAAGCGGCTGATCGTGCCGACGACGCGAACGGGCACCACACCGCCCGGGAGCCGAAGTGGAAGGATCCCTCCGGCACCGGCCGTGGCGGCGAGCCCCGGTGTCGCCACGACCGCAGGCGGCTCGGAGTCGGTCGCCTGGCTCGGCTGGAACCGCGTGTTCGCGGCCTCGTTCGAGAGCAGGAAGCGGAGGGTTGTCCCGCTCGCGCGCACGCCGTCGAGGCCCACCCAGCCCGCGTAGTCCGAGATGGCGCTTCCCCCCGCGCTCAGAGGGCCGAGCGTGAGGACTCCATCCACGCGGGCGAAGTCGCCGTGCCCCTCGACCGCCAAGGGACGCGACAGCTCCAGAGCGACGACCTTGCCCCGGAGCGCCTCGGCCGGGATCGGCGCACGCAAAGTCCCCTCGCGCCCACTCGCCGTCCCGAGCTCGGCGCGCACGAACAGGCCGTCCGGCGTGAGCAGCACCGCCGTGAGCGTCACGGCGCCTCCTCTGAGCGTGTATGGAAGGCTCAGCTCGGAGGCATCCGCGGGCAGCGGCGCGCCGCGCAAGACCGGCGGCGGCGAGGGCTCGATGCGGTCGATCAGCTCGGTGCGCGAGAGCGGGGAGAAGCGGTCGCGCCAGCCGTCGAGACCGGCAATCGAGGGCGCGGGGACTCCGAGCACCGTCAGCTGTCCCGGCCCGCCGGCGCTCGCCGTGCGGCGGATCACGGGGGTGACGTCCGCGCCGAGCTTCCGGTAGGTCGTAAGCGGGGCCGCCTCGAGCGGAGCAACGAGGCCCGCAGGCGAGAGGTCCTCGCGAACAGTGAAGTCGCGGGGGACGGCGTAGGCTGCCTGCTCGGTGAGGCCGTCGTCCAGCGTCGAGCGATAGACGACCGCGAAGAGCCCGAGCCCGAGGCTGGCTACGAGAAAGGAGACGGCCACAGCGGAACGGCCCGGGCTGCGGGCGAGGGACAGTGCCGCGAGCCGCACGTGGACGCGCCCTCCGCGCGCCGCGCGCTCGAGGAGGCGCAGGCCCGGAATGAGCAGGCGGGCCGCCGCGACCGCGACCACGAAGGTGACGAGGCCGGGCAAGAGGAGCAGGAGCGTTCCTGTCCCGCCCCCTGCCGCGAGAGAGCGCGCATCCGCGTCTCCCCGCGCGAAGGCGAGACCGATCGCGAGGAGTGCCCCGAGCGCGGCGGCGTCGAGCGCCGTAAACGAGTGGCCTCCGAGCGAGACCGCCCGGACGCTCAGGACCACGATGAGGACGAGCGCGGCGGCGAGCGCGAGGCCCACGGCCGCGGCGAACCCGCTGGCGGCGAGCGCCGAGTGCCCGACGACCGCCCCGGGCGGCGCCTCCGCCCTGTCGGCGAGGAGCGCCGTGGCGGCCGTTCCCAGCGTCCAGCCGAGTGCGGCACCCGCCAGGGCGACGGCCGCGGTCTCGGCCGCGGTGACGAGGAAGACCTGCCAGCGACGGCCTCCGTACCACGTGAGCCGCTGCCCGGCCGCTTCGACGTCGCGCCGCATGCCCACGGCAGCGAGAACCGCGAACGCGAGCAGAAGCGCGGCCACCTGGCCGCCCACGAGGAGCAGCCTCCGCCCTGCGATCTGCCCCGTCTCGCGCGCGCCGGCCAGCTCCGCTTCGGGCGTCGAGAGGTCGAGGAAGAGCGAGCGGGCGCGAAGAGTGGAGGCGGCCCGGCTCGCCCGCGCCTCGAAGTCGTCGATCTGCCACGGATGGATGCTCCGCGGCTGGAGCGGCACGACCCAAGCGTAGGTCCGGTAGAGCGGGCGGAGCTGGGGCAGGCCGGAGAGCTGGTCGAACCCCTCCGCGAGGAGAAAGGGCGGCTCCGGCACGCCGAAGGACTCGCCCACGCGCGTGGCCTTGGCGCCGGACAATTGACCGAACGGGGCGGCGGAGGTGAGTACGCCCTCCCCCACCTTGACGAAGCGGAGGCCCGGGGCGCTCGCGATCTCACCGGAGCCTCCGAGTTGGACGACCTCGCAGCGCTCGGGAGTGCACGTCTGCGGGTAGCGGCCGGAGGTCAGCCGCACCCAGCTCGACACGTCGTCGAGCCCAGCGAGGTTGGTGAGCGCCCCGCCGATGCGAAGAAGCTTGTACTGGACGACCCGGATCGGCTTGCCGGGAGCCAGGTCCGCGAGCGTCGAGCGCACGAGCGGCTCGACGTCGGCCCGGGTGATGCCGTTCCGCGGCAGCCCGAGGTCGGCGTACGTCACGGCCACAACGCGCTTCGACTCGGGGAGCGCGGCGAGGGCCCGTCCCGCCGAGACATCCTGCGCAACGAGGCTCCCGCCGATGACGATCGCGAGCGCGGCGGCTGCCGCGGCGACGCCGAGCCCGAGCAGGAGCGCACGGCCGGGCCGGTGTCGCAGACGCGACCACGCGAGCCCGAGCGGAAACCCCACCGAGCGGATCGTCTTCACGACTGCAAACGCTGACAGAGAGTGAGCATCACAACCACTGAATCTTCTTGCGGTTGACTAAGATTCGCTTATGCTCGATGTTCGACGCATGCGGGTCTTGAGCGCGGTGGCCGAGCACGGCTCGATCGCCGCCGCGGCCCAGGCGCTCGCCTTCACCCCCTCGGCCGTCTCCCAGCAGATCGCCACCCTCGAGCGCGAGGCGGGAGTCGCGCTCGTCGAGCGCGGCCCGCGATCTGTCCGCCTCACCGAGGCGGGGCGTGTGCTCGTGGCGCACACGGACGGGATCGTCGCGAGCCTCGCCGCGGCCGAGGCGGAGATCCAGGCCATCGCGGGTCTGCGGGGCGGCATGCTTCGTCTCTCGTCGTTCCCAACGGCCTATGCGACGATCATGCCACGGGCCATCGGGGAGTTCCGCCGGCGCCATCCCGCCGTCGAGCTCACGCTCACCGAGGCGGACGCACTGGCGAGCATCGGTCGGATCAAGTCGGGCGAGCTCGACCTCGCTCTCGTCTACGAGTACGACTTCGTTCCACTGCCGGAGGACGACTCCGTCGAGCGGACGCACCTGCTCGACGACCCCATCCGCGTCGTCCTCCCACGCGGCCACCGCGTCGCGAAGCGGCGCGCGGTCCGACTCGACGAGCTCGCTGACGAATCGTGGATCTCCTCCACCCCGCGCTCTTCCTGTTACGAGTTCGTCGCGCGCGCGTGCCGCGCGGCCGGCTTCGAGCCGAACATCGGCTTCGAGAGCGACGACCACGGGGTCTGGCAGGGACTCGTCGCCGCCGGAGTCGGAGTCGCCCTCGCGCCCGACCTCGCGCTCGAGACCCTCTACCCCGGAGTGGAGGCGCGCCCGGTCGCGCTCAGTCCCCTGAAGCGCCGTGTCTTCGCCGTCCACCGTACTGGCGGGCGCTCCCCGGCCATCGAGGCCATGCTCGAGGTGATCGCCGAGACGATCGCGGCGCGCGAGGAACAGCCCAGCGCTGCGTCTGGGCCGCCCCTCGTCTCGCTCCGCTAGAGGATCCCGCGATCCTCGAAGGCATCTCGGGCGGCGTTGGCCGCCGAGTTGCCGTACAGGCGCTGCGCCGCCGCCACCGTCGCGCGAGCGGCGTTCGGCATGGACGTGCCCGGCGTGAAGTCGAACTGCGCCTCGAGGATGAGCGTGTCCGCCTTCACGTGGCCGAGCGCTCCACGGATGTCCCAGAGAGCCCGCGACCAGATCTGGCCGTCGTGGTGAACCCTGCCGTTCAAGTCGGCCGGGTAGTGCAGATCCTCGTCCACCCGCCGCAGGCAGTGGGGCACCTCGCTGGTGTAGGAGATCGAGTCCCAGTCGGCGATGCAGGCCGGGTCGGGCGTCGGTGCGAGCACGTTCGAGACCGTCGCCGCCCAGTAGTCCCCGAAGCCCTCGCCGATCGAGCCGGCTTCCACCGAGGTGCCGAAGGTGCCGTCGGGCTGCTGCGAGTCCTGAATGGCGTGCCCGTACTCGTGCAGGATGACCTCGGCGTCCTCGGCGTCGTCGACTCCGCCCTTGCCGAAGCGGAGGACGTCGTGCTTGTCCCAGGAGTACGAGTTGTCGATCCCGAGCTGGTTGATGCGGATGTCCTGCGACTCCTTGTTGACCGGGCGCCGGGTGACGCCGAAGCCGAGGCTCTGGATGTACCTCTGCGCTTCGGTCACCCAGTAGTACGCCATCACCTGCTCGAAGCGGTCGTCGTTTCGCTTGTAGAGGAACGCGTTCGTGGGCGAGAAAGCCTGGTGGCCCGTGTTGCTGTGGATGTTGGCCCAGTCGCCCCGCAGATAGCCGCTGCCGTCGAGGTTCGTGAGCGTGACCACCTTGTAGGCCGGCTGGAGCGCCGCGTAGTCCGCGTCCTTCTGGTCCGTCAGCGACTCGTCCTGCAGGGTCGCGACCGGGTTCGGCGAGAAGACGCGGCCAGACCCCGTCGAGGAGCTGGGTCCCGCGCCCGCAGGCTGGAGGACGACGACGGCGACCGTCGCCGCGATGAGCAAAGCTGAAAAGCGCCGCAAGAGAGACCTCCCTGGTCCCGAAAGCGAGACGGAGGCTATCGCAACGGGGCTAAAAAAGCCTAGAGGGAAGCCGCGCGGGATTCGACGCCGAGGAGCGTCCGCGCTCCCCCGGCGGCCTTGGCCCGGTACGCGGCGATGTCCGCCGAGCGGTAGAGGTCGTAGGACGAGCCGAGGTTGATCGCAGCGCGGGCGACCCCGCCCGAGAAGCTGTACGGGCCGCGGCGGTTGAGCGCTTCCTGCGCCCGCTCGGCGACCTTGATCGCGTCATCGGGGTTGGCGCCCGGGAGGATGACCGCAAACTCGTCTCCTCCGAGCCGGCACGTGATGTCGCCGGTACGCGACGATTCGACCAGGGACTCGGCGAGGGCCTTCAGGGCCTCGTCGCCGGCCGGGTGTCCGCCGAGGTCGTTGATCCGCTTGAGGCCGTCGAGATCGACGACGAGCAGGCTGAGCTGCTCGCCGTTCCGCTGGCTGCGGGCGACCGCGGCGTCGAACTGCTCTTCGAAGAGACGACGGTTGTAGAGGCCGGTGAGCTTGTCGCGCGCGGCGAGCTCCTGCATCTCGGCGTAGAGCATCGCGTTCCGCACCGCGACTGCGACGACGTTGCAGAGGGCCTGGCAGAAGTCGACGTCGGCCGCGTCGAACTCGCGGTCGGCCTCGTCCACGACCTCCATCATCCCGATCGCCTCGCCGCCGGCGATAAGCGGAAGCATGAGCAGGGTCATGCGGCCGCGGGCCTCGAGCAGAGCGCGCTCGGCCGGGTCGTCGCTCGCGTTCGAGACGCGGACCTGGATCGGCTCCTGCGTCTCGAGCACCTGCTTCGTGGCCGGGTAGTCCGAGAGGCGGTAGACCTGCCCGCCCTCCTCAGTGATCTCGTTCGTCCCTCCGAGGTGCTCAACGAGCATCACGAGGCTGTCGCGATCGTGATCCCAGAAGGAGATCTCGGCCGCCGTGGCGCCGGTGAGCTCCATCGCCTGGTCCGTGAAGGCACGCAGAACCTCGCTCAGATCGAGGGTCGAGGAGAGCTTGTGCGAGACGTCGAGCAGGGCCTGAAGCCGGTTCGCCGGAGCCATACGGGACTTATCGGGATCACCGGGGCTACGCTTGAGCCGGATCGTCGGTGGCGCAAGAAACTGCCGG